>FUFK010037953.1_pt1 | contig 14000 bp, 22 predicted proteins | sample 1021851 | NCBI WGS metagenome assembly FUFK01 (sample SAMEA51879418, study PRJEB19060) | metagenome | reverse complement strand
TGCAACATTATATTCTCTCGCTAAACGAGATTGCACACCATATGATTTGTCTTCTTTTAAAATTCTTTTTATTCTTCTTACTGATTGTATTTTAAGTTTTCGTGAAACATTCTTTTCAGAGGTCCACCAATTTTTAGCATTGCCATGAAGGTGCATATCCCTAGTATTGTCAGCAGGAGAACCCCAGTATATATTGCTAGCCCTATTGTTTTGATTGTTTCCATCCTTATGTAATGCCCACCTTTTCTCTTTTGTCTTGCCTTTGCAAAATGCTTCAGCAACTAATTGATGTACTCTAGCTTTTACATATTTACCATCAGGATAAAGGGTAACTAACAAATATCCATCTTTGTCAGGATTTTGTGCTAACATACGAAAGTGTGTGCCTCTAAAGTATTTAAGAGATTTAACACGACCTTTGTTAGATACTAAATAATCTGGATATTTTGTTGGTTGCCATCTTTCTCTGTTACTCATGGTAATCAAGGGGTAAAGGGTAGTGCTAATCTCTTAGCTTTCTTCGTTTAACAATCAATATTGTTATCCCTTTACATTACATATTGTATATTACTTTTGTAAAGATTGAAAGTCTTTTTTTAGCTTTTTGTTGTTTTTGATAAACTCTTAAAGCTGATGAACTTACANTTGTCATAAAACACCTCTTATTGTTGTTGTGTCTTTTATCGCATGACCTATGCGAGACTTGTAGCCCATGTCTTATGGAGTGCTTTTGACCCATGCACTATGGGTAGTAAAAGAGGGAGCNAGAAGCTCCCCCTAGTTTAGTGTTTAACTAACACAGTCTTCCCATAAATATCCTAGTTCAGGAGCAACGATTTTCTCATCTTGATAATACTGAACTCTCATATTCATGTAGTTTCCGTGGTCTGGGTCTTCCCATGATTCAACTGCCATAGGTGTACCAAACAATGGATTTGTCCATCTGAAAGAATATCCTAATGAAGGGTTTCTTCCATCAGCATCTGGTCCATTAGTGAAGTGTCCAATGATAGTGTCTTTACCCCATACTGAGCTAAAGCTATCTGATTGTCCTTCTTCTGCTGTGTTTTTAATAGCTGAACCTATTAACACTTTGTCGACATCAAATAATGCAGCTAAAAGGTCTTTTGTTACAACACCTCTTTGAACATATTTGATTCTTTCAAGAATGTCTGCATGTCTTAAAAGAGCATTGTAGACTTCTCTACCAAAGATAATTGTGTTAGCTTCTAAGCCTGTTGTACTTCTGATAGAATCTTTAGCTGTTTGAATATCAGCAAAAGGGTCAGAAGTTCCAGATGCAGTAGAATCCCATTTAGAGGAAACTGTTGCATTAGAACCTAAGTTTGAACCAGTTCTTAATTGGTCTGCAACTCTGTTCTCATAGTCTAACATTAATAAGTTTTGTAGGTTTCTNGCTGCTTTCTCTCTGATTTGTAGAGGTGCATCAGCATTAACCATTGTTTCGTAGTCTATTTCATCTACTAAGGCATAGTTNTNNGCATAGAATGTATCTGATGATACATTGTAGTTAACTGTTCTACCTTTTGTTCTTGGTGCTCTNATTGTAGTTTCAGGAAGTCTAAAGAAGTCTCCTTTTGTCCACTTATAGAACACATCTGATTGTTTTTGAACATTCACAATTGGATATATATCTTGAACAATTGTATTTTGTGGCTCAAAGCCTACAACTAAATTGCTTAAAGGTACATCAATGTGAACATCTCTTGGTCCTATTCCCATTTTTTTATCTCCTTAGATTAAATTAACTTTTATATCCAGCATGTGTNATTAACATTTGGAAGTTACTACCAGAAGCAACTGCTGTAATAGCTTGTCCGATAATAAAGTCTCCTGATGCTGCTGTAACNGCTGTTGCTGATGCTGTAGCTGTAATTTCTGCTCCAGCTGCAATTGTACCACCAGCGAAGCATCTTGTTACTCCACCAACTACTACAGTTGCATGCTCATCAGCTTTTGGCTTGTTATTTAAAACACCAAAGATGTCTCCACCTGCTGAATGTTGTCTGTTTACTTTGTTTGCCGCAGAAACTTTTACCAAGTGATACTGGTAATTTTCTAAGTTTGCAGCTGCTATCATAGATTCGTATTGTCTACTCATTGTTATCTCCTTTCTTCTTCATATTTATCTGATAATTCTTTATCGTTTTTAAGAACAGCTAATACAGCTTCGCCGTAATTCTCAGCTTTTTTCTCTTCAAGATAAAGTTTGGCTCTTCTATCAACTTCTACACCTGCATTATCATAGTCAGCAACTACTTGTGGTTCGCCACCTTCTTCTGATATTTCAGCAAACTCAACAACTTTTGGCATGTTATCTAGGATGCTTGTTACAAGTTCGAACTGAGATAAATTAATTTCTTTGTCATCTTTTGAATAAGAAAAAACTTTTTCATCAGTTGCAGTTGAAAGAAGTGCTTCTACCTCTTTATACTGGACAGGAAGAATTTTGCCTTCTGTCTTTAAACTATCCATGTATGAAGCGATATTTTCTTTTTTGATTTCATCTTTATGTGCTTGATACTCTTTCATAACTTCTTCTTTTTCTTTGCGAAGTTGTGAAATTTCATCTTCGTACTTTTGAACTGAAACCTTATCATGATTTTCTTCCATGATTTCACTCTCCTTTCCGTTATAGTGGTATTTGACTTCCCCTGTTCCCATATTGGAATACAATCCTTCGATTGATTCTAAGTTAGTAACAGCAGGAATATCAGCTCCCAATAAAGCTACTGCTTTAAGTACTCTATTGAAAGTTGAGCCATTGGCTTTGTAGTTCCAATATATTTCACTTGAAACTCTTTTGTAGTTTCCTCTNTTAATTGCATCAAATACTTTCTTAGGAAGTTCTTTGAAATCAGCAACGAGTTTACTACCTACCTTATAGATTTTGGAGATATAACCAAGAGCAGGTTGTCCATCTTGCAACTCAGATTGTTCCTCATTATGTCCTAGCTTGATGGGTGGTTCAAAGCCCACATCATCAAAGTTTTCTATCATGGCATCTAGGTCCTTCTCACTATATCTGTCGCCATTCCAGATACCAGTTGAAAATATTTCGACACCATTAAGGTTATAAGTTTGTTCGACTGCATTGTTCTTTTGTTCTTCTTTACAATCGCATACCTCTTTGTTTTCATCACAATCGCAGTCAGATTGTGCATAAGAGCCGATTGGTTTTTCTGTGTGAACATCTTTAGGTGTTATTGCCATTTTTTCTTNATCTTCATGAGCACCCATGTCTTTGTCATCTTCGTGTGCACCCATCTCTTTATCTTTATCCATCATGTCTTTCATTTTTTCTTTGGCTTCCATGTAAGCATCATGNNNNGGAAANGGCATATANTAGGTTACTTTTTCATCATCAATAANATGNNTATGNGNNTGAGAACCTTCNCCACCCATTTCTTTAGCTCTAGCTTCTGCTTTTTCGGCAGTTGTATACACATCTTCCATTGCATACAATTCTTCCCTAGTCATTCTTTCTTGTACTTCAGGTCTGAGCATTGCACCCATTTCTTTTTCTTTATCTTTACCATGTATTCCTGGCATATTTACACCTCATTTACTACCCGACATCTCGGACATTTTATTTCAATTTGTAGGAATTGCTTGACAGCAGATTTTCCTAACAATTTATTACAATTGTAACACCTTATATCTATTTTATCAAAAGATTGAGCTTGTATTGGTGGCTCATTTATGGTAATTGAAGTTACATTTGTCATTTTGAACTAAGTGGATGTCCTTTCGGGAATAAATCGGTGTCGTGTTTGCCAGAACGAAAGCGACCATTGCGAAGTGCATATAGATAACTATTTACTCTTGCAAGTGCCCATTGTTGTGGTGATTTTACAGAAGGTCTTACACTTCCAGGATTTGTTCTGTAAGCTCCGATACCTCTGTTGTATACAACTTTAAGTGTTCTAAGTGTTGTTTTTTTTGTTTTAGTATTGCCATATTTTTCATTATGGTCAGCTACTTTCTTTTTTAGTGCTTCATCTCTTGCACTATATTCTATTGCTTCTTGTTGGTCTGAAGCTGGTTTATTTTCAAGCTGGTTTCTTTTTGACCTAGCCCAAGATTGTCCAGGGTCTCCACCCCACATTGCCCAAGCAATTCTTCCGTTACTTGGATAACCCTTCTCTCCTGGTCTGAATCCTTGTGCTTTTTTGTCTACTTCGTGTCGGGAAAAGAAACTGTGCATTCGCTTTACTGTACTTGGCGACAAGTTCTCTCTGTTTTTTAATTGTGTCGCTCGAGCTATCCCAACGGCAGTTCCACCCCTTCCAAACTCCTTTCTCCATTTTAGTGCTTTCTCTCCTTCTTTAGCCATAGCTTCGGTAGGTCTTAAATCTACCTGACTATTATTAGAGGTAATCACTTCTTCAGAATCTTCAAGGTCATCATCTTCTGCGATTGGTTCTTCTGCTAAACCTTCTTGAGGAGCTGGGTTTTTAATAGATTCTACTGTTGGAAAATGTAGGTTTTCTCTTATTGCATTTTGGTCTAATGGTGTTGCCTGAACTACACCTTTAGATACTGCATCTACAAATAACTGATTTAACTCTAGCTTTTGGTCATCAGTCATTGGATTAAATTGAAATTTTGGTAGTGCTACATTGCCGTAGTTTATTTGAACTATGTTTTTGATTAATTGTTCTTGCATTACGATTTCTTCTAGGTCTTGTCTTAGTTTACCAAGAACATATAAGAAAACATCAAAGTGTACTTTTGCTTGTGAGTATGCTCCAAACTGTCCTTCGGCTACTAGCCTATCAGGGATAAGAATAGAACGAGCAATAGATTTATCATAATAATTAATTGCAGTTTTAAAGTCATCGGTTGAACTCCTTGATGGCTCTAAGAAACTAATGTCAAATTCATCTACTCTATGTGTAATAGATGTTTTAGCAGTTAGGTTATCAAGTATCTTTCTAAGATTCACAGTTGTTTGCGGGTCATTGTTTCTATACTTTCCAAGAACTGTTGGGTTTGCAAATCTTTCTAAATAGATATTCCAAAACTTTATAATTGTGTCTTTAGACCAAAAAGCTCGATAAGCTGCTCTAAGGTCTGACTGTCCATAGTGATTTCCAAACTCTTTATTGTAGCTAAATATTAAAAATTTATTTGTTGGTAACTTTTTTTCTAAACCTTCAAATGTATAAATTACACCTCTTTTTTTAAGGTTGCTGTATTTGTCTACTTTAAATTCATACCAATGTGGTCTTTTTGTTTTTAAGTTTTTAAGACCTACTTTGTTAGCATAAGGTCCAGTTTCGTAAAGTTTGTAATTTATTTCTGTTATAGAATAACCATAATCTAAAGCTGACATAATTTGAAACAAGGCATCATTCATTGAGCCTTCCATTTCTGTTATTGTGTAGTTAACAAAGTCTGCAACCTCTCTGTCTGAGGAACTGTCTGATGCAGGTACAATTTTGAAGTTAGGTGCTAATGTTGCAAACTTTTTAAGACTTAACGAGGATTTAACCATATCATCAATTCTCATNTGGTCATATATTTGCATACCNTTTCTTGATACTAATGTATCAGGGTTATATGGTATAATTCCATTCTTGTAAGCTAGCTTAGATTCTGAACTAGCCAATTCGCCTAATCTTACNTTAGTNGGTTNTTCTTTTTGAAATATTTTCGTAATCTTGTCAAGTAAAGCCATTTCAATATAGTTTATTTGATATCGTATATAAAGTAAAGGTTAAAAAGGCATATTAGCAGATATTCTATCGCCAAAAACATCTACTGGGCTCATAGCCGCATCTCCTTCTATTGGCATTTCGCAGACTGCATACCTTAATGCATCTACAGGGTGGTCAAATCCATTAGTATCGTAAGTTTCAATGTTCTTCTTGTCTACTTGTATTTGGCTCATTGCTTTAAAAGTATATGGGCAATCTTCTGTAAATATTAATGTCGGTTTACCTGTATGTTGTAAATTTGCTAATCTCATATGCAATTGTTGTGTTCCATAGATTCTGTCATTATTTGCTCTATGCATGACTAATCCTTCTGATTCAAATATCTCTGCTATTGATTCACCTTGATTGTGTCTGTTCCACATCGATACATCTGATGGACAATGTGATGCATAAAAACCATTAGCTTTTTCTATATCTTTTATGTTTTTAGCTACTTCGTTTGCAGGCATTTGCAATCCTTTATTGCTACCATCTACTGTTCCTACATATTCTTTGAAGCAAATTAGCTCTTTCTCTCCAGTATAAGCTAACCAAACTGTAGCAAATGGGGCAGAGAATCCATAGTCAAAACCTCTAATAATAATGTCGTTTTCTGAAGGCTTATAAGAAGATATTAAATGTTGTTGTACCGACATCTCGGGAAAACATGTTCCTTCTATCTTAGACCAATCACCATATCTTAGAGCAGCATAAATCTTATCACCTTGCATTTTAAGTCTTTGCTCATACATTTTATCGTTTTGTTGCAAATGTGGATTATCATCTAAAGTAGCAGGTATAAACAATCTTTTTAAACCTGTGTTTGGCTCTGTATAAATATTATAAGCTCCTGGCTCTACAAATCTTTTACGAACCCAGTCTACATATTTACCAACTGGAGTGCCTGTGCATCTTACCCTAGGAATGAGCTTTGGATTAGTAGAACGACACCTAGAATGTAGATATAAATACTGTTCTTCNTCAAAAGANGTTATNTCATCAAAGAAAACNCCNGCACTATACTCTTGTCCATCATGCTGGAACTTNTCATTTACTGTTTCCATGTGAGAAAAGAATATTTTGCCACCACTAGGAAATTGCCAAAAAGATTGATGTTGATTCCATTTAGCTCCTAACTTTTTATATATTTGTTGTGAGTAATCAATAAGCTGTCTTAACTCTCTAGTTGTTCTACGAAAGACTACAGCTTTAGCATCTTCGTACATCATTTGTCTACAAGCATCAATAAGTAAAACAGATGATTTACCGCTACCTGCACCACCTAAGTATGCAACTTCGAATATTGCACCCGCTTTTAAGAACTCCAATTGCTTTTGTGTTGGCTTCCAAATTACATTAGTGTTCTGTTTTTTCTTCTCTAATTTCTTCGATTGTTGGCTCATGTGCTGTCATTTCTGGAACTTCTACAATACTATCTATAGTATGTTTGCTCTCTATTTCTTGTTTAATAACATAGCCTTTATCTTTGGCTTGGGTCTCTAAATAAAATCTAATGCTAGGATAATGTTTTTCGTTAATAAGCTCTAGCAGTTTTGATTCTGCAAAATCTATAACTTCATCTCTTGCTTCATCTAGTTTCTTTTGCAAGTTAGGATATCTTTCTAGTCTTGCATAAAAAGCTTGTCTTGATATGCCCGCAGCTTTACAAATTCTAGTTACAAATCCTTTATATTCTGTTATTAGTTCTTCTAGCTTGGTGTTTGATATACGATAACCCATACTATAAATATGAGTGCTTATATTTTTCTGTCAAGTTGTTTTACGAATATAGGCTCATCTTTCTTAATTATTTGGTCATATCCTGCATGATACATGATGTTAACAAGCCTATGATTTGGAACAGATTGATTTGATAAATTGATATGTCTTCGTATTCTTTTGAGCTCAGAAGCCTTGATTATATCAAACTTGTCTAAAAACTTCATGAGCTTTTGTTTGTTTTTATTTTTTAAACTTTCAAACATGTTTTTCTTTGTTAGTTGTTGTGTAAAAATTGCACGAAGTCTTTTGCAATAATTTTTAACGGAAAAGGTTTTAGCTCTCTGGCTATTATGTTCTCCCCATCCAATTGCAAGATTAGGATTTTCTAACATTCTTTTAATTAACCTTAGTTGCTCATCTTTATCTCTAAACAGTTGTTCGTTACCAGAACCAAGAAGCTCTGGCATTGTAGTTGCTTCAGGAACAATTGTAGCTAATCCCTGCATCATACTTTCAAAGATAGATATGCAAAAAGTTTCGTATTGCGAGTTAAAAGTATTGGCATGACATTTGCTTAACACATCATAGTATTGCTTTTGAGTTTTACATTCATATATCTTTGTATAAGGTTTTTTGTTTACAGTAACAAGATTGCTTGTACCAACAGGACATACTGCAACATCAAAGTCGTAATCTTTGTATAAGTCATCAAACATATCAAAAGTTGCTTCCCAGTTTTTATAAGCTTGTAACCTGTGATTGTAAACAAAGGTGAACTTATCAAACTTTTTGTTTTTAACTATATCTTCAGGGTTATATAATCCAAACGGAACTACTGTTCCTTTAACTTTGTCCTTAAAATCGGGCATATACTTTTCTACATTATCTTTAACCATCCACATTGTGTATTTAGAGTTGAATATGTTTTCATCTGCTAAGACATCGCCAAGTATTTGCCAGTAAACATATTGCATTTGACCCTCTAAAGTGTAAGGCAACGAATCGTGGTAGATATAATGATGTTGATTAACGACACTTATGTTGCTTTGAAAATGAGTATCAATGCATTTAAGCTGACCTGTTACTTCTGGTATTTGATTGTATATAATTGCTATGTTGTATTTTTCTATCACATCTTTATACCACTCGCCATCAAATGTGATGTTGTTTATTTTTTTTGCTAAAGGTATTTTGTAAGGAATTCTTTCTACTTTGGGGTTATCGAAAAAACCATCTTCAAAATACTTAAAATGTTTGACAGGAAAAGGGACAATAAAATAAGTATCAGGATATAATTTAGTATAGTTTTCAACAACTTTTTTGATGTGCACATAGTTAGAATCTTTATTTAGATGTTCTACGGACCACATTGGATTTACGAGTATTACCACTAGCTTTCTTCCTCGTTGTCTTTGGTTTGCCTTTCTCTATAAGCTGATTAAGTTTATCTTCAATGCTTAACAACAATGCATAAAATTTTTGTTCTGTTGAATTCATTTTACTTTCTCCAACAAATAATCAATGATTTGGTCATCTGTGTCAAAACCATATTCGTATTTAATGTTTTGTATTTTATCAAAATGCTTTCTATATTTGCTAGGATTAGAATACAAAAAAATTAACTTTTTTTGTTGGTCTGTTGCTTCGTGTCCAACATCTAAAACATCTTCTTTTATTGCTTCAACAACATCNCTATCTTCATNAAATTCAAAATCCCATTCTTCCATAGGTAGCTCATCTACTGCCATTTCNAAAAGAAACTTATCCCATGTAGCTTCTTCTGATAATTTGTTGTCTACTATTCTATATTCGTTAGCTAGTTTTTCAGGCAAGTCTACTTTTACTACTGGAACTTCTTCCATGCTTAAATGTTTTGCTGCCTTCCATCTTGTATGTCCAGCAATAATAACATTGTTTTTATCTACAATAATTGGTGAGTTAAATCCAAACTTTTCTATACTTTTTGCAACCTTTTCAACAGGTTGATTTTTTCTTGGATTACCTGCATAAGGTTGAATGTCAGTCGTTTTTGTCTTGATAATTTTGGTCATCGAGTATACCTCTTTGCATTAAAAAATTTATAAAATAATAGTAAGCCTCTTGCCATAAATCTATGTTGTATTTATCTTGAAACTTATTCATTCCTATTTGATGTAACTCTGTGTGCATATCTCTACTTAAAGGTACACAAGTGAAGTGTCTGGCATTTGGCTTTTTTCTGTTTGCACCCATGCCTATAGCATGTAGATGATGTGGGTCNGCTACATGATTGCCAGATACACAACACTGTTTGTTCCTTATAAAGTCTACATAGTCTAATGAGTGTTCTTCTATAAACTTATTGTTCATTTCNAATCCNCTATTCCANGTCTTTCCTGCGATAAGTCACCCCACANATTTGGCATTTNTCNAAAATNATTTTTGNACTTGNNCANTCNCTTGGATTNACACATTTNTCNNNTGGNNNTTGTCCTTTTANTTCTTTNATNTTGTTATCAAAATCANACCTACTNGCTGNANNTGCCATTTCNANNACTGNTGGTTTTATNTCTGGATTTNATTTTACNACTGGNAATANNCTNACNAATCTTTCGTAAGTTAAAGTTTCTGCAAGTTTTGGATTAGCTTGAACATAACTTGCAAATTCTTTATAAATTTCTATATCTTGTCTCGCAGTTTCTTTAGGTATACCTATAGAATCTAAAAATTCACCCCATGTATGAACCCAACCATCATAACCTTGATAGACTTTATCAACTTTTATTTTAGCAAGATACATGCCTCTTTCTAGTCTGCCTTTAAGTATTGCAAGGTTTATATTGCTTAATCTTTCTAGCATAGGTGCTAGTTTGGCATAATTGTTCTCTTGTANTTCAGTATTACTCGCTACTACTTGTGTCATAAATATCTCCAGATAAATTGTATTTAGTTAAAATTTTAGTTTCTTTGTTTTCGTATTTATCCATTAGCTCTAATAGCTTGTTAAGATAACGAGGCATTATTTTGCCATCTTTAAACCAAAGCTTATGCATGTGTAATGCATCTCTAATTATCTTTACCTCTAACTCTTTATCTGAAAGCAGAGTATCTTGTACTTCGTTTGTAGTCATGATTTCTCCATATTATAAAAAATCTCAACAGATTTTTCAACTTATTTGTTAATTTGTTCGTATTCTTCTTTCGATATAATGTAACCATCTGCATCTCGATAAACTCCTGTATCTGATATATAAGCTTTACCTGAAGATTCTTCTTTTACTTCATCATTCCATCCTTCGTTTTTGAGCCATTTTTGTGGATATGGCACATACTTTTCTTCTCTGGAATGNAACAGCTCATTAAACTTTTCAGCTAACTCTTCTGCCGACAACTCGGTATCTATCTGAACATAGGCTTTCAAAGCAGATGGCTTTTGAAGCTTTCTACCTTGTAGCTTATTCCAAAACTTACCAAAATCTTCTAAATCTCTTTTATATATATATTCTTTTTTAATATTCTTACTTGTATTATTCTGTATGACCTTTTTGTCAGGGGGAGTGCTGACAGTTTTGTCTACCCCTTCTGACTGTTTTGTCATAGTAATATACAGCTTTCTTTCAGTGTTATTGTTAGTAATTTCTTTGTAGATATAGCCGTATTCTTCAAGCAAAGACAAGGCTCTTTGAACTGTTCTTTCTGTTGTCTCATAGTTCTTTGCAAAAAAAGAATTGTTAGCCCAGCAATAGCCTTCTTTGTTAGCAAGAGCAACAACTTCTGCATACATCAGTTTAGCAAAAGGTGTTAGCCTTGTATCGTATCTTACTTCTGCTGTGATTACAGCATAATAGTTTGGTTTGTCCATAACTTAATCCTCCGTTGTCTAATATAATATCATTATAGATTTGTNTTGTCAAATGTTATGAGGGCAGAGACACGGAGGGTTTAAATTTGAGGTAAAAACAGCTCTGCCCCTTTACAACTATACCATTAAAATTGGTTTAGCATAGCTTTAAAAGTTTTAGCTCTTTCTAAAATATCTGCATCTGATAAGTTTCCAGTTGCAATACAATAGTCTACAGCTCTATTTAAGATGTTCATGTTGGTAATTTTTTCATCTTTATCTAAGGGTTGTGGTGATGATATATTAAGCGATGGAACTTTAGCATCAAACTCTGATACATATTCTCCAGCAGCTTTATCAATCATCTTGTCTTTATCTTTATCTGTAAAGTCTAAGTCCTGTATCATGTAAACATTGTCTTTTGTTTCGCTGTCTACAAGATGTGTGTATGATAACTGAACAACATCGCCAGCATCAAAAGTGACTGACTGACCAGACTTTTTAGAATACCAGTAAGCTACACCATTTACCTCAATTCCGTTTTTGGACTTACCAATAACTTTATCGATAGACACAACTCTTTTTCCTTCATCAACTTTTTTTAGTGCCATTTTTTACCTCCTTACTAGATTTTTTGTTTGCATAATAAGCATCTCTGCTTTTCTTTGCTCTGGCTACTCTTTGTTTTCTTTTTTCACCAGTATCTTCTTTTGCATTTTGATGCATAAACATTAGCTTCCCTTCCTTTTTTTATAAGTTGCTCTTTGACTTTTTGTTGCNTTTGTTCTTTTNTTTTTCATTTCTTCTGCATTTTGCTCATGCTGTTGCTTGAAAAAACCAGAACCTTTTCGCATGTTATTTTTAGTTACTTTCTTTGGCATGTCTTATAATCCCCTTTCATTGTAACTTGTCAAATATCTGCTTGCTGTCTCTATAAGATAAACCAGCTAAAGTTGTATCGTACATCTTGCACAATCTCTTCTTTAGTTCGATTGGACAACCTTTTGTAAAAGGATAGAAATGTTTGTATTTAGATAAGTTTTCAAAAAACTCATCATAGGTTCTAGCTTCTACAATAGTGTCGTTATCGCCGTATGTATACTTAGTCATATTGACCCTCCTTATGTAATTATTATATATTACTGTCAACACTTGTCAAATGTAAAATATGTTGTAAGTTATCTGTATGATGAAGATAATAGAAATAGAAAAAGAACGAATTTTCAACAATAAAACCTATAGAGAAATTGGCGAAAGACTTGGTGTTACTAAGCAATATCTGTCTTTTATTTGTAATAGAAGAAAAAACAATCCNGAGATTGTTAGACAAAAACTTNTAAANGAATTTGATGCNTGNAAGAAACAATATCCAATATATCATCAAATACGAATTAAAAGAAAATTGTTAAAAAAAACACAAGCTGAGGTTGCTAAGAAAGTTGGAACATTTGCTTCTGTTGTAACTAGAATTGAATCTGGTGATATACCAACTTCTATATTTATAAAAAGAATTGCTGATTATTTAGATGTATAGTCTTTGCCATTAACAAGACATTCATAACCTTTTTTCTTGTTAGGAATGAACATGTATTGTTCTACACTAAAAAAGCCATTAGTTTTTTCATAAACTATTGTAAGTCCTCTTTGTGTATTGTCGAATGGTGAATATAAACCACCAGGCATTCGAGATAAATCTGCAAGACAACCATTAGCCCAACCACCAAGAAGTGAGCCATCTAGCTGTGTTGCTACAGTCATATCAAATCTATGATGATGTCCAAAGATTACATTCCTGTTGTAGTATTTTAAATTTACATTTGCTATGTGCTGTGGTGTAGCAAAGCCTCGTTTTTCATGTCCGTGCATATAATAAAGTTTTTTGTTAAGTGTAAAAGGCGAACTTACATTTCTAATCTTAAACTTTTTAAACTCTAAAATTTCATGCAAGTGTAACCTGTTAGCTAAGAATGGAGCTAATGCCGCACAACAAGATAAAATNTTTTTCTGCATCCTTTGTTCGTGATTACCTTCAAAGAAATATATGCTAGGTCTAGGTGCTATCTTTCTAAGCTTGTTTAACCAAGATACACCTTCAAACAATTCTATTTCTATATTAGAAGCTGTAAGGTCAGGTGAGAATGTGGATAACGGATAATAGTCTAGTAAGTCTCCACCAATAATAATATTATCTGTATCTTTTAAGTCTAAGTCCTTGAGAATTTCCATAGCCATCCCAAGAGCCTTTTTGTCTTCGTAAGGTATATGAATGTCTGATATAAAGACAGTTCGTATGTGAGTTTTTTTTCTCAACCTTCAAAAAACATAGTAATTAATTTCAAGCCTTCTCCACTTTTAACCATGTCTGTTGACAATCTTAACACACTCCACCCTAATAAACAAGCATTATTATACTTTTCCATGTCTTTTAAAAAAGTTGCAGCTCTATTGTGGCGACCATAAACCCAAATCCCACCCTCGACTTCTACAGCTAATTTATATTTTAGCCAAGCTAAGTCGAATCGCCATTTACGAGTTTCATGAAACCTATGTTCACGAATTGGTGCAGGTAAATTTGTAGACATTATTTGGTCTACTAAAAGTTTTGGATAATCTATTTTTGGTTTCTTGACACGAACTGTTGTTGGCATTGGCTCTTTTGGAGTTCTACCCATTTTTCAAATCCCTCTGCTCTTTTTTCTGCAATCCTATTTGCTTCCGCTTGTGCTTCTGCCATT
>FUFK010040210.1_pt1 | contig 14002 bp, 12 predicted proteins | sample 1021851 | NCBI WGS metagenome assembly FUFK01 (sample SAMEA51879418, study PRJEB19060) | metagenome | reverse complement strand
TCACCATGCTTTTAACCACACATACATACACACACCAGATCAAAGTTCAATTTTATAAACTCTATATTATTATGTTAGGTTTGGTATTAAATGTGTTCATTGCGATATGAGCAATACACATTCTATAAGAAGTTGGAAGGTACAATAATTTTTTGATATTTGGAAACAGTTTTTAGAAAGTATGGTTTTCTGAAAGAAATTGNTTGTTAATTATATTTATTTTTACTTATATTGTACTGGTAAATAAATTGTATAATTATATTAAGTTCAATTTTATAAAGTATGCCTTGTTATAAATGTGAAAATGGAAAGTATAAGTTTGGTATGACTGGTGCTTGTACCTATGATACAAAAGCACAATGTGAAGCAGCAAACAAAGATTACTATGCAGAGGAAACATATAACGATTACCCAAAGGCAGCTAGTGAAAATGCAGCAAGAGCATTGAAGTGGTTAGAGGAAAACGATAATCCCAACGATTGCTTAACACCTGTAGGTTTTGCAAGAGCCAATCAACTCAAGAATAGAGAAAATCTTTCAAGAGATGTGGTATCAAGGATGGCAAGATTTAAAAGACACCAACAAAATAAAGACGTACCATATGATGAAGGTTGTGGAGGTATAGCTTGGGATTGTTGGGGAGGTGATGAAGGTATTGCTTGGGCAATTAGAAAAATGGATCAAATAGAAAGAGAAAATAATATGCTAAATCAAGAAGCTGAAGTATCTGAGAGAATTAAAAAAGCTCTTCAGAATAAAATGGAAAAGCACAATGAGGATGTAAAAGATTTAAAGAAAGACTGGAATCCAAAAGTAACAATGGCGAAACTTATAAAATGTTTTAAAAGAGGAGTTGGAGCTTACTATACAAATCCAGAATCAGTAAGAGAGGGAGTAACAAGCCCCGATCAGTGGGCGTTAGCTCGTTGCAATTCTTTCCTTTATGCATTGAGGAATGGAAGGTATAGAAGTGGAAAGCACGATACAGATTTATTACCAGAAGGACACCCAATGAGAAACACAAAAAAAGAAGTACAAAAAAATATGGATAAAGAAAAAAAATATTACAGCGACCCTAGTCACGATTTACATATAGATATATCAGATATGGAAATGGCAAAATTACATGGAGATGGTATGATAGAAATGATGCATGAAGAAGAAGGAAAAGAATATTCTATCAAGATCACTTACAACCACGAGGAAAAAGAAGAGAAAGAAGATATGGATGTAAGAGAAGAAAATTCAGAGCAAGAAGTAAAAGATGCTATGAACCCAGTATTTGATGAACTATTAAATAAACTAAAGAATGTCATTTAAGAAAGGAGATATAAGACCAGTATTGGCTGGTAGGAAAAGCAAAATTAAAACACCTTTAGCAACTGAGATGTCAAGAAAGACAATAGCTCATGCATTAGAAGGTCATAGTTTTAAAATTAAGATGGCACTAGATAGAATCTTTGAGGAAGATGCAAAGTTATATATAGATGCTATTTCAAAACTTATGAATTATGCTGTACCTAAATTATCATCGACTGAAATAAAAGACAATACTTCTAAAAAAATAGAAGTTAAATTAGGCAAGGATGCTACTGTTGACGATATTAGAAAACAGTTAGAAGATATAAAAGATTTAGATGAGTAATAAAGAGTTGCATTTTGCATTAGAAAAAAAACTATGCGAGATGTCTTTTTACGATTTTTTTAAGAAGGCGTGGCACATTGTAGAACCCTCTATCCCCTTATCTACGAATTGGCATCATAAATATCTTTGTGATACTTTACAGAAAGAGTGCGAGAGAATCATAGAAGGTAAGAATAAAACCAAAGATATTATTGTCAATGTTCCTTTTAGAAGCACCAAATCTCTCCTAGTCACAGTGATGTTTCCTGTGTGGTGCTGGATAAAAGACCCACGCCTACGATTTATCACTGCTTCATACTCAGCGTCTCTATCAATAGAACACGCAACAAGAAGCAGAGATATAATATTTAGTGATTGGTTCAAAGAAAGATGGGGAGAGGTATTTGTTATCAAGAAAGATCAAAACCTAAAAGAAAGATATGAGAATACACATTTAGGTGTAAGAAGAGCTACATCAGTTGGTGGAACTGTTACTGGACAGGGAGGTGATTTCTTAATAGTGGATGATCCAGTATCACCTCAAAATGCAGCAAGTAACACAGAGAGAGAAAATGCTAACGAATGGTATAGAACAACATTTTACTCTCGATTGAACAATCCAAAGACAGGAGTGCGAATAATTATTATGCAGAGAATACATGAAAATGATTTGAGTGGATTCTTGCTTGACAGAGAAACAAGACTTAATTACAATCACATCTGCATACCTGCAACAGACGATGGTAATGTCAAACCAAAGAAACTAATTCAATTTTATGAAGATGGATATTTTTGGAAAGAAAGATTTGGTAAAGAAGTATTAGATGATTACAAAACTGCTTTAGGAACTTATGGTTATGCAGGTCAGCTTATGCAAACACCAACACCAATAGATAGTGGCATGGTAAAATCAAGTTGGTTCAAAATATCAAAACACAAAGTAGAAGATGCCACAATTAATTTTGTGATAGACCCAGCATATACTGCAAATCAAAAGAACGACCCCTCAGCACTATTAGCATATATATACAAAAACAATGTTTGGCAAATNATAGACTGTATAAATGTACACAAAGAGTTTCCAGANCTTGTNAAGTANATACCACANTGGGTGCAAAAAAATGGATACACACCACAATCAAGAATCTTTGTAGAACCAAAAGCATCTGGTAAGTCAATAGTACAAACACTAATTAGAGAAACAGGNNTAAATATNAGAGANGATAANCCACCAACAAAAGATAAAGTAGCAAGAGTACAAGATATATCTGCTACACTTGAATCAGGTAGAGTAAGTTTACTTGCAGGAGGGTGGAACGAAACTTTTTTAGATCAATTGTCNAAATTTCCTTCAGCAAAGCATGATGACATGGTAGATTGCTTAGTTATGGCAATCAACAGAGAAATATGGTCAAATAAAGGTTCTGTAGTATATTTTTCTTAAAATTACTTGTTTTTATGGTTTTTTTTGCTTTCACTTACAAAAATTAGGAATCTTAGACTTAATTTTTTTATATTATTGCATAATAATTAATCTCTTTTATGTACAAAGAAATATTAGCTGTCAATAATAAACATAAAATGCTTTTAGAAAAGTATATTGTTTATGTAAAAAAAATAGCATATTTCGCTACAGAAGATAGTGCAAATGGTAAATTTAAACAATATCACGATATTCTAGAAACAATAATAGCATATTCTAATAATTTTTATGAAACTACTGGTAATAAAAAACAAAATAAGGTAGAGTTTGCATATATCATACCAAACTTTGTTTTATATATGACAATAGGTTTTATGACAGGTCTTAAAAATAAACACAATGAATATGATCTTATAATGTTAATAGATAGGTTAACTAGAAAAACAGAAANCTTGACTGGAGAGATAACTGATATTTTGCATGATGATTTAAAAATATTAGACATAGAAGAATTTTCATAAACTAAATATGGTAGAAATACAAATAGAAGATAAAAAATATGACGTACCAACAGAATGGAAAGACATAACTCTTGAATGGTGGTGTGGATTATACAACATAGTTAAAAAATATTCTGAACAAAATACTGAAGAACAAACAGAAGAAGAAAAGATTGATGAAATGAAAACCTTGAGAATGAACAGAGATATTTTTAAATATATCACGAAGATTAATGACAGGGAGTTTCAAAAATTAGAAATTGAAAGTGTAAATAAAGCTGTTGAAATTATATCATCAATGTTAGTAGAGTATAAACCAAAAGGTATAGAGAGTTTTGAATTTGAAGAAGAAACTTTTTATTTTCCAAAAGAATTTTTGAAAAGAANCACCTTTGGAGANTACATTGAAGCTACTCAATTAGATATGACAATTGAATCAATGAAGCATGGTAAGTTTGATGTTTTACCAGAGCAAATGGCAATACTATGTAGAACTGCATTAGAAGAATATGATGATGATGCTATACCAGAAAAAACAGATAGATTCAAAAAGTTAACAATGGACATCGTTTGGGAGTTCAGTTTTTTTTTGACTATGCGAAGTCTAAAATTGAAAAAAGTTTTCCAAACATTTTTGGACAGCAAATCGGAAGAGGAATTAAAACAAGCAAAGGACGAATTTCTACAAAAGGTTTATACGACAAACACATCAGACCATATGGCTGGTTAAATAGTTTATATATGATAGCAGAGAAAGGAATTTTTAAAGAACATAAATACAATNAGATTGACAGTGTGAAAAGAGCAAATCTTTATAAAGTATTAACATATTTGAGTTGGACAACTGCAAAAAATAATTATGAGATTGCAGTAAATGATAAAGTTAATAATCCTAATAAAGTTTTATAATGGCAATAACAAAATTAAAAGATATAGTTACTGTTTTTACAGATAAATGGACTTATGGTGACAGTAAATTTGGTTATGAAAGTGAAGTGAATGAAACACACAACACTGTTTACCCATCTATGATTATACAACCACCATTATCAGTAATACCTGATACTTCAAATGGAAGAGAAGAGTTTACTTTTGAGGTAAATTTTTATAATTTATATCAACAAGCAGCACAATCTGCTGTTACATTACAAAATAGATGGGATAACTTACAAGACTTATCTACAGAGTGGTTAGATTTAGTCATAAAAAATTATCAAGATCAAGGAGTAAAAGTTTACTTAATTCAAGACAGTATAGAGTTTGAAAGGGTAAAAGAAGTAGCAAATGATAAATTAGTACAAATAAAATTATTTTTTACTTTATCAGCGTTTACAAAGTGTTTTCGAACTGCTAGTCACTATCCAACTGACTTTAATGACTTAGTAGTATGGCTTAGAGCTGATAGTGGTGTTACGTTTGATATACCAACACAACAAGTTAGTGCTTGGAAAGATTACTCAGGTAATACACCTGCTAATAGTGCTTCACAATCAACAAGTGCAAATCAACCATTGAGAATTGGTTATGATGGTGCTAATGATAAAGCAAGAATAAACTTTAATGGCACTACTCAACATCTTATTTCTGACAACAATCCACCCATCACTGATAATGACTTTACAATATTTGTAGTAGCTAAATATGATGATACAACAAATACTGCTCAAAAATTATTTAGTATCAAAGAAACAACAGATAGATTAAATCTATTTATAAATACGAATGGAAAACCAGGTTTAAAAGTTGTTGATGATTTAAATAATCAAGGAACAGTTGAAGCTGATACAAATTCAACAGATTTCTTCCTTGTTAATACAAGATGTAGAAAAAATATTGGTTCAACAGGATCAAAGATACATATTCAGATAAATGATACAACAGAAAACGAGTTACAAATAGATGGATTTAACAATAATACAGGTTTTGATGATGATGTAAAATTCTATATTGGTTTTGCTGACAATGGAGGTGCAAATTCATATTTCAAAGGTGATATTTGTGAATTAATTGTTTTTAACAGATCATTAGAAACAAATGAAATAGCAGATCTTAAAGAATATTTAAATAACAAATTTAAAATTTATTAATATGGCAGTAGGTATAAATGGTACAATAATAAAAGGTATACAACCTCATGGTGTAACTGGTAGTGTATTTGCAACTATGCAGCCAAATAATCATACAGAAAATTTTAAAAGTTGCAATCAACCTCTTCAATATCAGGTTGTTTATAATAATAGTGGTACTGAGCTTACTGTAGCATCTAAAGATAATTATGTCACATCTGGAAATAATAGCTTTGGTGATATTCTTAATGTTATTTTTGAAGTATATCATCATCACAGTGTCATTGATCCCATTAATAACTGGACATTGCTAACAAGTATAACTAAAGCTAAAGATTTACCTAACAAACATTACATCAGCCAACAACCTGCTAGTGGTCAAAGATTTACAATAGATATTAGTCCTTTATGTCAAGATCTTCTATCATACTCTTTAGTGCCTATTGACAAAGGTACATGGCGTTCACCTTTTTTTGGAGGTATGAATGGTGGTATAACAGTACAAGATAATGTAGCAGATTTAGTTAGTTCTTTTAATGTAACAAAAAATGGATCTTATAGATATATAAAAGTAAGAGCAAAATGTCAAATTATAAAAGATGATGGTACATTAATTATTGCAAATGATAATTCTTCAANAATAGATTTTGCACCTTTAGTAATTGTTAATAGTACTTATACTATTGGTGAAGATAATTATTATTCTTATCAAGTTTCTGAATTACCTACAGCAGATCATATAATTAGATCAACAAGAGCTATAAACACTGAATTTATGGTTTCCTCAAGCTCTACTGCTTCTGGTGGTGCAAAAGGAATGTCTAATTGCCCTAATTACACTTCTAAACAAGAGAGTACACCAGAATATCAAAAACTAATAAGAACATCAGAAACTGCTGAATGGGAGTATCATATGATAGGTAGATATAAGAATAGTAATAGTACAAATTTAGTTGCTCTAAGAGTAGAGCCAATAGGAGGTGGTACTACTGTTTATTTAACAGATTTTAACTCAAATCTATACCCATTAGCAACAGAAGCTGATGGTTTTGCAAGAACACAGGATGTTGTTTTTGTACAAAATGTTTCTTACCAATGGATAAAAAACAATGCAAAAAATGATTCAGGTGTTGCTACAAGTAATCCTTTTACAGCAGCCACAACTGGTTTTAGAACTTCATTTGTTACTAAAACTACTGGTGGTGTTTTTCAAAGACATTCAGTATATAGACATTATAAAATAGACAATGAAACTGCCAAACCTGCATACAACATATCAAATGAGTTTGTTAGATTTCATTGGCTAAACAGACAAGGAGGTATAGATAGTTTTACAGCAAAAAAAGATGTAACAGAAGGTTTGTCTGTATCCACTAGCACAATAGAAAGAAAAGCTGCAAATTCTTCTTTCTTTCAACAACACATAACAGGACATACTGCAATAATATCTGACACAAACAGAGGTGGAGATTTTTATAAAGGAGGTAGAGAGGTGTTTAAAAAACAAGCACAAAGAACACAATCTGTTTACACATCACCTCTAAACAAGCCAACTGCTAAATGGTTGGAAGAGCTAATAACTTCTCCAAATGTATGGATAGAACAAAGAACAAACGCAAGTATAACAGTGCAAGAAAGTGAAGTTAGGATTTCTGAATTTGGATATATGCCTGTTATAATTACAAACTCAGATATTGAGACTGTCAATCAACAACAAGGTTTAGTATCTTTCAATCTACAATATACTTTAGCACATAAATTATCAACACAGAGAAATTAATGAATCAGGTNAAGTTACAAATATTTGATGATGTCACTGTTCAAGATACANATGNNAACTTTATAAAAAACTATAGTTATTATCCAGACGCATCTGATTGGACTTTAGGTACAAACTGGAGACATATTGGCAACAAAGTACGACACTTATTAGGTTCAACAGATACTTTAGAACAAGTAAATGATCAAATCATAGAAGGTAGAAAGTATAAAATGTTGATTAATGTAGGAAGATATAATACAACTCAAGCAGGTACTCTAATATTAAAAGGTCATTTAGCTAATGGTGCAGATTTAACTTTGGTAGATTCTACTATAATAACAGCAGGTACTCCTGCTGCTGGTAATAATACTTCTGCAAGAACATTACTTTATGAATGGACACAAGGTAGTAATAATGTTGGTAAATTAGTTCTAGAAGGTTCATCTAATTTATTTATAGATGTCAATTTTGTTTTTGTATCTGGTTTTGGACTCTCTGAAAGCTCTATAGTTGGGGAGTTAGATGTTTTTGATCATTCTGAGTTTCCAATGTCTTTAAACTTTAAAATTAATGATGTAAAAGACTTACAATCAAGATCTGGTGTTTTTAGTAAAACATTTAGAATACCAGCAACAAAAAACAACAACATAGTTTTGAAAAGTGCTTACTTTTCAGCATCAGATAATAATGGTAATGACATAAGTAATAAAAAAGATTGTACAATCTTAATTAATGATTTAATATCAATAAAAGGACTTTTACAGCTCAAAGAAATAGGTTTTAATGAAAGTGCTGAGTATTATTCTTGTGTATTTTTTGCAGACAACTTATCTTGGGCTACACTAATTGATGAAAAAACTTTAGCCGACATAGATTTTGGTAGTGATGCAGAAGATTTATTATTACAAAGCAACGAGATAGTAGCTACTTGGTCTCAAGCAAACGCTACAACAAACACTTCAAAAATAGTTTATCCTATTGTAAGTTATGGTGAGTTTAACACTGCTAGTACACAAAGTCATGGAATACAGCTCTTTGATAAATATGTAAAAAGTAATGGTACACAAACAGATGCGTATTTTGGTATTGATGATTTTGCTAACTCATTACCCTATAATGAACCTACTTTGGATTGGAGACCTTGTATATGGGTTTATGACATAATTCATAAAATATTTAATGATGTAGGTTATACAATAGAATCTAATTTTATTGAAAGTGATTTATTTAAAAAATTAATTTTTGCGACACCAAACATAAATTTTAATAATAAACAAGAAAGGTATAACAGTTTTTTAGTATTGTGTGGTTTTAACAATATAACACACACAACAACCAGCTCAAGAATACTTACACAAACAAGCTCTGCTGTTTTAGGAACTACAGCAAGTGCATTTTTAAACGAACCTATAAATTTTACTGCTGCTGGTGGTTTTATAGAAAGAGATGATGCTTTAAGTTGTTTTGATGGTGAAACTTTTACTGCTCAAGAATATGGTTTTTATGATTTTGATTTACAAAACTTTTTTGTTGAAGTTACCAACGTAAGAACAACAGGTGGTAGTGGTAATCCTGATAAACTGATTATGGAAGAAATAAGGATTGACATACAAGTAAAAACAGTTGGGTATACTGTACATAACACAGTGTTCTCTTATATAGTAGAAGATAAACAAAAGAAAGCAAAAACATCAAGTGAACCACAATCAACTCCTATATCTGCTCAGTTTCCAAATGAAACTTATACAAGATATTTAAATAAAGGTGATGAGGTAAGATTTTCTGCACATTGTCTAGCTAAAGCAAAACATGGCAGAGGGCAAACACTTTCTGCTACATTTGAGTTTTTTGCTGGTACAATAGATTCTACTGGTGCTTTGGGAGGTACAGCAGCAGACAATGGAGTGTTAAGAATATCATTACAGTCTGATCAACCTACATATGGACAAACATATAATCTAAAAGATATTATGCCAAATGATATTTCTCAAATGGATTTTATAAAAGGTATTTCTCACTCTTTTAATTTACAAATGACAACAGATGAAGCAAGTCAAAAGGTATTTATTGAACCCTATAATGATTTTTATTTGGATAAAGGACAAGCATTAGATTGGACTTATAAAGTTGACAGGAGTCAGGAAGCGACAGAGGAATGGTTACAGACTGAATTAAAAAGAGATATGGTTTTTAAATACAAAACAGACGACAAAGATGTAGAAGCAGGAACGCTTAGTAGGTTATTTAACGAAATACAAGATATTTACCCTTATCAAGAAACATTATCTAATGATTTTGAGAAAGGTCAAGTTGTTTTTGAAAATCCTTTGTTTGCAAACTCATATATGTTAGATGATAAAGATACTTCTGACAGAGATAGAGATACAATACCATTTATACCATTTTTATCAGAAGAAGATATTGGTAATTCTATTTTAGATAATTTTACAGCAGGGGCTGTAGCAGCAAGAGCAGATAAAGGATTTGAATTCTTGCCAAGATTATTTACATGGCGACAATATAGTCCAGCAGTTCAAAATCCACAAATAGCAAGAAAAGCAGTTGTATCTTCTAATATAAACAATAAACGAGGTATATATGCTGATTCTTTGGCAACAACAGCGTTTGTAAATACAGGTCAGTATACAGTAAGTCAAGCACAAGATATAGTTTTATCAGAAATCTATCCCCATGCATTTAGTTATAATCCAGAAGATCCTACTTTGACAAATTTATCCTATGGTAATATTTACTCAAGAACATATGATGACACAACAAATTTATATGGATCAGGTCAATATGTAAAAGGTTTATACTTTACTTATTATAAGTTTATGATAGAACAACTAAAAAGAAAACCAAGAATAAAAAAATTACAAATTGATTTAAAGGTTACAGATATTATAAATTTAGATTTTAGAAAATTAATTTACATTGATAATGTTTACTATAGATTATATAAAGTTAACGACTATCAGCCAACAAAAAATACAACTACTAAAGTAGAATTAATAGAGTGGTTTGACGTAGGTGACTTTACAGCAGATGCAAACAACACAATTGTGCTTCAAGTAGATAATGGTGGTCTAAGTTAAAATTAAAATTATGAAAAGAGAAAAACAAGTTTCAAGAACAGGATTACCAAAAACAAGTGGTTTAGANGTATATACTAGTGTTACTATTATAAATGAGCAAGTAGTTCTTATGCCTGTTGTAATGACTGATAAGTTTGGTAATGTTCATAGCGTTATAAAAACAACAAAAAAAGATTCTATCACCTAATGAGAGATTTTATAAATACAAATAAAAAGTTAGAGTCAATAGGTTCTAAATTAGTTAATGATTTAAGAGAAGAGCTTAAATTTCAAAAACACAATGCTACAGGTGAGTTGAGTCGAGGTATAAAAACAAAAATTACAAAAACTAAAGAAAGTATTTTAAATATAACATCAACAGTAAAGTATTGGAAAGCAGTAAANAATCCTGCATTAGCTAAAATACCAAACCTTAAAACTATATATAATTGGATGCAAACAAGAAGTATTGAAGGTGGTTTTTCAGTGGCTAATCTGATATTAAAAAGATTACAACAAAGTGGTTATGGTAACAGGAATTATCCAGACAATTCAATGAGAGATGCTTACATTGTGTACAAAAAAGGGAATCAAATACCTCGTAGAACAAACTTTGCAGGGTATGTAGTTGATAAATTAAGAAAAACAATTGGACAAGATTTAGCACATGATATTGGTAAAGATGTGGCTAGTATAATTAGTAAACAAGTAAAGTAAAGTGATATGTCAATAAATACAGAGAAGGTAATAGTACAGGTAGTTGTCAAAGGACAAAAAGACATTGGTAATCTAAAAACAGAAACAAAGAATTTTAGCAAAGAAGCACAAGGAGCAGAAAAGCAAACACAAAATCTTATTGCAGGTTTTACAAAGATGGCAACAAAGATTGGGTTATCTATTGTTGTTTTTCGTAAAGTAGCAAAAACAGTTAGCATGATGGTGCGTGACTTTAGAGACTTTGAGTTTCAGATGGCAAAAACTGCTGCAACAACAGGAGCAACAGCAGAAGATTTCATAACATTAAGCAAAACAGCAGAAGATTTAGGTAGAACGACTTTCTTTACAGCACAACAAGTAGCAGAATTACAAACAAACTTTGGTAAGTTAGGATTTAGCACAAAAGAAATATTAGATGCACAGGAAGCTACTTTACAATTAGCAACAGCAACTGACACAGATCTAGGTAGAGCAGCGATTGTAGCTGGAGCAGCAGTAAGAGGTTTTGGACTGGATGCATCAGAAACACAAAGAGTAGTAGATGTTATGGCAGTAGCATTTACATCCTCTGCATTAGATATAGAGAAGTTTCAAACATCTATGACAAAGGTTGCACCGATTGCAAAGTCAGCAGGGTTTTCTATTGAGGATACAACAGCAATCATGGCTCAACTATCAGATTCAGGTATTGAAGCATCTATTGCTGGTACATCTTTAAGAAATATACTTTTAAAGATGCAAGACCCTAACTCTGACTTAGTTAAATCTTTTGGAACAACAATACATTCATTAGATCAATTAATACCAGCGTTAACAAAATTTACAGAAGAAGGTGGTAGTCTGGCAGAAATTATGGAAGTTGTTGATTTAAGACAGGCAGCAGCTTTTGAGCAGATGATTACCAGTAGAGAAAGAACAGTAGCTTTAAGAGATGAACTTAATAAAGCAAGGGGTGCAGCAGAAGCAATGGCAGTTATTGTTGGAGATAATTTAGAAGGTGCATTTAAAAGATTAAACTCTGCTATATCTGGTTTTCTTATCAATATAACAGAAACCTTTATTGGTAAAAGTTATCAAAACTTCATTGATGGTTTAGCTAATATCATTAACTTATTTAGTGATCTGGTAGATGTACCTGTGTCAGAATCTTTAGAAAAACAAAGAATAGAATTAAACATATTAGTAGGTAGATTGACTGATGTAAACATACAAGAAGAAGAAAGAAATCGAATTATAGGAGAGTTAAATGTTAAATATCCTGACTTTTTAAAAAACATTGATACTGAAAAAACAACTATTGCACAATTAAGGGATAGGTTACGAGAAGTTAATGGTGATTTAAAAAATAGAATTTTACTACAAAGAGAGTCTGAAAGAGTACAAAAAGCATTAACAGAAGCAGAAAAAGATCAAAATAAAGAGATAGATAGAGAAGAAAAACTTTTAGCAAGATTAACAAAAGTACAAGAAAAATACAACATTGAAATAGCTGATGGTTTGACTTTTGAACAACAAGTCAATGCAACCATAAAAGAATTATCAAAAGAATTTACACAATATGGTAGATTACTAGATGGTCGTAAAAATCAAGCTATATTATTAAGACAAGCTCTAGCTAAACTAACAGACGCACAACGAAAATCAAAAAACAGCACCAATGAACACTCTGAAGCAGTAACAAAACTTACTGATTTAGAAAAAGAATTAGGTCTTGTAGTTGAAAAAACNACANANGAGCAAGAAGAACAAACAGTAGTAGTTAAAAAAGGAACTNAAGCAATNGTTGATGANACTGCTGCAAGGANAAAAGCAGCAGAAGATTTAGANTATGNAANNAGAATATATTTAGAAGGTTTAGGTCAATTAAGTGAAGCACAAAGCGATGATTTACTAAGAGAAACTATAGATAGAGAAATAGANCAATTAAGAACATTAATTGAACTTGGAGCAAATAACAATCTTATCAACTTTGACAGAATTGGTATAATGAAGCAAATTATTGATTTAGAAAAACAAAGAAATGCAATAGGTAAAGATACACAAGACGATAATAAATTGCAACTAGATCAACTTGATGATTTAGGAAAAGGGCTAATTGATCTTGCAGGTAATGATGAAGATTTACAAAAAGTAAGACAAGCAGGAGTTAAAGTATCTGCTGCCGTAGCATTAGCAAGAAACGCTGAAACAATAGCTACAACAGGAGCTGCTCTTGCAAATGATTTAGCTAAAGGTTTTCCANNTAATATACCTGCTGTACTNTCTACTTTAGCTCTAATTATAAGTATTAGACAAAACATGAGAGCTTTGACAAGTGGTGGTAAACTTTTTGAAAAAGGTGGTATAATAGAAAAATTTGCAGATGGTGGTATGGTACATGGTAAATCACACGCTTTTGGTGGTGAGAAGTTTGCAGTAGGTGGTAGAGTGGTAGAGCTAGAAGGAGGAGAAGCAGTAATAAATAAAAGAAGCACAGCAATGTTTCGTAGTCAGCTTTCTGCAATGAACTCAGCAGGAGGAGGTGTAAAATTTGCAGATGGTGGATTATTGAATATGCCATCATTTGCTAGTAATCAATTTAATGCAATCAACAATGCAAATATGTTGAGTGCTATGAGTTCTGGTAGTAGGGTAGTTGTAGTAGANTCAGATATAACAGACGCACAAAATTCTGTTAGTGTAATTGAATCAGAATCAAAGTTTTAACATATGTTCGTTGATAAAAAAGAAAAACAAAGAAGATTAGATATTTGTAAAAGTTGTAATTTTTACAGAAACTTTTTAATGCTTAAATATCCAAAGTGGGATAGAGGAGCAAGATGTGCTAAATGCACTT
>FUFK010049448.1_pt1 | contig 14003 bp, 12 predicted proteins | sample 1021851 | NCBI WGS metagenome assembly FUFK01 (sample SAMEA51879418, study PRJEB19060) | metagenome | reverse complement strand
GATTATGAGCTTGATCCAAGAGGACACAGTATAGAGTTTAGAATTAATGCAGAAGACCCAAATAATAACTTTCTACCAACTCCTGGAACAATTACCGAATACAGAGAACCAACAGGTAATGGTGTACGTATTGATGGGTGGGCAAGAACAGGTACTCAAATTACTCATTATTATGACAATCTTATTTCGAAATTAATTGTTTGGGGTGTTTCAAGGGAAGAGGCAAGATCTAAAGGAATCAGGTGCCTTGAAGAATATATTATCGGAGGCATCCCTACCACTATAAGTTTATTAATAGATATTTTAAAAACTAAAGAATTTGTCAACAGTCAAATACACGTAAAGTTTTTAGAGGAAAACTTTGAAATACGTGAGATCGAAGAAGATGAAGTTTCCTCTGATAGACCAAGCAAGGTAAAAATATCATTAGAGGACACAACCAACCCAACTCTTGCTCCTCAACGTCCTAAAAAAGTAGGTATGGACCTTACGGGCAATATTAAAAATCCAGGAATAATTTTTGCAGAAATGCAAGGAACAATAATGGACACCATGACTAAACAAGGTAAAAAAGTAAAAAAAGGTGACTCATTATTTGTTCTTGAAGCAATGAAAATGGAAAATGTAATTACAGCTCCAATTGATGGTGTAATCAAAAAATTTAATATTGAAAAAGGACAGCCCGTTAAAAAAGGTGACTTGTTAATAGAGATTGAAGCAAAGTTCTGATGATTTACGGTATAGGTGTTGACCAAGTCGATTTGAATAGAGTTAGAAAACTTTTAAATAAGTCTCAAACCAAATTTGAAAAAAGATGCTTTACACAGAATGAAATAATCTATGCAAATCGATTTAATGATCCAGCTAAAAGACTTGGTGCTAGGTTTGCTGCAAAAGAAGCAGTCATGAAGTCTTTAGGTAAAGGTTGGAGACAGTTAGGTTGGAAAGATATTGAAATTAGTGGTGGAGGCAAGCCTGTAGTTCATTTATATGGAAAAGCAAAAGAACTGGCAAAAGAGTTGAATATTGATACTGTGCACGTATCTCTATCACACGAAGAAGATAGAGCAATAGCATTTACCATTTCAGAAATAGAAAAATGAACTGGGTAGCAATGTTTCCCGGACAGGGATCTCAACAAGCAGGCATGGGTGAGGAGTTACTTGATTTATATCCAGATCTTTTAATTGAGGAGTTTGAAGAAACTTTGGGTTGGTCTTTGAAAGAGACTATTTTACATAGTGATCAAGGCGATATTACAAAAACAAATATTGCTCAGCCTTACATATTTGCAATTTCCTACTGTTACGGATTAGAAGCTTTTAAAAAACTAGGTATACCAAAGGTTGGTATAGGCCATTCATTAGGTGAATATACTGCGCTAGCACTTGCTGAGTTCATTAGCTATCGAGATGCATTAAAAATTATTTCTGTGAGAGGTGATTCTATGCAGAAAGCTGTTGAGAACTCCAACTCAACAATGGCTGCCGTTTTAACATCAGACCTCAAACAAACTATAGATGCTGTTGAAATCCTAAATAATCAAGGAATTTCAATCAATATATCTAACTATAACGATGGTGCACAAATCGTCATTGGTGGATTGAAAGATGACATAGACTACTTAAAGTCAAACCCAATAGATTTGCGTGCAAAAAGAGTGATACCCCTTGATGTTGCCGGTGCTTTTCATTCAAAATTTGTTTCTTCTGCAAAACAAGAAGTTCAAAACATAGTAGATAAAGTTGAGTTTTCAGAAGGTAAGTTTGATGTCTATATGAATGTAGACGCAAACATAGCTGACCTTACAACAATAAAACAAAGACTTGTTGATCAAATCGACAATAGCGTGCTATTTTATGACCAAATTCTGAATATTGAAAATAATGTGAATCCAGAAAAGTGGTATCATATCGGACCTGGAAATGTAACTGCTGGGATGGTAAAAAAGTCTATATCTAGTAAGGGTATTGAAATTATTAATTCATTAGACTCTTTGAATACTGTTTAAATAGGGAGATTTTGTGAAGTCAACTATAACTGGTTGGGGCAAGTGTTCGCCAGACAACATAATGACAAATGATGATTTGGCTGTTTTCGTTGACACCTCTGATGAGTGGATACAACAGCGAACTGGAATTCAGGAAAGAAGATTTTGTCACGTTAACAATTCAGATATGGCTGCTGTTGCAGGACAACATGCGATTGCCTGTGCAGGTTTAACACCAGAAGATATTGACGTAGTTATTCTTGCTACATGTACTCCTGACAGTATTGTCCCTTCTGCTGCAGCCCATGTTCAAAGAAAACTTGGTGCAGTCAATGCTTCAGTCTATGACATAAATGCTGCATGCGCAGGTTTTGTATATGCATTAGAACAAGGAAAAGCTTTTGTAGAAAGTGGACTTTATAAGAGAGCTTTAGTTATAGGCTCAGAACACATCACATGGTTACTTGATTGGTCAGATAGAAATACTGCAGTCCTATTTGGAGATGGAGCTGGAGCAGTTGTTGTTGAAGAAAGTAAATCCCCAGAAGATGGTGAAATATTTTCTTTCGTTAATGGTTTAAGTTCAGATAAGTTAGACATTTTAGAGGTTCCAAACTTTGGATCAGCAATGGATAGATTTAATAAAGATGAAGCAGCAAGAGTTAGGTGGACATTTGATGGACAAGAGATTTTTAAAGGTGGAATTAGAGCAATGGCTACAGCATCTGATGAAGTCATTACTAAATCTGGGTTAACAAAAGAAGATATAGATCTTTTGATTCCTCACCAAGCTAATTTAAGAATAGTAGAAGGGTTGGAAAAAATGTTAGGCCTTCCAAACGCTACCACAATAAAAAAAGTTCATAAATATGGCAACACCTCTGCAGCCTCGATTCCAACTGCCTTAGTCGATGCTTTAGAAGAAGGTGAAATAAAAGGTGGAGAAGTTGCTATTTTTACTGCTGTAGGTGCAGGCCTTTCATGGGGTGCATGCGCCTTACGTTTAGGAGAAAGAACAACTCCTATAAACACTTCCGATGCAAAACTTCCTGATTTTGATGGAAAGGCTGTTGATACGATAAGAAGAGCTATTGAGTATCAAATACCTGAAAAATTAGATCTTATATGAAAACAGCACTAGTAACTGGAGGCTCTAGGGGCATAGGAAGTGCTATTGCATTAGGGCTTGGAAAAAATTTTCATGTTGTAGTTGGATATGCTAATTCAGAAGACAAAGCCAATGATGTTGTACAAGAAATCGTTGCTGCTGGTGGAAGTGCAAGTACAGTTCAAATCGATATATCAAATGCTGAATCTGTAGATACTGCATTTTCAACAGTAGAAAAAGAATACAACTCTGTAGATGTCTTGATCAATAATGCAGGAATTACACAAGACAATATATTACCAAGAATGAAAGAAGCTGAATGGCTTGAAGTAATTCAAACTAATCTAACAGGAAGTTTCTATACATCGCAAAGAGCTATCAAGCTTATGATGAAAAACAAATGGGGAAGAATTATATTTATATCATCTGTAGTTGGATTATCAGGCAACCAAGGTCAGGCAAACTATGCTGCATCAAAGGCTGGATTAATAGGGTTGGCAAAATCAATTAGTAAAGAAATGGGTTCTAGAAATATTACATCTAACGTAGTTGCTCCAGGATATATTGAAACAGACATGACCTCTTTTTTAGATGATGAAAATAAGGAAAATATTATAGAGCAACTATCAATTAAACGCATCGGTAAACCAGAAGATATTTCAAATGTAGTATCTTTTTTATGTAGCGAAGAGTCAGAATATATAACAGGACAAGTTATACCAGTTGATGGTGGTTTAACAACGTAATTAGGGAGTAATTATGGAAGCAAATGAAGTTTTTGAAAAAGTAAAAGGTCTTTTTGTAGAAGACCTTGGTATTGATGAATCAAAAGTAACAATGGATGCAAAGTTGGAAGAGGATTTGGAAATTGATTCATTAGGAATAGTTGAAGTTGTTATGGCCTTTGAAGATGAATTTGATATTGAAATTGATGATGAAGAACTTGCTGATGTTTCAACAGTTGGCCAAGCTGTAAATCTACTTCATTCAAAAATATAATTCGAATCATGTCTAAGAGGCGTGTCGTAGTTAGTGGTCTTGGGACAATTAATCCCCTTGGAAATAATGTCTCAGATTCTTGGGAAAAGTTAATCAATGGTGTTTCAGGAATAGATTTTATAACCTCGTTTGATACAGAAGACCTTCCAGTTAAGTTTGCTGGAGAGGTAAAAGATTTTGATGCAAATGAATATATGGGTAAACAACATGCAAGAAAACTAGACCGATCTGCTCATTTATCTATTTTTGCAACAGAACNAGCTCTAAGGGATGCCAACTTAAATACAGAAGAACGACTGGGATCCAATGTTGGAATAGTTTTTGGTACAGGAATTGGTGGTATCGGAGCCACTGAGAATGCGGTAAGAACCTACGATGAAAGAGGGGCGTCTAGAATTAACCCTCTTGCAATTACTCAGCTTATGCCTAACTCTAGTACAGGACAGGTTGCAATTAAGTTTGGCATAGAGGGGCCTTCTTTAACAATAACTACAGCCTGTGCCGCGTCAGCCAATGCTGTAGGTGAAGCAAAAAATTTAATTGAAAATGGAATTGTAGACATAGTAGTTGCTGGAGGAACAGAATCTGGAACTACTCCAATGACTATTGGAGCTTTTGCTCAAATTAGAGCTTTATCGACAAAAAATGACTCACCGGAATCTGCATGTAGTCCATTTGATAAAGATAGAGATGGTTTTGTTATGGCTGAAGGTTCAACAGTATTAGTACTTGAAGAAGAAGAGTCAGCAAAAAAACGTGGTGCAAAAATTTACGGTTATGTAACTGGATATGGATCTACTACGGATGCTCATCATATTACCGCTCCTGCAGAAGGTGGAGAAGGAGCTGTGAGAGCAATGGACAAAGCAATCAAAGATGCCGGAGTCCAATTTAAAGATATTGATTATATAAATGCACATGGAACTTCTACTCCAGCAAATGACAAAAATGAAACTCTTGCAATTAAAACATTATTTGGTGAAAGAGCTTATGAAGTTGATATCTCGTCTACAAAATCAATGACAGGCCATTTATTAGGTGGTGCAGGAGCATTTGAATCCATGGTTTGTCTGCTTTCAATGCAAAATAATGTCATTCCACCAACAATAAATCTAGTTAATAAAGATGAAGATTGTGATTTGAATTACACACCAAATAAATCAATTAATAAAGAAGTTAATATCTCTATGTCAAATTCTTTTGGATTTGGTGGTCATAACGGAGTTCTAGTTTTTTCCAAAGAATAACTAATTAGGTAGCATAGAACCACCTATTGAGTGTGCTCCTCCATCAGCATGAATAATTTCACCTGTAACAGCCTCGGATAAATCAGACAGTAAGAAGTTAACAACCTTTGCAACTGGTTCAGCATTTTTTGTATCCCAACCAAGTGGAGCACGTTCATTCCACTCATTATCCATTTCAGAAAATCCAGGAATATTTTTTGCTGCTGTAGTTGCTAATGGCCCTGCAGCAACAGCATTTACTCTTACTCCACTATCTCCCATGTAATAACCAAGATAACGAACAATCGATTGTAAGCTTGATTTTGCGACGCCTTGCCAGTCATACCCTGGCCAAGCTTGAGAATTATCAAAATCTAGAGCAACTATTGAAGATGGTTTGTTTAAGATTGGCTGAAATGAAGTAGCAAGCGTTTTCAAAGAAAAAGCGGAAACCTCAAAACTTTTAACTGCATCTTCCACAGTTGTGTTTAAAAAGTTACCACCCATGGCCTCTGTTGGTGAAAAAGCAATTGCATGTAATATTCCGTCAAGATTGCCAACCTCATCTTCTATATTTTTTACTGCTTCATTAACTTGATTCAGATTTTCAATATCCATTTCAAAAACTTTTATATCATCTGATAATCTTTTGACTGCTCTTTCGGTAATGCGAAGGCCTTTTCCAAAACCAGTAGCAANAACTGTAGCNCCATTTTCTAAAGCTATTTTGGCAGTCGCAAAAGCGATACTTTTGTCTGTAAGAATGCCAGTAATAAGAATTTTTTTATCTTTTAAAATCATATTTTTCCTTTAACTATTTGACTATATAAATAGTTAATACGTATCAGAAAATAAAACTAATTATTACTCTTCGGTTGTAAAGCTACCAGAACCTTCTTCTTCTTTATTTATAGACTTGCCTGTAACAATAGCAAGACTAATTTCAAGTAAGCCAAAAAGAAAAAATCCGTTAAAGTCAGTAAATACAGCAAAGGCTATCATTCCAAGCCCACCACTATATCTTATTAGGTTCAACTGCTTTCCATTTTCGGCATTTCCTCCAAGTAAGAAAAAAGCCATAGCGGCAAAATAAATTGGGATTCCTATAGATCTTATAATAAGTGCCTGATTGTCTGCCATGACAGCAGAAAAATCAAACAAAAATATTCTATAGGTAACTTCTGGCATAATAAAACCTACCAGTGCTAAGCCAAGGTATCCAATTGGGTCTAATCTATTGATTAATTTGTAATTCATAAAAGCAATTATATCTTAAAAAAATGAACTTTTTATATTTAATTAGACTGAATTATTTCAGCTTGGGCAGCAGCAAGTTTTGCTGTTGGAATTCTAAAAGGGGAACAAGAAATATAATCAATTTCAAGAGTATTAAAAAAATGAATAGATTCAGCTTCTCCCGCGTGTTCCCCGCAAACGCCAATTTTTAAGTCTTTGTTTGATTGCCTTCCGTCATTCACAGAAATTTCAACAGCTTTTCCTACTGTCTTTTTATCTATAGATACAAATGGGTCTTGAGAAAATATATTATTTTCTACATATTTAGTAAGAAATTTTGAAGCATCGTCTCTCGAAAGACCTAAGGTCGTTTGTGTTAAATCATTCGTACCAAAAGAGAAAAAATCTGCATGTTCAGCTATCGACCCAGAATTTAATGCAGCACTTGGCAATTCAATCATTGTTCCGATTGTGTATTCAAATTTATAATCTAATTTTTTCTGTTCCTTAGATATTTTCTTAATAAGAAGGTTTTTCATTTGATGCAATTCTTTAGCATTCATAACCAAAGGAATCATTATTTCTGGGGTAACTAAAACTCCATCTTTTTTTTGTATATTGTAAGCAGCCCTTAAGATTGCTTCTACTTGCATCTCATAAATTTCAGGGTAACTTAATCCAAGACGCACTCCTCTATGACCAAGCATTGGATTGCTCTCAGATAATTTAACAAGCATTTCTCGAATGTAACTTGGAGAAACACCAATTGCATTACCAAGTTCAGTCATTTCAATNTCACTTTTTGGTAAAAACTCATGCATTGGNGGNTCAAGAAGCCTCACTGTTATAGGCTTTTCTTTTAAAAGTAAAAACAAAGATTCAAAGTCAGCAATTTGAAAATCTATTANTTTCTTTAAAGCCCTTTTTCTACCTTGTTGTGATTCTGACATAATCATTTCACGCATAGGAATGATTCTTTCACCTTCAAAAAACATGTGCTCTGTTCTACAAAGCCCAATTCCTTCAGCACCAAACTCTAATGACTTTTCAGTGTCTAGTACTGTTTCTGCATTTGCTCTTACTGCCAATCTCTTGTACTCACTACACCAATCCATAAGAGTGTTGAATTCATCTGATGGCCTTGGTGGCTCAGTTTCCAGCTCTCCAATATAAACTTCACCTAAAGATCCATCTATGGAAATAATGTCTCCTTCCGTTAACACTCTCTCTCCATTGCCTATTGTTTTGTTTTCAACATCTATAGTCAAACCTTCTGCACCTACAACACATGGCTTACCCATTCCCCTAGCAACAACTGCAGCGTGACTTGTCATGCCACCTTTTGTTGTGAGAATCCCAACAGATGAATGCATTCCATGAATATCTTCTGGACTTGTTTCGTCTCTCACTAAAATTACATCTCTTCCTCTGTTAGCCTCTTTTTCTGCTTTGTCTGCATCAAATACAATCTCTCCAACAGCTGCTCCAGGAGAAGCATTAAGCGCTTTGGTAAAAAGAGCTTTCTCTTGTGATTGGACAAATTGAGGATGTAAAACATTCGTAATACTATTCGCATCGACCATTATCAATGATTCTTCTTTTGTTGTAATGCCCTCGTTATGTAAATCAATAGCGATTTTTATACTGGCCTGAGCAGTTCTCTTAGCTTTTCTTGTTTGAAGCAAATAAACTTTTTCATTTTCAATCGTAAACTCTAAATCTTGTACTTCTTTGAAATGACTTTCCAGTTTTGATGCAATTTCTTTAATTTCTTTATATGCATTCGGGAATTTTGACTCCAATGACTCTTGTTCAACGGAGTCATCATTCTTAATTGGATGAGGTGTTCTGATACCAGCAACAACATCTTCTCCCTGTGCATTAATTAGGTATTCTCCATAAAGCTCTTTGGACCCATTCGAAGGGTTTCTAGTAAACGCAACTCCCGTTCCAGATTTGTCATTTAAATTACCAAATACCATGGTTTGAATTGTTGCGCCGGTTCCTAAAGAGTCAGGTATGTTGTTTATCTTTCTATATGTAATTGCTCTTTTATTTTGCCAACTACTAAAAACAGCTTCAATAGCTCCTACTAATTGTTCATGTGGATCTTGAGGAAATGGAGAATTTGTAAATCTCTCTACAGTATTTTTATATGCATTAATTATCCAATCAAGCTGGTCAACATTAAAATCAGCATCAGACGTAACGTTATCCATACGTTTTTTATTAGCAATAACTGCTTCAAACCTATCAACCTCAACACCAAGCACAACATTGGAATACATTTGAATCAATCTTCTATATGAATCAAGGGCAAAGCGTTCATCATTAAAAGCCTTAGCAAGGTTTTGAACATTGTCGTCATTAAGACCTATGTTCAAAATTGAATCCATCATTCCAGGCATAGAAATCATGCCTCCTGACCTCACTGATAATAAAAGTGGTGATTCACTATTGCCAAAACTTTTTTGAGATAGGCTTTCTAAGTTTGAAACATAGTTAATTATTTCCTCTTTCAATCCATCAGGTAATTTTTTGTTCTTTGAAAAATAATTACAGGCTTCAGTTGTGATAGTAAAACCTGGAGGAACTTGTATGCCAAGTTTGGACATTTCTGCAAGATTTGCACCCTTACCACCAAGAAGGTTACTTAATGATGCATCACCATCAGTTTTCTGACTAGAGAATTCGTAAATAAGTTTGTTGTCCATAATTGGATTTAAAAAATTTCCCCCTCTATTCTCTAATTATATAGGGGGGAAACTATATGTCTAAGAACGTACTAGTAATTGGCACGGGAACAATCGGCGAACCACTAATAGGGTTACTCGCAGATCACAAAGATTCACTTGGATTAGATAATGTAATATTTTTTAAAAGAACACCACTGTCAGATGAGAGAGGAAAAGTTGAATCCCTAATAAGAAAAGGAGCAAAAATTGTTTCTACTGGTGATGCACTCAGCGAATTTCATCAACTAGGGTTTAATGAAACTTCTGATGTTGAGCAAGCTTATGCTGACTCAGATGTCATTATCGACTGCACACCAAGTGGAAATGATAATTGGGATAATGTTTACTCGTCTCTTGATCAGAATAAGAGATTCATGGCACAAGGATCTGAACATGGATTTGGTCCCTTTTTTGCATGGGGAATTAATAACGAAATATTAAAAGAAGATTCAAACAAATATCTTATTGCTTCATGTAATACCCATAACATTGCCTCAATAGTCAAGAGCTTTGCGCTTGATGAACAGAGAGAACTAGTAGAAGGAAAGTTTGTGTGTCTCAGAAGAGCTAATGATGTGTCTCAAAATGATTCTTTCTCTCCTTCACCAACAATTACAAAACACAGCAATCAGGAATTTGGCACTCATCATGCTCGTGACGTACATGAATTATTTGCTCAAGAAGGGAAAAAGTTAAACCTCTTTTCCTCAGCTATCAAGCTACCTACACAATATATGCATACTCTATGGTTTTCACTTACTTTTAAAGATGTTGTCAAATATGAAGACATCATGGAAAACCTTCATGATAGTGAGTTTTTGATGGCTACTGAGAAAATGTCTTCAAACAAAGTTTTTTCTTTTGGTAGAGATCANGGATATCACGGAAGACTTTTATCACACGGTGTTGTTGCCGAACAGTCNTTACATGTTAAAGANAATACNCTNACTGGATACTGTTTTACNCCTCANGATGGNAATGCNTTANTNTCCTCTGTNGCNGGNACNGTNCAGCANTANTACAAAGATGATTGGNAAGANAAGATGGAGATTTTCAANCGNTACATNTTNAAAAATATTTAATTTTCTAATTGACTTGGAATTTTTTCTAGTTAATTATACTAAATTAAATGGACGGAGTTACAGGGCTTGCGTACAGACTTAGATTGTCTAATGAACAAATTATAGTAATAATGAAAAAACTGGATATTCCAGTAGATTCTCCAAATTATATTCTGACTACCAAAGATGTTAAAAAAATTAAAAAGTATGTAAGAAAAAATAATGGCTCTGTATTAAAAGATACATTTGTTGCTGCTGTTGCGATACTTTCTATATATTTTATGTTTACCACATTAGGCAGTTCGATTGTGAGTCCATTTAATAAAGAGGTATCAGCACCAACAACATCAATTTTTATAGAAGAGGAGAGCTCAACAAGGCGTGCATCAGTACAATATTACTCACTATTCAACGAATGTAGGCCTGCAGATTACAGCGAGACAGATTTCTTAGTTGTTGAAAATATAAAAGTATTTTTATCTAATGAGGGGTATTACACCGGGAGTGTTGATGAGGTTTTTGATACACAATTAATAAATAGTGTAAAAGATTTTCAGAAAGATATGGGGATAAGAATCGATGGAGTAATTGGGCCGACAACTCACAAAATGATGCAAAATTATGACTCCTGTTCTAAGACATCAAAAGTAGATCTAATTAGTTGTTACGGAGGAGATTATAAAGCTTATCTAGAGTGCACAAGTCCATATGGAACCTCAGGAGTTAAAACTTCAAATGGATCATCTCAAGATACTGAACCTCCAAAATGGGGTAATGATACTTTACAGCTTACAAGAGTAAACGGAACATTCCTTGATATCCTTTGGGGTCATGTAACTGACAATAATGGTATTGATAAGCTCCACCTGTATGTTGATGGAGAATTACATTCCTCAGTTGATGGTAATGGTTGTACATCAAGCTGTAGTAGTACTACAAGTGAGACAAGGTTTAAAGTTACAAATTTATCAGTAGATACTTCATACGTATTTGAAGTTGTAGCTTGTGATATTTCTGGAAACTGTTCAAAAAACAACCCAACCACAGCACAGATACTTGTTGATAAGCCACCTGTTTGGGACGATTCTAATCCACCTGTNGTNGATAATCTAGGTACAGGATTTGATTTAACTATTCCTANTGGCTCAGTAATTGATGATCTAGGTGTNGTTTCTTATGAGGTNTATGTAAACGGTACGCTTTCNACACATACAGCGATTTCTGATTTTCATTTTTCTGTTACCCCACCATTCGATACGCATTGTGGCAAACAGGAGGTTTATGTTGTAGCATATGACACCATTGGTCAGTCTTCAAAAAGTCCTACCGTTGAATTTACTAGGAATGCCTTTGGAAGCAGTGGTTGCCCAATTGCTACAGCTACAACTACTACAACTACTTTGCCTGGTACGCCAACAGTCGCTATTACCGCTTCTCAAGTAAGTGATGGGGACACCTCATCAGATAGTTCACTTTCTCTTACCTTTACTACAAGTGCGAGCACAGCTAACTTTGCAGCTGGAGANGTTACNGTCAGTGGNGGAACACTNAGTAATTTNTCAGGATCTGGTACAACCTATACTGCNACNTTNACTCCTAGTGCAATCGGTGCAACAACTATTGATGTTGCTGCAAATACATTTACTAATACTGCTACAGGTGTAAACAACATAGCTGCTACACAGTTCAACTGGACCTATAGCACTGCACCTACTATGACTATTACTGCTGCTGAAGTAAATGATGGAGATACATCAAATGACAGTTCTTTATCTCTCACCTTTACTGCAAGCCAGAGTACAACAAACTTTGCAGCTGGAGATGTTACCGTCAGTGGTGGAACGCTTAGCAATTTTTCAGGATCTGGTACAACCTATACAGCTACATTTACACCTAGTGCTGAAGGGGCTACAACAATTGATGTAGCTGCAAATTCATTTACTAACGCATTTAGCACGAACAACACAGCTGCCACACAGTTCAACTGGACATATAGCACTGCAACTGCTTCCACTACGAGCGCAAACAGATGGGTAATTGCTGTTATTGATGAAACTGGTGGAGCATTTTCTTGTGCTGGTAATACTGCTAATACTAGTTATCCTGGACCAATTCACAATGGTAACTGTGATGTAGATGGTGCATGGGGTGAGTTTAGAACACTATGGCCAAATAGAAAGTTTTTCTTAATAGAACCTGTTTATAGTACGGGCCAACAAAGTTTAACTGGGCTAGATCAATCACGAGCAACTACTTCTAGAATAAAAATGCCTACAGCATTCGTAACAGAGGCTCAAGCTGGGGAGAAAGCAGTTTACATCCAAAGTACGAGAAATTATAGCGGTACAAATACAAATTGGTGGAGTAAAATCGGTGGTAGCAGTCTTCCAAGCGGTGCAGAGGTAATTCTCTGGGTTGATAGATCAGGAAGTATGACTGTAAGCACAGTTCAANCAGAATATAATGCCTTCAAAACTGCTGCTGCTGCTGCAAATGTAACAGTGACAGAGGTTAGTGATTTAACCGAAGGATATGGTGGAAGTCTCAAAAAAGAAGACTGGATTAATCCATTCGATCCTGATTATCCGTAAACTTTTTTAACATAACCATATCGAAATATATAACTCTAGAATTCAATCATGGAAAAAGTTATTGCAATTGCAATACCAGGCCTATTTATAGTTGGAATTATATGGCTAATTATTGCATCAAATAAAAGGATAAATAATGCCCTTTCAACTGCTTCAAAAACTTTAGGTTTTACTTATATACCCTCTAAAAACATATTCAGAAAGAAAAGAATATTTGGTGAATTAGATGGATATAACTGTGAAGTGGAAGTCTATACAAGAAGTCACGGTAAGTCCTCAACAACATATGTCTCTTTCTTTGCTTATTTTCCAGAGAGCTTTGATATGGGATTAAAGATTAATTGGCGAGGTGAGTTTGATGGAGATGATGAGTACCTAACAGATTTATTTATTAAACGAAACGAAGAACTTATAGAAGCATCAAAGAAGAATCTAAGAAGACTAAGGGTAGAGGATGCATTTGTAAATTCGAGAAAAGTCTTATTTAGAAAATATTACAAAGCTGATGAGATTGTCAAAACAATGAGAGATGTACTTAACTTAGCAAAAGCAATTAAGTAGCTTTTTTAGCTAACTCTCTTCTAGAGAAATACACAATAACTGGAACAATAAATACATTCGGCATTGCCCAGTTCATCCACTCCTGTGGAAACAATTCAATAGTACTGATAAATGCTGTAGTAGCGGCAATTGTTCCAGAGAGCATAAGAATTAAGTGAGTGCTAGATCTGTCATAAAAATTTGGCTTGTCAGTTCTTCTATATCTGTTCAGATCATATGCTGTAACAAACAAACAACCAACTCCAAAAATTAACGCAACTGTTCTCAAGCCTTCAAACTGACCGTAAAATCCAAACTCAAGAACATCTGTTGCATTTAATAACAACATCACACCGGCAATAAACATTAGTAATGTGAGAGCTTTATCCACACTCTCCCTGGCTCCAGTTCGCACTTTTGCTTGTCGATATCCAGCAAAAGCAAAATAAAAAGAGAAAATTGCGATAGCAAACAAAAATGGTTGCACAACACCCATCATGCTAAGTGGTATAGCTGT
>FUFK010052319.1_pt1 | contig 14005 bp, 11 predicted proteins | sample 1021851 | NCBI WGS metagenome assembly FUFK01 (sample SAMEA51879418, study PRJEB19060) | metagenome | reverse complement strand
CTCATCTTTGAAGACCGGAAGTTTGCAGATATTGGGAAAATTTCACGTAAGCAAATGGGAGGAATCTACAACATCAAAGAGTGGAGCGACCTTGTGACAGCCCATCTCATCAGTGGACCAGATATCGTCGATGGATTGCAAGCAGCATGGGCCGAAGCATCAAGAAAAGGTGGCGTTCTATTGCTCGCACAAATGTCCAGTCGCGGAAACCTTCTCAATCCTGAATACACTTCTACGGTTGTCGAAGCAGGACGAGTCCATCCCGGAGTGTTTGGGTTTATTGGAAACGGATCCAATCCTAATTCTGTACGTGAATTGCGTTCGAAGGTTGGCGAAGGCAAGATGATTTGGACACCTGGAGTGAATCTTGCAACTGGTGACGGAGAGATGGGTCAACGATATGGCGATCCATACGAAGCGGTCATGGCTGGATCGGATTGCATCATCGTTGGATCTGGAATTCATGGGTCGAGTGACCCTCCTGCTGCTGCCGCTGCATATGCAGAAGCTTCATGGAAAGCATTACTGGAGCGTTGAACGTGAAGGCGTTTCTGTTTCTAGTGGGCCTTTTGCTGTTCGCAGGTTTGCTCGCATTGTTGTATTGGGGATATTGGAATGCCCGTAAATTGGACCGTCAAATCCTGCAGGGCGACCCTTCACTCCTCACAACAAGCACATACCAGCGAGAACAAGTCATCCAAGCTCCTCACGGCTCGACCATTATGGAAGGACAAATCGTTCAATTGCCTGGCCAATACGTTCAACCGATTCAAGTTCAACACAATCGATTACAACAGTGAATCAAGGTATCCTTGCTGGTAAGCGATACCAACACCAATACCCACGAGAACGAGAAGAAACAGGAGTTTCCTACCCCGTTTTTTGGGACGAGCTTCTTCGACAACTTCCGGTTCGCTTTCTGGCAGCTCTGCCAGAATAGGTAGAGGTTCAAGTGGAGGAAGCTCGTCAAGAGGGGGGAGTTGGATTTCATCCGGTTGTGGCTTGATACGATCTTNNGGATACAATTCATCAAGGTCTTCAAGACCGGGAGCCTCGGGAATCGGCCCGAGGACTTGGTCCCAAATTTCGTCCAATTGTGCTTGACTAACCGGTTTAGCGAGCCACCCTACGGCTCCGGCCGAGTATGTTGCATGAACGGCTAATTCACGAAGTCGATTTGGAGCAATGAAGAGAATACGTGAGTCACCTCCATGCTCGCGCATTTCCAAGGCTGCAAGATGGCCGTCGAGTGAAGGAATGTCCAGGGACATAACGACGAGCTCCGGATCGATCTTGATGTATTCGTCAACGGCAAGATCACCATCTTCGCAGACTTGTGTCGCAAATCCTCGTTTCTTGAACACTTCACGCAAGCGCATAATTGACATCTGATTGTTGTCAACAATCAACACAGTCGGTGCTTCATCTGAAGATACTTCACTGACGTAAGACATCGCAACCAACTCTTCTGAAACAATCCTTGCTCATCAATCAACCGATGAAATGATTGGAATTCTGTCATTCTTCGCTTGATACGTCTTCGACCGGCCCTTCTCGTGGGTTTTCGAAGGTTTGACGGACGTTCTCCATGTTTGCCTCTTCTTCTTCCATACGCTTCTTGCGTTTTGGTGCTTGCATGAATTGCATCTGTAGTTCACTAATGACGCCTTTCAACATCGCATCGGCGGATGCATCGAGATTCCCTTTGGTTTTGTTTTGCAACATACGGAGGATATCGATGATGTCCTTTGCCTCCGAGAAATTGAATTGAAGCCCACCGGCAGGATGTTCCAAGAGTCCGAGATTGGCCATGGCTGAGCGTTGAAACATGTGAACGACGGTAAAAAACGTCTCAGTTTCTTTGTCTTCGAACATGATTCTCCCTCATGAAAACATCTCATCCAACAACCAATCTGGATTGAATTGAAGGAGATCATCGTACCCTTGACCCACACCTGCGAAGACAATTGGTCGTCCTGTTGCAAAAGCGATTGAAAGGCCTGCACCGCCCTTTGCATCCGTATCCATCTTCGAGAGAACGGCTCCATCAAAGCGCATCATCTCTTGGAACATCTTGGCCTGATCAACAGCATCATTGCCTGCAAGTGCATCACCTACGAAGAGAACGAGGTGCGGGTTGGCAACTCTTCGAACCTTTTCAAGCTCCTTCATGAGGTTGGTTTTATTCTGCATTCTTCCTGCTGTGTCAACCAGAACAACATCGATGTTCTTCGCCTTAGCTGATTCAATCGCATCGCGAGCAATGGCTGCTGCGTCGCCGCCACGTTGACTCGAAATGCATCGAATTCCCAGATTCTCACAATGCGATTCGAGTTGTTGGATTGCCCCCGCACGGAATGTATCGCCTGCTGCTGCAATAACGGAATGGCCATTCGACTGCAATCTGTTCGCAATTTTCGCAGCAGTGGTTGTTTTCCCAGTTCCATTAACACCTACAAGCATAACGACAACTGGCGCATCACCCTTATCCAAGTAGGATTGAACTGAAGCATCGAAATCCCAATATCCTGCTGAAAGGAGATTGCGAAGTGCACGCTTGAGTGCTGCTTCGAGAACCTTCGCAAGTTGTGCGCCGCGTCGCAATCGTGCCCCAACGAGACTTTTTCGTAATGCAGCGAGAACAGATGTGACTGCTTCACTGGAGATGTCAGACTCGAGAAGCATCCATTCGAGTTCTTCGAGGAGATCATCGAGAACTTTTCCAGCCTTGATGACTCGACCACCTTGTTCAACAATTCCTCCACCAAGGTCGATGGAGACTGAGCCAGCTTCGGTTTCAATATCTGCACGCTTTGATGAACCACGAGGAGCGGCTTTCACTTCGACGAGTTGCCGGCCTGTTGTCGTGCGCATCATGGAAAGGTCGACTTTCGAACCCTTCGGTTTTGCAATGGTTGTCCCTTTTCGCCGCTTCAATTCTTTTGCTCGCTGCTTTTCCAACTTCTCAAGTCGCTTACGCTCTTTCTTTGAAAGTGTTACAGGGAGAGCGATATCATCGTCTTCATCGTCCCAATCATCCCAGTCGTCATCCGAGGATTCAACAACTGGTTCTTCGAATCTTTCCTCTTCGATTTCAGGCACATCATCTTCCCAATCTTCCTCAACATGCTTGGATGATTCGATTGCTGCAACGCCTTCTTCTGAATCTTCCATTGCAGTGAGAGCTTCAGAATCGACTTCTTCGGCGACCTCTTTGACGCGCTTCTTGAATCGATCAAAGAGGCCCATGTTTTCACCTAATCATCCAAGGTTAGTTCGTTGCCAAACATACCACCTCTGCGTCGCTTTGGCTTCGATACTGGTGTCTCTGCTGCTTCTGACTGTGCTTCGGTTTCGTTCACAGGAGCGGGTGGTTCGGGTTGAGGTTGTGTTTGTGATTCTGCTGCTGCAGTAAAGGTTTGAGCCAATGTAGCAATGGTCGATTCAAGTTGCTGGCTTTGAGATTGAAGGCTTTCGAGGAGTGTTCCTAATTCTTCCATTCGTTCTCGAGTAAGTGATGCCGCATCCGACCAAGTTCGTTCGCCGAAAATACCGCTTCCAAGATCGACAATGGTGGTTCCCTCTCCGCCACCAGGGTGTTGGCAGGTAAGCGTTACACCGGCTCCAATAGAGACGTGCATCTTCATTTCTGAATCGTGGTCTTTTTTCGACAGTGTTTCGAGAATCGTCGCCGTAACATCATGTTCTCCGAGAACATTGATCACCTGTTCGATTCGTTCTTGAACTTCATGAAACCGTTCACGATTCATTTCAACGAGTCGTGCTGTTCGTTGAAGTTCAGATTGTTCCACAGGACCGCCTCAACAACGCCTGTGGTGCGACCTTCATGAATGCGGCGATGCTGCAATCACTCTTCTTCAGCCACTGGAGCGATGGTGCCGCCAGCAGCAGCGATTTCTTCACGGAAGTGGTGAAGAACGCTTGGTTCGGATGAAGTTCGTGGGTCGATTTCGTTAACGGAATCGATGTTGATTGCACGGCGAGTTGCCTTGTGGCGAGAGCCGATAATCGAGTACACACGGTGCTCAGCATCGGATTTTGAGGATGCTACAACATCGAGCGAGAATTTCTGTCGGAGACGACCGAACGGGGCTTGTCCATCAACACGGAAGGCCTTCATGAATCCAAGGCGACTCGTTTCTTGATTTAAACGCGATGGTTGAGAGTTGGCGAGCGCATCGCGTGTTTCATCAACGTGGAAGAGTAGCATAAGCATGTGCGAAGTCTTCTCTTAGCAGTGCTCCTCCTCGTTGCGCCTCTCCCAATCGGAAATGTGCATGATGAGGCGTTCTACTCTGGCGAAGAAGCTCTTCTTCTGCTACCGGAAGGTCAAGTATGGGGACAGTCGGATTGGGATATGTTGCACCAATTTGGGCTCACACCGCTACGCTCGATCTCTCCATCTGAACTACTCGTTTGGAAATTGGAAAAGGGGGCACAACATCCAACTGCCAGTGAATTAAATTCTGAAAAGGCAGAATGGAAATCGCTTCCACACGAAGGGCAAACGGTTCGGGTTGTTCTTGAGCCAGGACTTCCATCTGGCGTTGTCGTAGATATTCATGAGCACATCCAGCTAATCGGAAACGGCCTTGTAGGCTCAGTGAATGATGGCTATTTGCCATCCGTCGAGATAACATGGGCTTCCAATCTGAATATGGAATGGTTTGCCAACATTGACGGTGTCCTTTGGCTAGAGCCAGTATTGCCTACTGCTGGTCGAAATCTCAATTCAGGAGCGATTCTCTCTGGATCTGCTACGGATACGCCCCCTGCTGCATGGACGTTTGGACTCAACGGTTCTGGTGTTGTGATTGGGGTTGCAGATACGGGAATTGATTCCGACCATTCCTGTTTCCGCAATATCTCGAATGCATCAATCGGCATCGATCATCGGAAGTTGTTGCATGTGAACACAACTATTGATGGATGGGATAGTTCAGGCCACGCAGATTACCGTCATGGCACGCACACCGCAGGAATTCTTGGTTGCCATCCTATCGCAACAGCGATTGAAAACAGCATTCCGTCCTCAATCATGTCCCTCGGTTATGGATCTCAATTGGTCGTTCAAGACATTGTCTCCGAACAAGGCTGGCAACCTCCAGACGTCGACCTCTTACTTGCTGAATCAGCCTTGTATGGCGGATATCTCCATTCCAATTCATGGGGCGATGATACCACAGATTATACCCTTAGGTCTGGTGATTTTGATGCCTTTACGCGTGAATTCCCATGGACCTTACCATTGATTGCGCCTGGGAACAACGGTGGCTTGGTTCTTGAACCAGCCAATGCAAGGAACGTCATTGCCATCGGGGCCGCTACAAAGGATCTTGATACGGAACGGTGGGTGTCATCGGTCCATGGGCCAACCGATGCCGAAACACGTGGCATCTTCGCTCTCGCACCAGGCGTATCGATTGTCTCCGCTCGCTCAGACGGTTCTCCAGAAACATACAACACAGGACAGCATACATTGAGCGGAACCAGCATGTCCACACCAATGGCTGCAACATACGCAAGTGTGATTCAACAAATGGTCCAGGAAGGTTGGCTAACGGGACACAACGAGACTCTCACTGGGCATTCATTGGCAGAACGGGCGCCTTGGTTTGGAACTGATATCCCGCAACACAACATCTTACTCAGTGATGGATTCACACCATCTGCACCAATGATGAGGGCTCTCCTTTCGCTCTCTGCAACACCACTGGCTGAGGCACATCGAAATGGGGGGGACGGAGGGCCCAGTGCTCCGAATGTATACGACGGGTGGGGCATACTCAATCTAAGCGAAATTATCGATTTCGAGCGTCTAGCATTACCCTCCGCTGATGGCGAACGCCCAGTTTCAAATGTTTGGATTCATGACTCTTATCGGTTAGAGGACGGTAGCCCTTCCGAGCAATTCGAAGGGCGGATCGGAGCATCACAACCAATCGAATATCTCATGCAGAACAGTTGGGATGGTGGGGGTGCGGTAGGGCCGTTCCTTGCAACAAATGATGTCTTCCAGCAACGTTTCATCCTCAATGGTGAAGCGCTTGATGTACGGTTGTCCACACAAGCAAAGCCAGAGCCACATCTCGTCGACGATGTTCAACTCATGGTTCGTTTACCCGACGGTCGATTTGCTGTTGGAGAGAGTTATCGAAGCGATGGTCGCTCAATGCTGTATTATGATTTTGCTGACCACCTCAATACCACAGCCTTCCCTCAATCCAACGAAACCACCGTCGGCATTCACCTCGATGAAGAAACGCTCAACGGGATTGAGTATGTTGATATCATCGTGACGGGGCGCTATGTGACGCCTGGAAATTTGCCCGGTACATTGGGCATAGAGGGTGATCGGCTTGGATTTGGTCTTGCTGTCCGTGGTGTTGAACTCGACCCATTGAATCACTCTGATGCTGATGGNGATGGTGTGNCGTACGAAGGCGATGTCTGTCCTTTCGTCAGTGCACTCGGCTGGGATTTGGACATGGATGGATGCATTGATGATCTCGATGAAGACGGTGTCGAAGACAACTTCGATGATTGTTTGATGACGCCTCTGGACGTTCCAGTAACGCAACAAGGTTGTGCACAACAAAACGAAGCTCCTCGGGTGTTCTTGGACGAAGTATCGTTGCAGCAGCACGACAATGAAACCATGTCCATTCTCTTTTCGATTCTCGATGAGGATCCCGTTAACGTAACGGTTGTTCTCGAACGTCTCGGCTCACAGACAGGAACCGTGTACGTGTGCACAATGCTTGTTCTCGATGATGCTTGGAATATGTGCTCCGTAAACGTGAGTCAAGATTTCTTCCCCTTGAGTGCGGCTGGAAATTGGACGGTTGTAATTGATGCAACTGATTTGAATTCTAGTTCGTGGACTGCCCCCGCATCGACGAGTTATATGTCTGAACAGATCATAGTCCATGTTTCACAGCCGATTCAAGAAGAAAAGAACCGTGCCAGCTCATGGACGAATGCTACACTATGGTCGTCTCTTGTTGCCGCAATTGTCATTTCTCTGATTGCCCAATTTGTTCTCCGAAAGTCTCGACATGTATGAAAATTGAGCGAAAATTGTTCATGGTTTTGAAGGGCTATCTTCAAACCTTATGGCATCCACGGTGGTTTATCCGAGAAGGTGTTCAAGATGAGCGGACGATTATATGTTGGAATTGACCTAGGAACGTTTCAGTCAACCATTGCTTCAAGCGCAGGTGCCATGCATTCTGTTGAAACTGTGGTCGGGCGACCAAAAGACCCCGTAGCACGAAACTTCCTCAAGCGTGACGTTCTCTTTGGCGCTGATGCACTGAAGAACAAACTTGCTTGCGATCTCTACCGCCCAATGGCAGCCGGTGTTGCTCAGGATGATGAAGCAAACCTTGCTGCTGCAAAGGCTTTCGTATCTCACCTTATCGAAACCGTCGATCCAGAAGAGTTCGACGAGGTCTTTGGCGTCATTTGCTCTCCGAGTCACGTTTCATTTACCGATAAGAGCAATCTCGTAGCAACTCTACGTGGCCAAGTCAATGCAATCATGGTCGTTACTGAACCGTTTGCAACAGCCTTTGCAATTGGTGAAATCGGTGGCTCCATTGTCGTCGATATCGGCGCTGGTACAACCGACATTGCCCGGATCCACGGAACATTCCCTACCGATGAGGATCAAGTCACCATCCAGGAAGCTGGAGATTGGCTCGATCTTGAACTAAAGAACCTCATCGCAAAGAAGTTCACTGGAGCGCAAATCACCAAGGACATGGTCCGAAAGTGGAAAGAAGAATCCTCCTACGTCGGTGGCGACGTTCGAACCGTTGAAGTTTCACTCTCTGTTGATGGTAAGAGCCAGAATGTCGACATTGGCGACCTCATTCAAGAGGCGTGTGAACTATTGATTCCTAAGGTCGGTAACGCCATCAAGCGCATCGTCGCTGAGGCAGACCCTGAGTACCAACCGGTTTTGCGAAACAACATCATCCTCTCCGGTGGAGGTTCCCTCATCGAAGGACTCGCAGAGCGAGTTGCTCGAGAAATTTCCGATATCGGTGATGTCAACGTTTGGTGCGTTGAAAACCCATTGGAAAAGGTCGCTGAAGGTGCACTTATGCTCGCAGGTGAAATGCCAGACGACATGTACACCTCCATCAACTGATTTGGTTTATTCAAGCAACACCAAAATCAGGCGCCTAATACCCTGATTCACAGGGAAGGTTCAAGAGTGGTTGAGGTTCGATAGTTCCCTGTATGACGCTTGGCGCCCCGAACCCAGATGCCTCTCGAGGTTCAACAACCAGTTCTGGAAACGACAGGGCTGCTTTAGAAGGGATGCTGAAAAGTTACCCGATTGATCAACTCGTCGAAGAGGTCTTGATTGCTTGGGATGAGCTTGGACGACGAAACGATGAGGTTGTCACAATCAAGCAACGGCTACGTGTCTTGGAACTCGATCTCGCTGAGCGTGAAGACGAAGTAGCCCCTGAAATTCAACGCCTCCACGAATCCGAAGAGCAGTTGAAAGAGGCAGAAGCTCGTATTGTTCACCTTGATCGATTGTTGAATGATACTCGACAAGAGCTCGATGCCCAAGCCTCGTCCTTGTCCAAGGAACAACAAGACGCTCTCCATGAAGAAGTCGAGCAGTTGAGGACACTCAGTGTTTCGCAAGATGAAGTCATTGCCGAGATGGAAGGTCGCATGGGGCTCATGGTTGAGGCTTTAGAAAAGGCCGCAGATGCAGGACTTACTTCCGTTACAGCGGATGAAGTTCGCTCTTTGAAGCATCAACTCGAAGAAAAATCTGCTCAATACGATGCGGAAGTTGCCGCCAACAATGCTTTGGAAGAGGAGCGTCAACGTTTGCGTGATATCGCTGACCGGATGCGTGGACTCCTCGATGCCCGAGATAAGCGTCTTGCTGACCTTGAAGAGCAACTTGAGCGTGTCATGCAAGGTCCACGGTCTGTTTCTGCTGAGCACGACTACTTGGTGGAGCAAATTGAAGAAATGAAACGAAGGCTCCTCGAACGTAACCGAGAATATGAATCGTTGCGTCGACGTGAACGACGTCTTCACACCGATGTATTCGAGCGCGATGAGCGCATCCAACAGATGTCGCTCACCATTACGGATCTTGAAGCGGCTCTCACAGACCGCGTTGCTGAAATCCGTGAATTGGAATCTCAGAACGCTGTTGCTATGCAAGAGGTTACGAGCGTCCGTCGCGGTGAGCGAACGCGTGAAGTTGTTGGTCGTGTCTTTGCTGATTCCCTCTCCTTAGTACGCGGTCATGATGCCCGAGAGGCCAAGCGGGAAGCATATGCGAACAGTCCTGATGTTGAGCGTACACTTTCAACACCTGATGCTGATGATATGCGTAACCTTGCAGAAGGTGGAACCGTTGATTTGGGTGTTGAAGAATCTGAACTCCCTCAAGGAATGGATGTGGATGATGTTCGCCCACCTTCACCTGGTGGTAGTGGAGATCCTGTTCTCTTTGAAGATGAGTCAGAGAGCACTGATAAGTGATTGTAGTCGCTCTTTCAGTAGTTGTAGGTCATCGAACTCTTCAGTAATTGTTCCAGTGACAATGTAGTCTGCTCCTGCATCTGCAGCTGCTTTCATTTGTTCAGGAGTGCGTATTCCTCCACCAACAAGAAGTGTACACTGCATGGATGATTTTGCTGTCTTGATGAGATCGAGTGAAACAGGTGATGAGGCACCAGATCCTGCTTCAAGATATACGGTTGAAAAACCGTACATTTCAGCTGTTTGGCAATATGCTGAAACGAGTTTTGAGTCTCCTGGGTGAATCAGGTCCGCATGTCCGACTTCGCCAACTGCGCCTCCTGGAGCGCAAACAATGTAGCCGGTTGGAATGGTCTGAAGGCCTGCTTGAGCGATGTACGGGGCGCCAATAAGCTGCTCTTCTATCAAAAAGCGTCGCGAACTACTGTTCATTAGCATCATGAACAATATTCCGTCCGCTTTTGCAGACATTGCGTGTGCTCCACCAGGGAATAAGATCACTGGAATGTTCCACATCTCTTCGTCAGCATCAGGATGTTGGCTTGCCGCAAACATAGCAAGTTCCAGTGCTTCCTGAATGGATGCACAGGTTGCATCAACAATGTTGCTGCCGGTATCTGTTGACCCGCCCACAAAAATAGCAGATGTGCCACACTCGACAGCTACAAGCGCACGTTGTGCTGCAACTTCTGGAGATTGTTTGTCTGGATCAATAAGTGTGATGTGTCTCGTGTCGCTACCTTGTTTCGAGAGCATTGGCAAATCAGATAACCACAAATCAATGCCCCCTTATTTCGTTGTAGGCTACTCGGTTGGTAAAGGATTTCATTCAGAGGCAAGTCTTCTGATATCAGCTGCCACGCTCTCTGAATCCCATTCAGAATAAAGCCACTGCACTCTCGTATTTCGCTCATCATCGATGAGAATAACATGATATGTGTGATTCACTGTATAATCCATCAAATGAATTGAGCATCTTGCCATTGATTTACTTTGATTTTCTGAAATCTCAACGGACGTTCCAAAGGATGCCCAAACCAATTCCATCATGCCGAGTTCGGAATTGATATCACGTACCGTTAGGTGTGGCCATTCGACACTATTGTTCATCATGTAATAATTCAGACGACTACTGTCATCGTGCCACGGATCGGTCGTTATCGACACCAATGACACGCGCTTCTGTTCCTGATCGGTTAGTAAATCGAATGATTGCGCCATCAATGCGGTTAGATTATCGCATTCTTCTCCGCATGATGTATGAATGAAGCCAACCATAATGACATCAGATACAATGTCTGAAAGATTGAATGGGTCATTGTTATGGTCATAGAGTTCAAATTCAANCAGAGATTTTGGCTCGAGNGATCTCCCGTAGAAATCAGTCGTTCCAATACAACCAGAGAATAGAATCAACGGAGCAATGAGAGCGAATAGGCGGCGCATAACGTTCACTTCAACCGACGCTTTATTCCGGCTCCAATGAGAGCAAGGATTACTACAGTCAATCCAGCATGGACAATGACCTCTTCGGCTTCATACCGTTCCGTGAGATAGTTTACCTCTGGCACAATTGAATACAGTATTGCCCCATTACCGGGTCCGCCGCCTCCTTGGCCACCGCCGGGACCGCCTCCTTGGCCGCCACCAACGTCTTGAGCGTCTACATCTGCAATGCCGTGATAACACAAGAGNAANTATGGGAATCCAATCATGCCGACAGTCTGCCCATTGGTATCAGTAACCATTGTTGGGGAGCCCGACAAAGGCGTGCTAACGTAGTGGTAAATCCCCTCTGGATATTCAGGTGTAGGTCCGAATCTTCCGTTGCATTCGTCCAAGTCGCCAGCGCCCTCAACGTAGTTCCAATCGTCGATTCCATTGTATCCTTGATCGCCTCCGTCTTGCGTTCGCTCGATAACATAGGAAGAAGTAATTGCNGTCAATGCCGANTGGTCATCATTGTATCCATACATACCATAAATCGGGTAGCCATCAAAAGCCCATCCAATAATAGGGCTATGTTGGTCGTTTTGTATTTTCGAAATGTCATAGTCATCCATCGACTCGCCTGCTGCCGGCTCCCAATAAACGCAATTCGCATCGTAATGGTAGTGGTATCCATTTGGACCAGCAGAATGCCCAGTACACCAACCAAGTACAATGGGCTGACGATTTTCGTTGAAATAATCGAAATGGAGAGCTACAGCATCCCCGCCTGGGCCTTCCTCTGGTCCAAAAATTGGTGCTCCATTTACCGACATGGCTACTGCTCCGCGGTCTGGAACGCACTCCCAGCGACCGGCGGATGCTGGACAGTTTGTCGAATCATGTCCTCCGGTTGTATCATTCACAGGATTGAGTGGAAATGTTGAGGTATAATCCATATCCTGTGCACAGCATCCCATCGTACTCAAAAAATCGTGATTTGGGATTCCATTGCTTTGGACGATCATGTTCCCATTTTCGACAGTCACAGATACTTCGCATTTGAACCAAGGGCCAGAACCGCTGCCGCCGGGGCTGTTCACACCATTGGTGTTTGCTGTGTAGCCGTTTCCATCACCATTGTAATCCTTTACCCACGGGCCTTGCCCATCAACGCAAAGCCATGACTCCGTCGGGTCATAAGTAGCAATACCGTCCCGAATGAACGTTAGAATCCTATCAAAATGTTCGTCGTTCTCGTATGGTAAATGGTGATCTGCTGTTTGGCTGTGTAAATCTAGCGAACCTGAAAACTTAGCTGCGAGCGCAGGAGCCATGTCCTTGAACCATTGATCATTCTCCCCTGAAAAGACCATAGCAGGTGTAGTGAATGGTTCAACGGCTTCAATGGTATCGATAAGTCCTTCATGAGAAGTTGGCAGATACCCATTGTACATCATAACTCGATTAAACGTATTTTCAGTATTTGCAAGATACACTGGAATCATTGCTGCGCCTTGCGAGTATCCCAATAGTGCGTAAAATGGGCCTTGTTCTGCTACAACTTGATCAAGATAGGAAATGGATGTATCAGCCCAATCTGGACTCGTGGTCGGCTCACCTTTCCCACCAGGTGGGTCTCGAATCCATACGTTGTTGCTCTCTGGCGTACTTGCAAAAACAAATTCAAATTCCGGTAGAGCATCTACCAAATCCTGCATCCCTTGTTGTGATGCCAATCCAGATGCTGTCTCACCGCCACCATGCAGAGCGAGAATTTTGTTTGAAGTTACTACTGGCTCTCCTTGGTCAAGTGGGCATCCGACTGCATCAACCGTTTCGCCAAGTGGTGTGTTCGGACACTGATCGATGTTGTCTGTAATCCCATCACTATCCGTATCCCGCTGGGAGCCTGAGCAACCGCTCGAGTCTACTTGCTCTCCACTAGGCGTGTTTGGACATTGATCGATAGCATTACTGATACCGTCATCATCAGAATCGAGTTGGTGTTGTGAACAACCATCTGCGTTCGGGATTTGATTTGAAGGGGTTTCTGGACAAAGGTCTGCGTTGTTCATGACGCCGTCTCCATCCGAATCGGTTTCAGAATCGGAGCATCCTGTTCCGTAAACGGGTTCATCGGGCGGTGTTGAGTCACAATCATCTTCCAAATCCGGTATCCCGTCGTTATCTGAATCCGTCTGTGAAGGCGTGATGGGTAAATCAACTCGCAGAGATTGGGATGATGTAGTGAAAAGCCCGCAATCTGCGATGAGGTCACCTTTGTTGTTCACTTCAGAAACATTGAGGGTAATGGTAAAGGTGCCAACATCTGGATCAACTTCACCTAGAATTGAGTTTGATGAACTTGTTCCTAATGGATGGTAGATTATTGAACATGTTTCGGGGAATTGGTGAAGCATTGCGCCAGAAACGATGCCGATGGAATTATTTTCTTCTGGCTCTGTCCACTGAAAGACAATTGAAACCGCTCGTTCAAGTGGTGATGAAACGACGTACTCAATTACTTTCTCAGTGGTTTCGGATTCTGTATCAATTGCGCGGATTTGAACAATCCATTCTCCGGGGTGAGATTCTGGGAATTCAATGTTCCAGAAACCGCTCGCTTCGGTTTGNGTGGTAATGGTGTCGATATGAACTGAAAAGTCCATATTAAGCATCGTCACTTCGACAGTGGTTCTAGCTTCATCAACGATGTACCCTTCTAGGGAATGATTGGTTCCTGTCCATTCTGAATAGTAATTTTCTACAAGTATCAGGGGTTCTGCGTTCGTAATTTGTGGTTGGTTATTTTGGTCTCCTGTATCCGTGATTTCGATCTTTTCGCTTTCGCCTGCGTCCTCATCGTTCGATGAGAGAGTAAATACTGCTAGTGAAGACCCGACTAGAAGCAAAACCAAAAGAGCAGCGGCAACCTTACTTTCCATGTTGCGGACAAACATTCGGCAGCATTTAACATTGTGTTGACATTGTCTGGCAAGGGTTCACAAACCATGATTTCTAG
>FUFK010052243.1_pt1 | contig 14005 bp, 6 predicted proteins | sample 1021851 | NCBI WGS metagenome assembly FUFK01 (sample SAMEA51879418, study PRJEB19060) | metagenome | reverse complement strand
ATGCAGCTGCTGCACTAGACGAGAAAGGTGTATCTACTGAGGGTAGAGTCGCTGTTCTAAACCCAAGACAGTACTACGAACTTATACAAGCTATTGGTTCTAACGGTCTTGTAAACAGAGATGTACAAGGTACAGCTCTACAGAGTGGACAAGGCATCATTGAAATTGCAGGCATCCAGATCTTCAAGTCAATGAACATTCCATTCTTCAACAGATATGGTACAAAGTATGCTCCTTCATCAGGTGCATCTGCAAGCAGTGACTTAGCAGTACCTAACCCCGGTAACACAGGAGACTTCGTAGAAGTTTCTACAGAAGATGCAAGATCTTCAGTTACTGGTATCAACAACAACTACGGAAACTCAAACGACTTCGGTCAGAGTTGCGGACTTATCTTCCAAAGAGAAGCTGCTGCTGTTGTTGAGGCTATCGGCCCACAGGTTCAGGTAACTTCAGGTGACGTTTCTGTTGTATACCAAGGTGACGTAATCCTTGGAAGACTAGCTATGGGTGCAGACTTCTTAAACCCAGCTGCTTGTGTTGAATTGTTCGCTGGAACAACAACTAAGCCTGCTGCGTTTGGTACTACATACCCAGCTAACGCTTAATTTTTATTTTTATACGGGGGCTTCGGCTCCCTTTTTTCTTATGGCTACCACAACTATTGACACCGATACCGAACTATCCGCAGTGAACTCTATACTGGGAGCTATCGGACAATCACCACAGACAACACTGAACTTTGATAACCCAGAAGTTGCTGTAATATACAACTTACTACGTGATGGTAATGTAGATATACAGGCAGAAGGCTGGCATTTTAACACAGAATATCACGTAAAGTTTACACCTGATGCTGTTACTAAAAAGATTGCAATAGGTAATGACATACTCGCTATGGATTTACACGACAATCAGGCACGTAGGCATCATGACCTTATACGTCGTAATGGATTTATATACGATAAGATAGATCATACAGATGAGTTTGACGGAGATCTAGATTTGAATGTTGTCAGACTTTACAATTTTGAAGATACACCTATAGTATTCAGACGTTACATTACTTACAGAGCATCAAGACTAGCAGCAGTACAGCTAGTATCAAACCCAAATCTTGTAAAACTATTGACTCAGCAAGAGGGTCTAGCCAGAGCGTCTTTGATGGAGTACGAGTGCAACCAAGGAGATCACAGCATGTTTGGATTTCCAGAGGGCACAGCATATCAAACTTACCAACCTTGGAGAAACCTTAGACGATAATGGCAAGCGTAACACAAACTATACCTACTTTCTCATTAGGTATGTCAGAACAGCCTGACAACCTAAAGTTTCCCGGCCAAGTCACAGAAATAGTAAACGCTATACCAGACGTTACAAAAGGACTATTTAAAAGACCGGGCTCTAAAAGAATTGGAACCGATGCACTTACCAATGTACAAAGCGGTGGGTCTTGGTTTCATTACTTTCGTGATGAGACAGAGGGATCTTACATAGGACAAGTAGCAGCCGATGGTCAGGTACGTGTATGGCGTTGTAGTGACGGTACACAGATGACCACAAGCTACACACATGATGGTACAAATCATCAAACAACAGTACAAAACTATCTTGCAACAAGTGACCCAGAAAACTTACAGTTCCTTACTATCAATGATACTACATTCGTTTCAAGTAGGGATAGTACTAATGCTAATACTTTAGTTGGCTCAACAGGTACAACGGATGGGACTCCTGACCCACACTTTGCAATGATTGAATTGCTACGAACAGAAAACGGAAGACAATATGGACTTGATATATTTGACAGTGCTACTGTTACAACTGTCAAACGTGCTACACGTATTAAAATTGCATCTGACACGCTTGATGAATCTGATGGCTCAGGCTCTTGCCCCGGTATTGGAACGCAAGTATTTAGTGTCGACTCAGGCTCAAAGAAAAACTTAATATTTAGACTTAACATTCTTGGTCAACAAGGTGTAAGTCCTAACTATAACTACAGTTCAAGTGACCCATCTCCAGACGGACAAAACTACAGATGTAGTTATCAGCGTGAAGTTATATTACTGCATGGTGGTGAAGGTTGGGATGTAGGAGATCAGGTTACTGTAACTCTTGACTCAGCTAGTGGAGGTGCATCTGGTGGAGGAAATGCTACATATACAATAGAAGTAGAAGAAATCGAAAGCACACAATTAAATGCTACTGTGTTTGGAGGATCTAACGGTAACGGATTGATACGCCCAGAACCTACACCTTTTGATGCACAAACAGCAGTTACAGCTGATACAATTATAGGTGGTATTATACAGGATTTACCGACTGGTATAACAGCAAAACATATAGGTAATGGTATATACTTATCTAGTAATAACTCTTTTACTGTTAACGTAGTAGAAAACGATCTAATGCGTGTCATGCAAAGTTCTGTAAATGATGTACAAGGGTTGCCAAACCAGTGTAAACATGGCTATATAGTCAAAGTACAGAACGCTTTGCGAGCTGAAGAGGATGACTACTACTTAAGATTTGAGGGACAAAACGACAAAGATGGTAATGGGTCTTGGGTAGAGTGTGCAAAGCCCGGTATAGCTAAGTCATTGACTAACATGCCATTAGTTATACAACGTACAGCTACAACAACTTTTACAGTCAGACCATTTACGTATGGTGACAGAGATGTAGGTGATGATGTAACTAATCCTATGCCAACATTTGTAGGTAAACGTATCAACAAGGTGTTATTTTTCCGTAACAGGCTAGCACTACTGTCAGGAGAAAATGTTATAACATCTAGACCCGGAACTCTTGGTCAGCCTGATTTCTTTATTGAGACAGCATTGACAGTTTCGACAGCTGACCCTGTAGATATATCAGCTGCATCCATGTTTCCTTCTGACTTGTTTGATGGTATAGAGATTACTGCTGGTTTACTTGTATTTAGTACAAACCAACAGTTCTTACTTGCATCAGATGATACAGTTTTTAACCCAGATACAGCTAAGTTACGAAGTGTAGCTACATTTAACTACAACGAAAACATGCCCCCTATATCTCTAGGAACTACGATTGCTTACATAGATAACTCTGGTAAGTTTAGTAGGTTCAACGAGATGGCTAACACAGCACGAGAGGGACAACCTAATATAGTCGAAGTAAGTAAAATTGTTCCTACCTTACTACCAAAAGACATAGACCTTATAACTAACTCTAGAGAAAACTCTATTGTATTGATAGGCAAAACAGGAACAGACACAGTGTTTGGTTATAAGTATTTCCAAACCGCAGAAAAAAGATCGCAGGCTGCATGGTTTAAATGGAAGCTTAATAATCCATTAGTATATCATTTTATTATTAACGACGAATACTTCTTTTTAGATAGCGACTACTACCTACAAAGTATCAAACTAATACAGGCTGATAGCGACCCTAGCATAGTACAAGATAATGTCGACTTCTTATTACATGTGGATAATCATACTACTGTTAGCGGCGGCAGCTTTAACTCAACTACGAATCTGACTACCTTTACTGGTGTCAGTTGGTTGAATACAGTTACCACACCTAACCACGATCTAGTTGTGATTGACACAAACACCAGCTCCCCTAGAGTTGGTCGGTACGCCAAGGCTACAGTATCAGGTACAAGCTTTACTTTACCCGGTAACTGGTCTGGTGCTACACTTACAATCGGATACATCTATCCGTACCAAGTTAAACTTCCAACAATATATCCTACCAGAGCACAGAACAATGTGTCTAGATCTGATGTAAACTCATCTTTAGTTTTACACAGAGTCAAGTTTCACTTTGGTAAGATAGGACTTTACGAAACAACACTCGAACGAATTGGCAAGAATGATTACACAGAAATCTACGAGTCAACAGAGCTCGACGAGTACGAAGCATCTGATGCACCATATCTCGAAGAGTTTATCAAGACTGTCCCAGTCTACGAGAAAAACACAAACGTTGAGATAACACTCAAATCATCACACCCTGCCCCAGCTACACTTAGATCGTTGTCTTGGGAAGGAGACTACTCACCCAAATATTATAAACGTGTATAACATACAACTCACAGAAACAGAACTCAGATACTTCTATTGGAGAATGAAAACCAACAGATGGTATGAACGATACGTCCAGAAAGGTATGAAACAAATGCCTTGGGAACCTTGGATGGCTGATACAATAGAAAAGTTAGAACCAATATATAACGATTTATGAGTAAATACATTCACCCACTCACAGTAAAGGCTGCCTTGGAGGTGGCCTCTAATCTACGTCCAGAAGACCGCAGAGAAGTCGAAGAGGGACATGGGATAGATCCTATGATCTACCTCCCTCTTATGGCTCAGAATCCATCCTATGTGTACTTCACGTCGCCTAGCGGCAAGACTGCTGGTATGGCAGGCGTAGGAAAAGAAGGAGACATCTGGATGCTCTGCACTCCAGTAATAGAAGAAGGGCCAATGCTATTTGTCAGAGAAGCTAAACGGTGGGTCGATAGCCGTAAAGAAGAGCTACTCTGGAATATCGTTGACAGTAGAAACGAAGCACATTTAAAACTGCTTAAGTTTCTGGGCTTTAAGTTTTTACGTAAGTTAAAACATGGGCCAAACAATGTAACATTTATTGAATTTTGCCGTGTGCTTAGACGCTAACAAAGGCAAGCGAGAAGCTGCCAGACAAAGAGACAGAGAAAAGAAGTTTGCATTTGCGAACGAAGGTCTCAAGTTCAACAACCGGGAAATGATCTATGAAAAAACATTAGATAATAATGTCATAGGTTTCAGCCGTACATTGAGTGATGCAGTGGTTGCTGCAAAATACAACCAAGGAAAAGGTAGACAAGAAGTAGAAACTGCTGCTAAGATATACTTTTCTAAAAAGAAATCAGACGGTGGTGGTCGATCTACTCGTTATGGTTTAAATGATTACAAAGCTTTACTAGGTAAAAAAGCACAAGTAGAAGGAATAGATCGTACAAACTTTACAAGAAACATAGCATATGCACAGACGGGTGCTATACGACAGTATCAGACCGCTAATGCAAAAGCCAGAGAAGCACTAGGAGTACCGCCACAGTTTGGTATGCCTACAATGTTACCGCCTAAAGATTACTTTACAGGTACACTACAGCTACTTCAGACTGGACTCAGTATTGCTACAAGTTTCCAAGGATTGACGACACCTAAAACACCTCCTGTTGTAAACAATAACTATTACTTCGCATAATGTCATCATCATATGGAAACGTCGTTGGTACGCCACGGGACGAGATACCCGATATTAGTAAAACCAACTATGATAGAACCTCGCCTAATCTAGATGAGTCTGTCAATAAAAATATAGACACAACAACACAAAACGTTAGAGATGAATCAAGACGTTTAGAACGTATACTTGAAGAGCAAAGAACATTACCTGACCTAGCAAGATTAGTAGACGAAACTCTTGGCAAAGTAGTACAGTTTAGGGATGCTAGTGAAAAAAAGAAGAAAGCTGTAGAGTATATTAACGAAGCAGAAGCTTCACGTTTAGATGCTGCTGGTAGACTTCAAAAAAAGAAAGAAGCCGATGAGTTAGCTGAAGCAAATGCTAAACTTGAAGGCACGCTAATCAATGAGTATAAAGAAACTGGCGACGTAGCAGCCTTAGATTTCTACAATGCTACCGTTGCAAGCTCAGATAAAACTACCTTACGTAAGTTTGGTGATGATTTATTTCCACAGCTTACTGGCGGTCTAACTAATCATATAGAAGAAAAAGGATTCAATGGTGTAAATACCATGAACGAGGGTGTTGAGATTTACGATCAAGGTTTTGAACTAATGACTACATCCTTGTTATATCATTACGAAGAAGCAGGCTATGATATTGATAGTAAGCAGTTTAAGGATGAATGGAATCAGGTAATTTATCCAAAACTATTAGCTAAGAAAGAAAGAGACTTACTTAGTCTGGAGCGTAAACTTGCAGCTAATGCTGATACACGTAATGATAAAGCAGTATCTGATGACATATCCAACATACTACAAAATGCTACACCCGGTCAAATAGATACTCTTAAAACAGATAAGATGATATCTACTATTAAGATTAGGTACGGCTTTCCAGATACAGCTCAAGGTGATAAAGATGCTTTACTTAAGTTATTTAGTATTGTATCTGAAAGTGTACGAACAGGTGATGGTGCATTTACACCAGCAGATCTTAACACTCTTGAAGATGAAATGTTGTTCTTTGAAAAAAGTTCTGGAACATATAAAACATTTGAAGATCTAAAAATAGGTGGGCCAAAAGATCAAACCAAACAAGCTATTACTAATGCCAATCTTAGAGCTAGGGATGCTTACAATGTTGATCCAACTGAAGAACTTAATATAAGATACAACGATTTTATAACTAATACAATAGAACCTGTAAAAGAAAAGTATCGAGAACTAGGTATAGATGTAGACCCCGGTGAGGTAATGGTCTTACAGAAAAAGTTTAAGCAGCTATTTCCCGGTGAACCTGTACCAACTGACATTTTAAATCTACAATCTAAACAGTTTACATCATCTAGACTAGGATCTTATCCTAACGCTGGTCAGCCTACTCAATACGCTACTGAGCTTGGCCTAGTTGAAAGAGCATACATTGATTATTTTAATGCCTTACCAGAAAATGAAGGTAAAAATAAAATTACTAAAGCAAGTCAGTTACCCGGAGATCATCAGATACTACTATCAATGGCTAAAGGCGATCTTATAGAAGGTCTAAACTTAGGACTAGCTAACGAAACCGGTCGAGATAAAAGAATAACAAAGAATGAAGTAACAAAAGATATAATTGACAATATAAGTACCCAGAAGTATAAATTATCTGACGTTAAAAACGAAGCAGAAGACGTTACTCTTAAAGATGCTATAGCTTATTCTGAGCAAGTAAAGGCAGACTCAGGACTGATAGATAGTAAAGAAGCTATAAACGTACAAGAAAAAGCTGTACTTAGTGACACTCTCAACGCAGTGCTTGATGGTGACTTTGCAAAAGTATCAGGTTTCTGGGACGAGGTTGCTAAAAGAGATAAGAGATTTACAAGTGGATACGATGCCGCTGTTTACAGATTACTAAAAACAGGAGGTCTAAGACTTGATGAAAACTCTGGTACTTACCAAATTGTAAGAGACAGAACCTACTACGATTTATCTGAAGAAGATAAACTAATCTTAGCTAACAGTCCTAATGACCCAGCTAAGTTTGGTGTATTCTATTTTAACAAAGATAAAACAAAGTCTTTACTAAACTCTATGCGTAGTACTAAAAAGAATGAGCAAGGAGAGTTAGAATATGTAGGTGACGGTTACTATACTATAACTCACGCTAACGGTACAACAATTACTAGAAATAACGGTGAAAATAAATCTGCCAACGAACTACTAAACTTCTATGGTAGTGATAACTTTGGTCGTTATGGCTTTAGTAGAGATGACCTGATGACAATTAAAAATTATCAAGAATCTAAAGGTATTGTACTTCTAGACTTTAATGATAAGTTTGATGAGAATTTTCAAACTAATGCAGCTGCTATACTTATGAAAATAGGTCAAAGCACTCGGAACGATATTAGAGGTCTAGGTATTGCTGATGACAAGGGTGTATATAGCCTGCCTAATATATCAGAAAAAGATCGAGTAATTTTGCAAGAGATATTTCCAGCACTAAAAGATGTAGATTTTAGTTTAGGATGGGACTCACATTCAGACGCTCTAAATAACTTATTTATTGGTGAAGCTGAAAAAGCTACCATAGCAGATAAAGAGTATGTCAACTCAATAATTACTAAAGATATGTTCAGAGAGTTTCTTGTTGCAAACCAAGATAAAACACGAGTCTCTGCATTTAGTCCAAAGTTTACCGATAACATTAGAAAAACTTACTTTACTGCTACAGGTCTTGTAGATGAAGAAAAGATTACAGACTTTAGTGATATCAAAGATTTAAACTTACGCAAGTCAATCTTAGACTTTTACGGACTAAAAGAGTCAGGAGATAAGATCATACCTAAATCCACTAAGAAGAAACGGAGAAATTAATGAGCGAAAAGTATTCTGTAGAGTTCGATGATGATACTGTAGATTTTATTGCCCAACAGGCAGAAAGAGTACAGTCAGAATATGCTAAACGTCAAGAAGAGCAAAGACTCGAACAAGAACAAGAACAAGCAGAACAACAACAAGCTGAAGACGTACAGTTTGACCCACGTAACGAAGATACATGGGGCTTCAAAGGTGTTTTAAAGGAAGGTCAATCAATTATCTCAGGTGGTTTGCAAGACACTGCATCATCACTAGCTACATTTCCAGAGCGTACAATAGATGCGTTGACTGGAGCTATGGCTCGAGAACGCCGTCTTACCGGTGAGTATAAGCCTGACTGGACACCGTTTGGAGGATATGATAACCCTATCGAAACAAGAACATGGTGGGGTAAACAGCTAAGAGGTCTAGTTCATTTTGGATCTCTTGCAGCTGGCACAATACTAGCAGCAAAAGGTGCAGTAGCAGCTGGAGTAGTTACAGTACCAGCAAGTTTAGCTGGTCTTGCTAGCAGTAGTGTATTACGAGGTGCAGCAGTCGGTGCTGTATCTGACCTTATATCTAAAGAGTCAGATGAGCAGAACGCTTTAGCTGCATTACGTGACAGATATGGCTGGATAGACACACCTCTAGCTACAAAAGATACTGACCATCCTATAATGATGAAACTCAAAAACATCGTAGAAGGCATGGGTATTGGTATAATATTTGATGGTGTAGCATACGCACTTAAAAAAGGTGGTCAGGGTGCTGTAACTCAAATAACAAAAAGAAATACAAGCTTACAGGATCAGTCACTACAAGCTGGTCTTGCACAGCTCCGTAAAGGCGAAGCTGAGTTTAGAGCTGACAAGAACGCACCATTTGCAGAACCACACCAAGGGGCACACATATCAGAGGTTGAACCAGATGTGGCTCGTCAACAGCTATCTAAAACACGTAAGGACTGGGGTTCAGAAGATGGATCTACTGGTTCTGTTACTACACCTGTAGAACGTGAACGCATAGCTCTAGAAGGTGCTACTGATGAAGAACAAGTCGAACGTATATTGAAAGGTTTGATGAGTACAGAAAAGTTTGCTAAGGAACTAGAAGCTGCAAAGGGGTCTAGAACTACATTAGTAAACAAGTACAGAGAAGCTATCGAAGCACATCAACGCATCACACAAGGTAGAAATGCAGCAGATATGTCAGCAGAAGAGTATCTAAAAGAGCTGTTTGAAACCAATGATGTCATTGATGGTTTTGAAAACTGGACATCTAAAAACGTAGTTGTTGCTGACCTTGTTGTTGGTACACTACTCAAGCAGCTACGAGATACAGGTATTGCTGGTAGAGAAATAGCTGACCTAGTAGATCTTAACAGTGTAGACGGCCCAGCCAAACAGATTATGGATACTATGCTTACTGCGTTATACCAAACAAAGAAAGCAAGATTTATAAAGTCTGACTCATTTAGAGCATTGGGTGCTGGTAAAGCTAGAAAAGATGCACTAGAGTCGACAGTTAAAAAAGAAGTTGCAGATGCTAGAGAGTCGATTATGACTATTCTAAACATCACAAAAGATGACAAAGACGATAACTTACTCAACGCTTTGTTTGAAGCTTTCTCTATGATGAAAGAGATACAAAGCTTAGATGACTTTGACAACTGGGCAAGAAAAATACTAAAGGGTGGTCAGATAGATCCTAACGGCCCAAACCGCACAGGAGTCCTTATAAGGGAGCTAGAGGGTGTTATGACCAATAGTATCCTAAGTGGCCCTAAAACGCCTGTGAGAGCCATTATGGGTACATCTACGGCAACTCTGTTAAGACCGCTTGCAACAGCATTAGGATATGCTATCAAAGCACCGTTTACTGGTGACACACGTGGCTTACGAGCTAGCTTGTCAACAGTAAATGCTATGGTAGAAGCTATACCAGAATCGTTTGAAATATTTAAAAACAAACTTAACTCTTACTGGAAAGGTGATATAAGAAACATCAGGACTCGTTACTCTGAGTATACAAAAGGTGATGACAACTGGGAGATATTACGTCGTTGGGCAGAAGATAGTGGTAGAGCTACACCCGGAGAGCAAGCAGCTTTTCGTATAGCTAATATGGCACGTCAGATGAACAATACTAATATGCTTACATACTCTACAAAGCTTATGGCTGCGACTGACGATGCTTTTGCATATGTACTTGGTCGTGCTAAGATGCGTGAAAAAGCTATGCGTAGAGTATTAGACATGCAGAACAACGGCATACAGACACCTAAGATAACTAAAGAGTTGATGAAAGCCTATGAAGATGATTTTTATAGTCAAGTTTTTGACTCTGCTGGTAATATTACGGATGAAGCTACCTCGTTCGCAAAGAAAGAAGTTACACTTACTCAAGAGCTTACAGGTTTTGCTAAAGGTTTAAACGATGTATTCACAGCTACACCACTAGCCAAGCCATTCTTTTTGTTTGCTAGAACTGGTGTAAATGGTCTTGCATTGACAGGTAAGTATACACCCGGTTTTAACTTCTTAGTCAAAGAGTTTAATGACATTGCATTTGCCAACCCTAACAATCTAGGCAGTGTATCTAAGTATGGTATCTTTACACCAGAAGAGCTAGCTAACGCACGTGCTTTACAAACAGGTCGATTAGCAATGGGCTCTGCTGTAGTATTTATGGCTGCACAAGCATGGATGCGTGGTGATCTTAACGGTAACGGCCCAGTCGATAGACAGAAAAGACAGATGTGGATTGATGGTAAGTGGGAGCCACGTACAATACGTATAGGTGACGTGCGTGTAGGTTACGACCAGTTTGAACCATTTAACCTTATCATGTCTACAATCGCTGATGTAGGTGACGCAAGTGAGCTTATGGGTGAAGAGTGGACAGAAAACGAGTTAGGTAAAATATCATTAGTAGTAGCACAAGCTGTAACCAGTAAGTCATATCTAGCAGGCATACAGTCCTTTGTAGATTTATTTGGTGGTAGACCCGGACAGGGAGCACGTATTATAGCATCACTTGCTAACAATACTGTACCTCTAGCTGGTTTGCGTAATGAAATGGGTAAACTATTTACACCATACATGCGTGAAATAGGATCTGGTATTAGACAATCCATACGTAACCGTAACTTACTTACTGAAGTAGCTACACAAATAAATCCACTTGCTAACGAGTTACCTAAAAAGTATGATATGCTAAATGGTAAACCACTAAGAGACTGGGATTTCTTGACTCGTGCATATAATGCAGTTAGTCCTGTGTCCTTAAATCTAGATCAAAGCGAAGGTAGAAACTTCTTATTTGACAGTGGCTATGACCTACGTATGTCTACATACTATGCACCTGACGGCACAAACTTAACAGACCATCCAGAGATTAGATCTGCATTTCAGCAAGCTATAGGTCTACAGAATCTTGAACTTCAACTTGATAAATTAGCTAAGAATCCAGAAGCTTTAGCGTCNATGCGTCANATGTACGNAGANATAAAGTCTGGTAGACGTGCTGATTTTGATGCTAGAGATTACTGGCACAATAGAGAGATAGATAAATTATTNCGTANAGCTAGAAAAATAGCATGGGCTAGAATTAAGAGTCAATCTAANATTCTTAAAGTGGTACAAGAACAGCAAGCTAGAAAGTTTGAACAGCTTAGAAAACAACGAACTACCGCAAACCTCCTCAACATATACAAATAAATGGCAACAACATTCGTAGATTACACTGGGGATGGGAACGCTTCTAAGTCGTTTTCTTTCCCTTCTATACAAGAGTCTGACNTAAAAGTTGATGTAGATGGTGTCATAAAAACATCAGGCAACCACTATAATATACAAAGCTACACTACTACAGGTGGTGGTAATGTAGTTTTTACATCAGGCAATATACCAGTCAGCCCACAGTCTATACGTATCTTTCGTGATACAAACGTAGATAGTGCAAAGGCTACATATACGGCAGGGTCATCAGTCAAGGCAGCTGACCTCAATGCCAACCATGAGCAGTTATTGTTTGCTGCACAAGAAGAACAAAATCAAACAATACAAACAACCGATATTAAAGATGGTGCTATAACAAGTGCTAAAATACTTGATGGCACTATAGTAGCAGGCGATCTAGCTAGTGACTCAGTTACAACAGCTAAGATAGCTGACAATGCTGTAACAATGGCAAAGTTAGCTAGTGGTACACTACCAAGTGATNTAGCAGTTAACAGTGCTAANATTACANATCTTTCTGTAGCAACAGNTGACATAGCAAACGACGCAGTTACAGGAGCAAAGATAGCCGATGACTCTATTAATTCAGAGCACTATGTTGATGGTTCTATTGATACTGCTCATATAGCAGACAGTCAAGTTACCACAGCAAAGNTTGCTAACACAAACGTTACAGATGCAAAACTNGCATCTAACTCTGTTACAACATCTAANATTACAGATGCAAACGTAACAACAGTNAAGATAGCCGACAGTAACGTAACACTTGCAAAACTAGCTAGTGATCTAAAACAAACTACAGTTACAGACGACGATACTAAGCTACCAACTTCTGGTGCTATCGTTGATTATGTGGCTGCACAGCTTTCTACATTTGGTGGCTTTACAGCTATAGCAAATGAAACACAGTTTCCTAATACACAAGGACAGTCTGGTGCTACTGTTAGTATATCAGACGCAGGCGGTATAGTTGTAAACAGCAGTGGTGTTAGTACAACAGGTAGAACTGTAGGTGGTACAACTGTTACAATAAACAACATACCTTCTAACTTTCATAGTTCTACTGTAGCTAATGGTATACGTTTTATTGTAACGTCAACTGGCTCTGGTCAGATATATAATTATCACAAAGCTACACTTGCCGAAAGCGACCTAGTGAGTCTTAGTGGGGACATCANTGACTTCAACGAAAGATACAGAGTTGGTTCGACGAACCCTACAAGTAATAACGACGCTGGTGATTTATTTTATAATACAGCTACAAATAAATTACTCGTCTATAATACATCAACTTCTGCGTTTGAAGAAACACAGTCAGTCGGACAATATTTTATAAATACAATATCTAGTTCATCAGGAACTGGTGGAGGCAGTGCAACATTCAATGGATCAGCTTATAGATTTACACTTAGTAATGCAGGCACAGTTGCTGAGCAACATATTGTTAGCATCAATGGAGTCGTTCAGAAACCTAATAGCGGAACCAGCCAACCCAGCGAGGGTTTTGCTATCGACGGTGGGGACATTATATTTTCTGCCGCTCCTTCTAATGGTGCTGATTTCTTCATCATCACGATCGGGTCAACAGTAAACTTAAACACTCCTAGTGCAGGCACAGTCACAACAGCAACTATTGCTAGCGGAGCAGTAACAACAGCAAAGATTGCAGATGATGCAGTAACACAAGCTAAGATAGCAGATGATGCAGTTGGAGCAGATCAACTAGCTAGCAGTGCAGTAGTCACAGCTTCTATTGTAGATGCAAATGTAACTACAGCAAAAATAGCTGATGATGCAGTAACTGCTGCAAAGCTCGCTAACACGTCTGTAAGTGCTGGTAGCTACGGTTCTGCCACAGCCATCCCAGCGATTACTGTAGACGCTCAGGGACGTATTACAGCGGCATCTACAAACTCTATCAACACCTCTACTATACCAGTAGCAGATGAGTCAACAGACACAACTTGTTTTCCTGTATTTGTTACAGCAGCTACAGGCGATCAAGCACCAAAGACTGGTAGTAATCTAACCTTTAACTCTGCAACAGGAGTTTTAGGTGCAACATCTTACACAGGTGACGGTAGTAACCTTACAGGTGTAGCATCAACAGTAGCTGATGGATGTATCTATGAAAACTCACAGACTATATCTAACAACTACACAATAACCACAAACAAAAACGCTATGAGT
>FUFK010580808.1_pt2 | contig 14007 bp, 10 predicted proteins | sample 1021851 | NCBI WGS metagenome assembly FUFK01 (sample SAMEA51879418, study PRJEB19060) | metagenome | reverse complement strand
CAGTGATGGGACAGAAGAAAAAAATAGAATCTATATTAAATCTAATGATTCTAAAAATTTCATTCCTGTCATCGATGAGCCAATTGGTGAGTATAGATATATAACAAGCAAAGATGATGTCCTATTTTTCTACTCGACAGAAAATGCTCCTAATGGAAAAGTTTCAGCGCTAACAATTAAAAATGGATCTTACGTTTGGAATGACGTAATTAGCGAATCTGATTTTGCAATCCGTTCAGTTAATATAGTCAATGAAAAAATAGTTATTAATTATCTGGTAGATACAATTTCAAAAATCAAATTCTTCGATATGGATGGAAATCATCTAAATGATTTAAATTTTGAGCTTGCTGGAACTATAGGTGGGTTTGGTGGCGGTATAGATGACAAAGAAACCTACTTTAATTTTTCTAACTACGTTACCCCGACAAAAATCTACAAGATAAATATGGAAGATTTCTCTTACGATGTTTTTTGGGAAGAGCGACTAGCAGATCATAATGTAGATGATTATGAGACAAAATTATGGTTTTATGAATCAAAGGATGGCACTAAAATACCACTGCATATCAGTAGTTTAAGTAATTTAAATGTTGATGAAAATACGCCAGTATTGCTTTATGGATATGGAGGTTTTGATATCTCGATTCTTCCTGGTTTTAGTAAAAGATTTCTATCTTGGATGAATCAAGGTGGCGTAGTTGCAGTTGCAAGTTTGCGAGGTGGTTCTGAGTATGGAGCAAAATGGCATGAGGATGGGATGCTCTTCAACAAGCAAAATGTCTTTGATGATTTTGCCTATGCTGCAAAATTTTTACATGCAACTGGAATTGGTTCTCCAGAGACAACTGCAATTGAGGGAAGATCAAATGGTGGACTTTTAGTTGGAGCAACTATGCTTCAAAATCCAGAGTTATTCAAAGTGGCTTTGCCAGGAGTTGGTGTTATGGACATGCTGAGATTTCATAAGTTTACAATTGGCTGGGCATGGACAAGTGACTATGGATCACCAGATGAAAAAGATGCTTTTTTAAATTTGTATGAGTATTCGCCCTATCACAATATTCAAGATGGAGTATGTTATCCAACTACTTTAGTTTTTACTTCTAACAGAGATGATCGTGTTGTGCCATCTCACTCATATAAATTTGCAGCTCGTCTCCAAGAAGCTCAAGGTTGTGAAAATAAAATTTTAATTAGAATTGAAGATCGAGCTGGACATGGTGCAGGTACTCCTCGATCAAAGCAGATTGAAGCAATATCTGAAATATATGGATTTGCTCTAAATGAAATTTCTAAGAAATGATTAGGTTTTAATTTTTAAGAATCTTCTCTTGCCAACTTGGACAAGTAACTCTTGATTTTTTTCAATGCTGAGTTTTGGGTCATCAATTTTTTCATCATTAATTTTTACTGCTCCTTGTTTAACTAAACGCATCGCTTCCGATGTGCTCTGAACTAACCCAGATTCTTTAAGCAGGTTTCCAATGGCAATGTCATCATCCAAAGAAATTGAGAACGTTTCTATATCTTTTGGCTTTGCCCCTTTTTGGAATCTATCAAGAAAAGTATTTTTTGCATTTTCAGCATCTACTTTAGAATGAAATCGCTCAATTATCTCTTCAGCAAGCAAAATCTTAGTATCTCGAGGGTTCATACCCGATTTCACCTCTTTTTTAAGCTCATTTACCTCATTTATTGGCCTAAAACTCAGTAATTCGAACCATCTCCACATCAAATCATCAGAAATTGACATAATTTTGCCGAACATTTCATTGGGATCTTCATTGATACCAACATAATTATCTAAAGATTTAGACATTTTATTAATTCCATCCAAGCCTTCTAAGATAGGAAGGGTTATACAAACTTGAGGCTCTTGATCAAATGCTCTTTGCAGCTCTCTTCCCACAAGAAGATTAAATTTTTGGTCAGTTCCGCCCATTTCCACATCGGCATTTAAAGCGATTGAGTCATAAGCCTGAATTAAAGGATATAAAAACTCGTGAATGGCAATTTGTTGATTTGCTTTGTAGCGTTTCGAAAAATCATCTCTTTCAAGCATACGACCTAAATTATATTTTGATGCAAGCCCAATAATTCCATCGGCACCCAGATCTTCACACCACTCAGAGTTAAATCTGATATCTGTTAAATCTTTATTTAAGATTTTAAATACTTGATCAGAGTAAGTTTTAGCATTTTTTTCAAGTTCCTCTTTATCAAGTGATGGACGTGTTTTGTTTTTGCCAGATGGGTCCCCTATTCTTCCAGTAAAATCTCCAATTAAAAAAACTACCTTATGACCGAGGTCTTGGAAGTGCCTCATCTTATTTAAGATCACAGTATGACCAAGATGAAGATCGGGTGCAGTTGGGTCAAATCCAACTTTAACAGTTAGTTGTTTTTTAGATTTAAGTTTTGAAACAAGGTCGTCTTCAGTTAAGACTTCATCGATGCCTCGCTTTATTAATTCAAGAGATTCTTTCATAAAAATTTTTCTCCATCATAGTATAAAATAACTTTATGAAAGATTTCACAAAATTCCATTCAGATAAGGAAATTGCTAAATATTTAATAAGTGAATTTGATAACTCTAAAGAGAAAGAAATCTTTTCAGCAACAAAAAAAATAATCACTGAGTGTAGGAAAAATAAGTCAGGCAGAACACTACTAGATAAATTTCTTAGTGAGTATGGTTTAACAAATGATGAAGGCGTTGCCTTAATGTGTCTTGCTGAATCTGTTCTAAGAATCCCAGATGACAACACAAAAGATGAACTAATATCTGAAAAGATTACAAATTCAAATTGGGTAGATCATATTAATCAGGCAGATAGCTTATTCGTTAATGCAGCTACTTGGGGCTTACTAATTGCAGGTAAAGTTATTCAGCCTCCAAGAGCATTATTTGATAATCCGCTTGAGTGGATAGGCAAACTGACACAAAAAACTGGAGAGACTTCTGTGCGGCAAGCAATCATGACTGCAATGCAGATCTTGAGCAAAGAATTTGTAATGGGAAATGATTTTGATTCTGTTATCAAAAGTTCAAATCTGAAAAAGTCTATCCACAGCTTTGATATGCTTGGTGAAGCTGCAAGAACTAAATCACAAGCAGAAGGTTTCTATAATTCTTATGTTGAGGCGATTGAAAGGGTTGCTAAACTTAATAGAGAGTTTGGAATCAATCATGGAGTATCAATAAAGCTTTCAGCACTTCATCCAAGATACGAAACTCTCAAATATGAATTAACAAAAAAAGAGATCCTCAACTCAATCCTAAGCCTAGTTAACCTCGCATATCAAAATGATGTAGAGATAACAATTGATGCTGAAGAACAACACAGGCTCTCTATAAGTCAAGATTTGATTGAAGAAGTTGCTATAAGTAAAAGAATAAAGGATTGGAATGGATTGGGTTTTGCTATTCAAGCTTATGGGAAGAGAGCATCAAATGTTGTCAATTGGGCGAATGAGTTGTGCTCTAAAAGAGAAAAAATGCATGTCAGGCTNACGAAAGGCGCTTATTGGGATGGAGAAATAAAATTCTCTCAAGCCGGAGGTCATGATGGGTTCCCAGTCCTTNTTAATAAAAGTCTTACTGACCTTAACTATTTATTTATTGCCTCAAAACTTCTTGGCTCAGATAANCTGAAGCCTAAGTTTGCTACTCATAATGCTCATTCTGTAGCCTCGATTTACTTTATGGCCGAAGAGAAAGAATATGAATTCCAAAGACTTTTTGGAATGGGAGAGCTACTTTATAAGTCTGCAGATAAGGTTCTAGGAGGAATACCTTCCGCTGGAATATATGCACCCATTGGTCCATATAAAGATCTGCTCCCATATTTAGTAAGAAGACTGCTTGAAAATGGTGCTAACAGCTCATTTGTGAATAACTTACTTAATCCAGAAGTGAGTCCAGATGATCTAGCAGAAGATCCAGTTAAATCTGTAAAAAAAGCTATTGATAAACTTCAACATGAAAAAATCGTAAACCCATCAGATATCTTCTCTCCAAGAGTTAATTCATCTGGATATGACTTAAGCGAACCTAAGAATCTACTCGACTTAAAATCTAACCTTTTGGAATTTGATAATTTAAAAGTTGAGGCAAAAAACTTTTGTAGCGAAGTTAATGAATCTAAAAATGAGAAACGATACTCAATAGCCAATGGAAATGAGATTGGGGATTGTTCTTTTGCAGATATAGCAAATGAATTAAATTTCCAACAATGCACTGAATGGAAAGATACCCCTGTTAGCGAGAGAGCAGATGTCTTTTATAGAATTGCTGATAATTTAGAGAAAGATTCTACAAAATTCTTATATTACTTAATTCATGAAGCCGGGAAAACNTACAAAGATTCCTATGATGAAATTAGGGAGGCAGTCGATTTTCTTAGATATTATGCAGACAATGCTAAAAGTCTTTTAAGCGAACCCAACAACCTCAATGGTCCAACAGGTGAATCTAATCAGCTTTTCTACCAGTCAAAAGGTACTTTTGTGTGCATCAGCCCATGGAATTTCCCGCTTGCCATTTTTGCAGGCCAAATAGCCGCGGCTCTTGTAACAGGGAATTCAGTTATATCAAAGCCGTCTGAGCATACTCCAATCATTGCTACCATGATGATTGAGCTTTTTTATAAAAATGGTGTACCAAAATCTGCATTAAAATTAATTCAGGGAGATGGCTCAATAGGTTCAAAACTAATTTCATTTGATCACATTTCTGGAGTTGCCTTTACGGGATCCTCAGCAACTGCAAAGAAAATTAATCTCCAGTTGGCTAAAAAAGATGGTCCTATCTCTTCTTTGATTGCTGAAACTGGTGGCCTTAATGCAATGTTTATAGATTCCAGCTCTCTTCATGAGCAGGTTGTCGATGACATAATGCGATCTTCCTTTAATAGTGCTGGGCAAAGATGTTCTGCTTTGAGATTAGCAATTATTCATGAGAGTATTTTTGATGATCTGGTAGAGATGATTAAAGATGCAATGGCTGAACTCACTGTTGGTAATCCCGAAGACTTCCACTGTGATGTGGGTCCAATTATCGATGAAAGATCAAGAAATATGCTTCTTGAATATATTTCAGAATGTTCAAACAATGGATATCAAGTTTTTAGTCATAATCAAGCTCCTGATGGTAATTTTGTTTCGCCAACCTTAATTGAATTAAATTCGATTGATGATATAAATGAAGAAAAGTTTGGACCGATACTTCATGTCATCAAATACAAAACCGATGAGCTTGATCAAATTCTAAATGCTCTTAAGAATAAACAATATGGTCTAACCATGGGTGTCCATTCAAGAATTGAATCAAAGGCAGATGACATCATAAATAAATCTATTGCTGGAAATACTTATATTAATAGAGATATCGTGGGTGCTGTTGTCGGCTCTCAACCATTTGGAGGAACTGGTTTATCAGGGACTGGATTTAAGGCTGGTGGCCCAAACTACTTACTCCAATTTGTTGATGAGAGATCGATAACTAAAAATACAGTTGCTTTTGGTGGCAATGCCGAAATACTCAATTTAGATGACTGATGATTGAATACAAAAGAATATCATTTAAGTATGTTGTGTTGGCATTTCTAATTGCAGCCTTTTTAATTATTCTTCTAAGCGTCGATCGCAAGAATAATGAAGCTCCACCAATTGAAGATGTATTTATTGAAGAGCTTTTTAAACCTGAACTTGAAAGAGTGGAAACATCCGCGATCCACGAAGTGAAAGATGGAGAAAATTTATCAATTATTTTTGAAGACTATAGAGTGCCTTTAAATACTGTTTATAAAATTTTTAAGCTTGATAGAAGTAATGAGCTAAGAAATATTAGACCTGGTGATGAAATTAAGTTTTCTTTCCTTAATGATGAGATAAATAGAATTGAAATCAAAAAAGATATCTTGAATAGCATAAGGGTTGATATAGGAGAAGATATTTCAATTGAAAAGATTGTAAAAGAAGTTGAAAAACTTAAATCAATTAGCATGGGAGAGATTCAAAGCTCTTTTTATGAGTCTGGTCTAAAAGCAAATATGCCGGACAGTATTATTATGGACTTTGCTTTTATTTTTGGCTGGGATATTGATTTCATATTTGATGTTCGAAATGGAGATACTTTTTCAGTTATTTATGAAACTGACTATTCGGAAGGAGAAAAGATTTCTAGCGGCGACATAATTTTCGCTGAATTCATTAATAATGGTCAGAGATATACTGCCCAAAGATATTTTGATGATGAGCTTGGAAAGCAATATTTTGATGAAAATGGTAAGAATGTAAAAAAAGCTTTTTTAAGAGCACCATTAGATTTTGCCTATATTAGCTCTCACTTCAATCCAAACAGGATGCATCCAATACTCCATAAAATTAAGGCACATAACGGAGTAGATTATGCAGCTAGAAGAAATACTCCAATTAAGGCCTCAGGCGAGGGTGTTATTTCTTTTGCTGGATGGAAAAGTGGTTATGGAAGGACTTTAGAGATCCGTCATGGCGGAAATATATCAACTCTTTATGCTCACTTGGAAAAGTTTGAGTCAAAAATAAAAGTCGGCACCAAAGTCTCTCAGGGTCAAATCATTGCTTTTGTGGGTGATTCTGGATTGGCAACTGCACCGCATCTACATTATGAATTTAGAATTGGTGATAAAAGGACTGATCCAGTTAAAGTAGAACTACCATCAGCTAAGCCAATTGATCAGTCTAAGCTAGAGGGTTTCAAAGCTATTGTCCAAGAAAGTAAAGAGGCATTAAAAGTTTTTGACTTAGAAAGTAATGAAGTAGCTTATGAGTAAATATTTTATTGGTTTAATGACCGGAACAAGCGCTGATTCAATTGATGGGTGTGTGGTGGATTTCAGTAATGGATTTGAACTTATACACTCAAAATCAAACAATCTTGAAAAAAACTACAAGTCAAAATATGAGGAAGCTATTAAAAAAGGCTTTAAGAACAAAGAAGATGACGAAATTGTGCTTGAACTTGAGGAGAGCTTAAATAAGAGCTCTGTGAAGCTAATTAAAAACTTGTTAGATGAAATTGATACATCTTTAATATCTGCAATAGGTTTTCCTGGACAAACTATGTTTCATGACACTGAGCGAAGCTATCAAATCGGATGCGCTCAATTTCTAGCTGATGAAGTTGGAATTAAAGTAATTCATGATTTTAGAAACTATGACATGCAAAAAGGAGGTTTGGGTGCGCCGCTCGTTCCAGAATTCCATAAATATCTTTTTGCTGAATCAAACAAAAGAAAAGTTATTTTCAATATTGGAGGAATATCTAATGGTACTTACTTGGATGGAGAAGATATTAAAGTAGCTTCAGATGTCGGACCTGGTAACTGTTTAATAGATTTAGTCGCAATGCGTGACTTTGGGATGCCATATGATGAAGATGGAAAGATTGCAGCTACAGGACAAATAGATCAAAGGCTTTTAAATAGCTTGCTCGATAAAATCCGCACTAAAAGCTATCCCAGAGCAGATGATAAATCTTTTTACTATAATCTTGATGAACTTGAATCAAATAAGCCTGAAAATCTATTGGCAACTCTAAGCGAGCTAACCGCTTTGTGTATATCTGATTTTTGCCGTTCTTGTGATACGCCTTTGGAGATATTGCTGCATGGTGGTGGTACCAAAAATAAATTCCTCATGGAAAGACTAGAGAAAAATATTGAGTCATCTTTAAAATTTACAGACCGTTTAATCCCTTCAAAATTTGTAGAATCTGCAGCTTTTGCTTATTTAGCTTATTTAAAAAGAGGTATCTTGGTTGAGCCTAGACGGTAAAAGATTCACCACATCCGCATGTGGTCTTGGCGTTAGGGTTTTTAATAATAAATTTAGCGCCTGAGAGATCTTCAACATAGTCCAGCTCAGAGCCATACAAATATGGATATGAAAGAGAATCTAATAAAACTCTGAAATGGCCAAAATCAATTACATCATCATCGAAAGCTTCTTCTGAATCAAACTTAAAACCATATTGGAAGCCGGAGCAACCTCCTCCCGTGACATAAACGCGGAAAGCATTTGATTCATATTCAGGAAGCAGATTCTGAATCCTTTTCTGCGCACTTTCTGTGACGTTGATAGATGTATTTTGTTCCATAGCGTTATCTTAATAAATTAATAGTATTAGTTTCAATAAAAACAATATCACTTAATGAAATATATCTTTTGCAAAATTATCCACTTTTGACCAATCTGTAAATTCAAATGATTCATTAATATCTGTTGGTCCATTTGTAATCCACATAATAAATCTAATCATATGTTTATCAAAAAACTTATACTTTGGATAATCAATCTTGCCCGCAAAAACGCCCAATTTTTTGGGCTGCCAAGCTGATTGCTTCATAAATTTAATTAAATATGGATTTGTTTCTGGATCACATTTTTCTGGTTTTCTTGCTACTGCATTAACACTAAAAAAAGCATTNTCTTTTGAATCTAAAATACTTTTATATTTCTTAGAAAAACTAAAAAGNTTTTTATTATGCTTTCCATAACGGATGCTTGCACCAACTAAGACTTTATCAGCACTCTTTATCTCAAGCTCTGAACAATCTTCNAGGCTGGTAATTGTGACTGATNCATTAATAGATAAGACTTCTGCAATTCGATTACATATCGAAACAGTGTGGCCATCAGTTGTTGAAAAAAGAATTAATATTTTATCCATTTCTATTCTGTTATATTTTATATCGTGATTGATGCTAAAGATAAATTAAAGGGTATTTATGCAATAACTCCTCCAAAGTTCGATGAAACAAAACTNTTGNATGATATCAATATATGTCTTGGTTGTGGGATAAAGATATTCCAAATCCGCTATAAAGAGGAAATAACGAGAGAGCTGAAAGATTTTTTCTCAGTTCTTATCAAANAAATTAAAAAGAAAGANGGAATTACTATCATAAANGATTATCCNCACCTTGCTCATGACTTAGNNGCNGATGGCGTCCATTTAGGNAAANCCGATTTNTCAGTTCANGCTGTTAGGAATAAATACAAAAATCTNATNATTGGTAANACCTGTAAATCATCNATTGANGAAGCAAAGAAAGCTATAAATGAAGGTGCTAATTATGTCTCATTTGGTGCCTTCTCTCAGTCTTCAACAAAGAAGGAAGCAATTCCAATTGAAAAAAGTGACTTAGACCTAATAAATAAGTTTAATGTTCCTAATAAAGCAATTATTGGTGGAATAAGTAATGAAAACTTTCACGAGGTTGCGGAGCTAAATTTTGATATGATTGCTTTAAGTAATGCTATTTTTAACTCACAAGATANTGCTAAATCAGCAAGCTTTTTTGTAAACAACTTTAATTTTGAGTAAAACGAATAAATCTAAGTCNCTTTTTAATAAAGCAAAATCGGTAATGCCTGGGGGTGTAAATTCACCTGTAAGAGCATTTGGGAATGTTAATAGTACTCCTATTTTTATTNAGAGCGCCTCTGGGGCATATCTTCATGATGTTGATGGAAATGATTATGTAGACTTTATTGGATCTTGGGGTCCAATGATTTTAGGTCACAGTAATCCAAAAATAATAAAAGCAATCAAGGATCAGGCTGACTTAGGAACAAGTTATGGGGCTCCAACAGAAGCAGAAACATCTATAGGCGAGTTAATTAGAACGGTAATGCCCTCAATCGANAAAATTAGAATGGTAAATTCTGGAACAGAAGCAACAATGAGCTGCATAAGGTTGGCTAGAGGATATACAGGTCGCAACAAAATTATTAAATTTACTGGCTGTTATCATGGTCATGTAGATTCTCTTCTTATAAAAGCNGGTTCAGGAGTATCGACTTTTGGGCTACCCGACTCTCCAGGTATACCTGAAGAACTNGCAAGACATACCATNAGTGTNCCCTACAATGACATAAATGCTTTTTTAGAAGTCTTTGAGTCAATTAAAAGTGAGCTTGCGGCAGTCATAATTGAACCAATTGCTGGNAATATGGGNTTTATTCCNGGAGATAAAGATTTTTTAGAAACTCTNAGNANCAAAACACATGAAAGCGGTTCGGTATTAATCTTTGATGAGGTAATGACAGGCTTTCGAGTATCTTTAGGAGGAGCTCAAGAATTATACGGAATCACGCCAGACCTAACTGCTTTAGGAAAAGTTATAGGTGGAGGCCTTCCTGTAGGAGCATTTGGTGGCAAGGCTGAAATAATGAACTTTCTAGCACCAGAAGGACCCGTTTATCAGGCAGGTACTCTTTCAGGCAATCCTCTAGCAGTTGCTGCTGGAAAATGTCTTATTAATGAGCTTATAAAAACAAATCCTTATGATGAGCTTGAGGCAAATGCCAACTATCTATTAACAAATATTAAAAATGAGATGTTTAAAAAAGAAATACCCTTCTCTTTTAATCAAATTGGTGGAATGTTTGGATTCTTCTTCACAGATGAATTCCCAAATAACTTTGATGATGTAAGCGCGTCGAGCGATAAGTATTTTGAAAGTTTTTTTAAAGACTGTCTAAATCAAGGTATATACTTTGCTCCATCAAAATATGAAGCTGGATTTATCTCAACNAAGCATACNAAAAAGATTCTTGATGAGGTAATAAATAAGGTAAAGGTGATATATGGCNCATGATATAGCGGCAATAGGTAATGCATTGGTTGATACNCAGTTTANGNTTGAGCNAGATTTNCTNNACGAAATTGGNATGAAGCCAGATGAGATGGTTATTCAATCAAGAGANGAGCAAAATGCTATATTGGATAAGCTTTTGCTATTANATCTTGAGTCAGTTGTTGACTGTGGTGGCTCTGCTACCAANTCATTAGTTGCTGCATCTTATTTCGGCTCTTCCTGTCATCATGTTTGTAAATTGAATGATGATGAAGATGGTAATAAATACCTAAAAAGTCTATCAGAGGCTGGAATTGATCACATTGGTATTAGCTCGAATGATCAAAATACTCCAACAGGAAAATGCCTTGTTCTTGTTACCCCTGATGCAGCAAGAACTATGTGCAGCACCCTTGGAATTAGTGAGCATTTAAGTGAGAAAGATATAAATTTTGAGTATCTTCAAAAATCTAAAATCTTCTACATAGAAGGCTATATGGTAACCAGCGATTCTAACTTTAACTCTGTTACAAAATCTCTTGATTCTTTAGTGGGTTTTGGAACTAAAAAAGCATTATCTCTATCAAATGATGGCATTGTTCATGGTTTTCGAGAGAAGTTTGAAAAAATACTTTCATATGGAATCGACTTCGTTTTTGGTAATCATGACGAGGCATTGGCTCTTACCGAAACCGATAACATAGATGACGCAATAGAAGTTTTAAAAGAAAAAGATTTCGCTACCATAATTACTGATGGGCCTAATGGCAGTTTTATTATTACTGATGGNGATGTTATNAAAAGTAATGGGTTTGAGGTTGAGGCAATTGATACAAACGGAGCTGGCGACATGTTCGCAGGTGCATTTATGCATGCAATGCTGAGCGGTAAAGAGCTTCATGAATGCGGCGCATTTGCTAACTTAGCAGCTTCAAAAATAGTACAAACATTTGGCCCACGTCTTAAAAAAGAGGAATACCAAGATCTCTTAGAAAATTTATAAACTTGATAATTAAGAATCTCTTTAAAAAAACCAACAGTAACAAATCGCCTGTTAGCTCTAAGGATTGGAAAAGCATAAGTCCTTTTGCTGTAGAGATTATCAATAAGCTTCAAGATCATAACTATGAAGCTTACCTTGTTGGTGGTTGTGTCAGAGATTTGTTGGCCAATATTAAACCGAAGGATTTTGATATCGCAACTAATGCTGAGCCAAAAGAGATTAGGAAAATTTTTAAAGCTTCAAGAATTATTGGGAAAAGATTTCAGNTAGTTCATATATATAAAGGAAAGCANATAATAGAAGTNGCAACNTTNAGAGCTGGTCTCGATAAAAATAGTACAACTATAGAAAATGATCTCATCAAGGATGATGCTGGGAAAATAATCAGAGACAATATCTGGGGTAATATTGAGGATGATTGCAATAGAAGAGATTTCACAATAAATGCTATTTACTTTTGTCCAATAAGTAATACTTTTAAAGACTTCCATGATGGCGCTCAACACGTTAAAGAAAAGAAAATAATTTCTATAGGAGATCCTTTATATAGATTTGAAGAAGATCCGGTGAGAAGTCTGAGGGCTATAAGGTTTGCAACTAAACTTAACTTCAAACTAGATAGCAAAGTAAAAGAAGCTATTTATGAAAAAGGAGACCTTTTAGGTAACATCTCTAATGCAAGATTGTTTGATGAGTTCTGTAAAATCTTTTTGAATGGGCATGGGTATGAAAATTATAAAAAACTTCAATCTTTTGGTATTGCAAAATATCTGCTTAACTTAGAAAAAAAGTATTCTGGAAACAAAGTTTATGATGAATCATTCAAAAATACTGATAAAAGGTATAGAGATGGTAAATCTATTACTCCAGGGTTCCTTCTTGCAGCAATCTTATGGCCAAGGTTAATTGAAAGATGCTCTTTTGATAACGGAATTAATGTTAGAAAATTTTTTAGATCTATGGACTCTATTATNGCTGAACAGCAAAGAATTACNGCCATCCCAAGAAAATTCTCTAGCTACATAAAAGANATCTGGTATTTGCAATTAAAATTAAATGATAGATTAAAAAATAATCCTAATAAGATAATTAAGCATCCAAGATTTAGAGCTGGATATGATTTCCTCTTAATCAGAGAGAAAGCCTCAAAAGATAAATCAGATCTCGGGAAATGGTGGACAAGCTTTCAGCATGCAGATGCTAAATCCAAGGAAAAAATGATAGGAAAAGTAAGAAAAACTGNAGAAAGTGATGGAAATTTCAACCCAAGAAAGGGTGAAGGAAAAGAATTTGGATTTTCTGAAGAATTAAGATAATCTAATTTTTATATATTTTATGAAATTAGCATATAAAGAAGACCCTTTACCTAAATATATTGCTGTTGAAGGGCCAATTGGGGTTGGAAAAACTACCCTGGCAAATAAGCTTGCAAAATCTTTTAACTATGACATTTTGCTTGAAATGCCAGCTGAAAACCCCTTTTTAGAAGCATCTTATAAAAATCCAACTCAGTCTGCGCTCGCTGCTCAATTATTCTTCTTATTTCAAAGAGTTCAGCAGATGGAAGAGTTGAAACAGAGAAGCTTGTTTGAACCAGTTAGGGTTGCTGATTTTATATTGGAGAAAGATAGNNTNTTTGCTGAAGTGGTCTTATCGGCAGAGGAAATGAAGCTTTATGACAAAGTTTACGAACACTTAACTCTTGACTCACCNACACCAGATCTGGTCATTTATCTTCAAGCACCTGTTGAAGTATTGATGNGAAGAATTGATAAAAGAGGTAATGAATACGAGCAATATCTTACTAATGAATACTTAACAAAAATCAATGAAGCTTATTCNCGATTCTTTTTAGACTATGAAAAGGCGCCAGTTCTGATAGTTAATGCTGCTGACATAAACTTCGAAGAAAATGAAGAAGATTATGAGATGTTGGTTACAAAAATTATGTCNAATCCAAAAGGAAAGACTTTTATAAATCCCCAACCATCTATTCTTTAAGATGACACAAGAAATTTATAATCCTNATCCCGGATTTTCAAATCCGCATATAAAAGATTTNGATGAATANTTAAGTCTATATAAAGAGTCAATTGAGAATCCTGANAAATTCTTTGGNGANCTGGCAAAAGAAAATATTTCATGGATTGAGGATTTTAAAGAGGTACATAACTCTNAGTTCCANGAAACTAAATGGTTTGTTGGAGGAAAAACAAACATAACGCTNAACTGTATTGATAGACACCTTGAAAAAAATGGCGATAAGNTTGCCTTAATTTGGGAAGGTGATGAGCCAGGANNNTCTAAAGAGATAACTTTCAAAGAATTACACTCTGAGGTTTGCAAGTTTGCAAATATNCTTAAAACACTTCAANT
>FUFK010047905.1_pt1 | contig 14009 bp, 12 predicted proteins | sample 1021851 | NCBI WGS metagenome assembly FUFK01 (sample SAMEA51879418, study PRJEB19060) | metagenome | reverse complement strand
ATCCACTCTTCTTCATCCATATCAAATGTATTTTTAAACTCAGCATCTTTTCTTGCAGGAGGTGCTGGCACAATAATATGCTTAATATTCATTTTATTTGCACGATTGATGATATTATTGGAGTCACTTAGAGATTCAAAACCAACATGAGTAGACTTTGATGTAATATTTGATTGATCCATCATTGATTTAAACTCATCAGTATTCATTGATTCTAAGCCAAAAAGTTCAATATTAACAATACCTGAGCTTGATAAAAATTTTAGTATTGGTTCATATGGCTGAAAATGTCTNGTNGTATAAAGCTGCATTGTAACATCTTGTTTATTCATNTTAAATTCTCTCCTCAGANTTACTATCAAATATNGAAGATTTATTTATATCAAAAGAGATACTTATTTCATCATNTAANTTAAAATTTGAGCTTCCTTCTAGTCTAATAGATATTGGATTANCCTCAACACTNGTCCAAANAAGAGTATCTGCTCCCATNGGCTCCACTAATTCAACTTTACATTGAATAGAATTTTCATTTTTTTCTATATTTATGTTTTCAGGTCTAATTCCAAACACNACNTCTTGATNATTCATCAAATTATTTATGTTTTCATATTTAGAAATATCAATTTGTTTTTTTCCAACAATTATATTTTGATTTGATTTATCAAATTTAGCTTTTAAAAAATTCATACTTGGAGATCCAATAAACCCAGCCACAAATAAATTAGCTGGTTTGTTATAAATTTGTTTAGGTGTATCTAATTGCTGTATTAATCCATCTTTCATAACAGATATACGGTCCGCAAGCGTCATAGCTTCTATTTGATCATGAGTAACGTAAATCATAGTATTTGATAAATCTCTATGAAGTTTTTTAATTTCATAGCGTAGTTCAGCTCTTAATTTTGCATCAAGGTTACTTAAAGGTTCGTCAAATAAAAAAACTTTCGCATCTCTAACCAAAGCTCTACCAATAGCAACACGCTGCCTTTGACCTCCAGAGAGTTGAGAAGGTTTTCTTTTAAGTAATTCATTTATTTGTAGGAGATTTGCAGCTTTTTTTATTTTTTCATTAATTAAATCTTTTGCNGTACCCATCATTCTTAAACCAAATGATAAATTTTTNTCAACAGTCATACTTGGGTACAATGCGTAAGATTGGAATACCATTCCTATATGTCTATCTTTTGGNTCTTTCCATGTAACNTTATCNTCTTCAATCCAAATCTGTCCATCCGTNAAATCCAAAAGACCNGCTATACAGTTTAATAAAGTAGTNTTTCCNCAACCNGAAGGNCCAAGNAAAACCATNAATTCTCCTTCTTTAATATCGAGACTTAAATCATTTAATATTTCAGTTTTTCCATAACTGAAGGATATATTTTTTACTTCAACACTATTTTTCATACTCACCCNTTTATTGCCCCAGCTGCTATTCCACGCACAAACCATCTTCCAGAAATAAAGTATACAAAAAGAGGAACTAGAGAAGTTAAAATTGTTGCTGACATATCTACGTTGTACTCAGCAACACCATAATCTACTTGCACAATATTATTTAATTGAACTGTCATTGGTTGGTTGTCTCTTCCTGCAAAAACTAATCCTAGAAGAAAATCATTCCAAATTCCTGTAACTTGAAGAATGACAGCTACGATAGTTATAGGAGTAGACATTGGAATTATTACATAAAAAAATATTTTTATAAAATTACCGCCATCTATTCTGGCAGCTTTAAATAGATCTATTGGAAGACTNGCNTAAAANTTTCTNAAGATAAGTGTTAGTATTGGCATACCAAAAATAGTATGAACAAGTATGATGCCTGGTAATGAAGAATAAATACCTAANAAATCTTCTATTTTTAAAAGTGGGTACACCATTACTTGATAAGGAATGAATGCACCAAACATACATAGNCCAAAAAAGAAGTATGCTCCCCTAAAACGCCAAAAAGCTAATGCATATCCATTNAGTGCACTTAAAGCTACGGATACAATTACACTAGGTACAGTTATCTTCACGGAGTTAACAAAACCNGGTTTTAATCCCTCACATACAAATCCTGTACACGCTTGAGACCAAGCTTTTGGCCAAGCATAAAAACTAAGTTCTTTCGGGAGGTTTAAAATATTAGCAGCTCTTATTTCATCCATATCTTTAAGAGAAGTAATGATCATTACATATAAGGGCATTAAAAAAAATAATGCNCACATAATTATAAAACAATACAAACCTATTCTTCCAACTGTAAGGTGTTTTGGTCGAGGTCCTTTAGGAATAGTAGACATTAGTTATTTGCGTATTTGTTTCTTAGATAAAATTCATAAAAAGCCCAAGGAGCAAGAATACATACAACTGAAATAAACATTATTATAGAAGCTGCAAAAGCTTGTCCTAAATTTGCTCTACTAAAAAAATTCTCCATTACATACATTGCTGGTGTTGTGGTAGCATANCCTGGTCCACCAGATGTAAGAGCTAAAATTAAATCATAGACTTTTACTACGCCAGCTGCAATCAAGACAATTGCAGTTACTACCATTGGTCTTAACATCGGTAAAATAACAAAAATATAAGATTTCCATTTAGCTACACCTTCAATACTAAGTGATTTCCAAATATCTTCATCNATTCCTCTAAGNCCTGCTAACATTAATACCATTACNAAACCTGCNCCTTGCCAAACAGCAGCTATACAAACAGCATANATTGCAAGATCTCTATTTACCANCCANTCTANTTCAAACCATGTCATACCCCACATNTGCATTGAATTCTCAAGACCAAATGTTGGGTTTAAAACCCATTTCCAGACTAAACCAGTAACAACNAAAGACATGGCATAAGGGTATAAAAAAATTGTTCTAAATAAACTCTCACCTCTTATTTTTTGATCAATNAAAACTGCTAATAAAAAACCAATGATCAGACACCCAATTGTAAATACAAAACCATAAATAAAAATATTTTCTACAGCTACATCCCATTTTCTTTGTTTAAATAATCTTTCGTATTGATCAAAACCAACATAGTTCATTACTGGAACTAATTTCGAATTTGTTAGAGAATAAACAAANGAATAGATAATGCATCCNACAAAGACAGTTAAAGATATAACTATCATCGGTAACAGTGCTATTTTTGCAGCTATATTTCTATAAAAAGGCATAAAATGTTAAATGGCAGGATAAATTAATCCTGCCATTTCGTATATATTTAAAGTCCGCTTGTTAAAACGCCTTCTAAGTCGTCCATTACTTGAGCAACAGTGTAATTAGGATCATTTCTAAATTCAGAAATAATATCACCCCATGCTGCAGTGAATGCAGGAGTATTCCAATCATCACTTTCTCTCATAATTGCATCTGGATTTTGAATTAAATCTAAACCCATTTGCATACAAGCATCAGCTGCAGAAGTATCAACGTCAAGTCTCATAGGAAGAGAACCTTTAGCATTGTTAAATTTAGCTTGTACAGTTGGATTAACCATCATACTTGCCATTGCTAGCTGAGCATCTTTTACTTTTGGATCATCATTTTTAGGAAAAACAAATACATCACCACCAAGAGCAACATATTTTTCTTTACCAGGAATTACACAAGAATAATCAACCATTGCTTCTTGTCCAGCAACAGCAAATTCACCTCTTGCCCAGTCTCCCATAACTTGCATTGCAGCTTTTCCTTCGATAACCATAGCTGTAGTATCATTCCATAATCTTCCAGGAGAACCTTCATCTGTAAATTGATTTAATTCTCTGTAAGTATTAAGAACTGANTCAAATCTTCCATCTCTAAATGCATCTAGATCNTTATCTCTATAAATTGATTGCATTAGAGGAAAGCCCATTATTGAAGATGCAACAACATCAAACATACCAGACTCTTGCCATCCCTGACCACCTAGTGCCAATGGAATGATTCCAGCTTCTTGAATTTTTGGAGCTCCAGCTAAAAATTCCTCAAAAGTTTGAGGNACTGGTAAACCAACTTGTTTGTAAACGTCATTGTTGATCCACATCCATTGCCAGCTGTGAATATTTACAGGTACGCAATAAAATTCACCCTCAAATTCACAAGTTTCAATTAATTCAGGTGGGTAAATAAAATCTCTCCAACCTTCTGCAGAAGCAACTTCTTCAAGTGATTGAAGTAAACCTTGCTCAACTAAATCTACAAATTGTTTTGATACGTTGAACTGTGCTGCAGTTGGTGGATTTCCACCAATAATTCTGTTTACAGTAGTTCCTCTTGCATTATCACCACCAGTAATTGCAGTGTCAATCCAAGTATTACCCATTTCTTCCCAAGCTTTAGCAAATTCTGAAATTGCAGCTTGCTCTCCACCAGAAGTCCACCAGTGAATAACTTCAGCTTCCATGTGGCCAGCTGCCTTGGAAGCGTTAGTAAAAGATAGGGGTACAAATATAGTTAATAATATTGAAAAAAATTTTTTCATTATTTTCCTCCCTTTTTTTAAATAATTTGACAATTTAGTAAAACGTTTTACTTGTCAAGCCAAATAGTATTATTTAATTTAATTAATAGATTTTAAGTATTATGAAGAAAAACAAGAAAATAAATATTGTTGGTTTATCTCAAAAATTAGGTTTATCAGTAAGTTCGGTATCAAGAGCATTGAATGGCTATGACAATATATCACAGAAAACAAAAGATAAAATTTTTAAAACAGCTAAAAAATATAACTACTTTCCCGACTTAAATGCCAAAAGATTAGCTTCCAAAAAAACGGATACAATTGCTTTTATATCATCCATAGATCCTGACGCACCNGATCACGTTGTTTTGCAGTTTCTTGCAGGAATTACTCTTGGGATAAAAAATACAAATACTGAATTAATAACAAAATTTTGCTTAAATGAAGATGAAGAAATGAATTATTTCAAAAAACTCATTAGCACAGGTCAAGCAGATAAATTTATTTTTTATAAAATTAAAAAAAATGATGAAAGAGTTCATTTCTTAAACCAAAGAGGAATCAAATTTGTGACTTGGGGTAGAACTAACAAACAAACAGAGCATGCTTGGATTGATCTGGATAATAAGAAAAGTATTGAACTGTTAATGGATAAGCTTTCAAATAATGGTCATAAAAGAATTGCTTTTATCAATGTTCATCGNAGTTTTAATTATGGNGCACAACGAAAAGCTGCTTATGAAAGTTCAATAAAAAATTTACAACTACAATATTCAAATGAATATTATCAAGATAGTTTAATCGAAACTGTTGAGTCAGGATCAGCCATAACAAAGTATTTATTAAGTTTAAAAAAACCTCCNACTGCTATAATTTGTTCNCATCTTCGTTTTTTTACAGGNTGTTTGTTGAAATGTCAGGATATGAAATTAGAAATTGGAAAAGATATTTCTGTGGTAGGATTTAATGACCAGGATAGTTATTTAAGCTCTCAAAATCTTACATATATTTCACACCCATTAATGGAAATGGGAAAACAATCTGTAAAAATTTTACAGAACCTAGAACAAGATATATCAATAAAAAAAGTATCTACTTTAATTGAGCCAATATTAAATGAAGGAACAAGTCACAAAATCAAAAAAACTAAATTAAGATAGATTTAACCAATTAATTTCTTCCTTTGTTAATTCTATATCTAAGCAAGGTAGTGTAGTGTCAAGCTCATCAATTGTTCGTGGTCCAATTAATGCAAATGATGGAAAAGATTGATTGATGGTCCAGCTTGCTGCAATATTATGTGCNGTACATCCTTTTTTTTCAGCNAGTTCCATTGCTCTTTTTTTTCTTTCTCTATTATCTTCGCTATCATAGCAACTGATAGGGCCACTTGAATTTTCGCCAGGTTTTCTCCATGATGATTCTGCGTCTGTAATTTTTTTCTCTATTTCATTAGTAATTTTATCATCTAAAAAATAACCTCTTGCCTGACTAGACCAAGACATATGAGATTTTTGAGTAGAATTTAGATACTCTAATGTTTCATTAACATTAGATGACAAACAACCATTCCAAAGTGGATTAATCATTTTAGCAAGAGCTAAATTATTATTAAGNATAGACATTTCTTGTTTATTATTTTTTTGTGCCCATNCATTTCCTTCNTTNAATCTTTCAATNGTCCAATTAGANCCACCAAATATTTTAATTCTGCCTNTTTCTTTCTCTTGATTTAAAACATCCATAAATTCTTCAACAGGATAATCNGTATTATCTCGGTGCATAATATAGATATCAACATATTCGGTATTCATTCTTTCAAGAGAGATTGTCAATTGTTTTGAAATAGCTTCAGGATTGCAATCAGGTGTATGTGCACCTTTGCCGAGTATCAAAACATCTTGTCTATTGTTATTATTTTTTAACCATTGTCCTAAAACTTTTTCGTGATTACCGCCNCCATANATNAATGCNGTATCAAACATATTNCCACCNACTTCAATCCAATGATCCCANAACTTTGAAGCTTCGTTNATATCATCTTGGTTATCACATCCCATAACAAGTTTGGAAATGTCTTTATCTATTCCTTCTATTCTATCATATTTCATATTTCATCCTGTGGTAGTTTATAATTTACTTTCTCTCTCCATCTATCAAGAGCTTGAAGATTTCCTAATGTATCTTCCCAAGTCATTGCAGGATGAGGTGGCTGTGTTTTTTCTTTTGCAATACACTGACTTGCAAGTTCTCCTTCGAAGAAAAACAAATGCTCTGGTCCTTTAACGTCTATAATATCTTCNTTACCATTTTTNNTAATAATTATTTTAGCATGGTAAGGCCCACCTTCTCTTCCAGGCATCCATGGNTCTGGCAACTNAATTGTACCTTCCGANCCAGTAATAACTGCATTATTTTTCATACTTTCCATAACTGCTGTAGAAACTTTAGCCTTGATACCATTTTTAAATTCTAAATTTGCATGCGCAACTTCATCAACACCTGTTTCCCCTATTCTCGCTTCAGCATCTATAAATTTAGGTTCTAAAAATTTTTCACCAGTTGCTACACCAGCAATTAATCTAGAAAAAGAAATAGGATAAAGACCAACATCAAGAATACCTCCACCTGCTAAATTTTTATTAAATAATCTGTGATCTGGTATAGTTTTACCCATATCAAAACCAAAAGAAGCTTCAATTGATGTGATATCTCCTATCGTTTTATTTTTTATTACCTCTAAAAGTTTTGGAATTTGAGGATGACAACGATACATAAAGCCTTCCATATAGAATACTCCAGCTTCTTTTACTGCCTCTATAATTTTTTTACCTTCGATTAAATTAACAGCACCTGGTTTTTCACAAAGAACATGTTTTCCTTTACCTGCAGCTTTTATTGTCCATTCAGCGTGTAAAGTATGTGGTGTGGAAATATAAATAGCATCGATATGTTCTGAATTTATAATATCATCATAATTATCAAATCTAAAATCAGGATGAATATCGTATTTATCACCAAAGTTTTTTCGGCGATCATCATTTTTACTTGCTATACTTACCAGCTGNCCAGAGTAAGANCCTTTAAGTCCGTCTGCAAAATTATTTGCTATACTTCCNGGTCCAATAATTCCCCATTTAATTTTTTCCATACTAACCTTTAACAGCTCCAGCTGATAAGCCNGCAATNTAATATTTTTGAACAAAAGAAAAAATGACTATAATTGGAATTGTTGTTANGGTTGCAAAAGCCATAGCTTGTCCATACTGNGGCTCTTGACCAACACTTAGCGCAAATACTTCCGTCATGCCGAGAGGGATAGTGTAATTAAGGTCATCCCGTAATATTATAAGAGGCCATAAGAAACTATTCCATGAATTAACAAATGTAATTATTGCAAGAGTAGCAATACCAGGCCAAACAAGAGGGACAACTATTTGCCAAAAAATTCTAAACTCACCAGCNCCATCTGATCTTGCTGCTTGAATTAATTCATCNGGAACAGACGTTATGAATTGTCTCATCATAAAAATTCCTATAGCAGGAGCAACAAAAGGAATGATTAGTCCTGATAAAGTGTCATTCATTCCCATTCTGCCTACTAAAACATAAAGAGGAATCATTATAATTGGAAAAGGTATCATTGCAGTTGCTACCATAAATATGAAAAGCCTGTTTTTTCCTTTAAAGTTATATTTTGCAAATGCATACCCGGCTAAAGTACATAAAAAAATCGTTAGAATAGTAACAGCAATAGCAACGAAGAAGGAGTTGAATATCCATAAACTTGCTGGAAACTCAGTAAACAATTTTGTTACATTTTCCCAATTAGGACTTTTAGACCACATTATTGGAGGCCATGCCATTATTTCTGCTGTTGATTTTACTGAAGANGTAAGCATNAAAGCNTAAGGNATAAGTGTTATCAAACCNATAATTGTTATTATGAAATTTAATGAATATTTACCAATTTTTGGAGATAAAGATTTTTTACTAGAANTAGAAGANTCTATTGGAAAAATATTAGCAATAAAATCTATNATAGGAGATAAAATTCTCTCAATAAAACTTTTTNTAGCATCCTGATCTAAATTTGATGCAAATGATCTAAATTGAAATAATGATATANCTAAAATACAGATGAACATAAATACACCAATAGAAGAACCAAAACCTAATTTNAGTTGATTGAAACCTCTTTCCATCATGTANACAACCATTGATTTAGCGTGAGTTGGAACATCATTTCCACTATACATAACAAATACATCTTCAAATATTTGGAATGAGCCAATAGAAACAATTATACAAACAAATAGTGTTACTGGTGCTAATTGTGGAAGAGTAACATACCAAAATTGATGCCANGCCGTTGCACCATCTATTTTTGCAGCTTCATACAAAGTTCTATCTATAAATTGCAAACCAGCTAAAAAATAAATACAGGTTAAACCAGTCCATCTCCATATTACTAACATCATGACAGACCACTTTGAGGTTGCTGAAGACTCAACCCAATTNACTGGTTCAATTCCAATAAAACCAATTACATAATTAAGTAATCCAAATTCACTATTTAATATCATCTTGAAAGTTAATGCAGCCGCAACAACTGAAGTAACAATCGGTGAGAAAAATACTAAACGCCAAAAAGGTTTTAGTTTTAAGCTATGACTATTTAGAGCAAGAGCTAATAAAAGAGCNAGNGGAATAGTAATAAATACACTGCCAGCAGAATAAAANACTGTATTTTGGAAAGTTTCCCAAAAGTTTTGGTCTTTAAAAAATAAATATTCAAAATTTCCCCACCCCCTAGGTTTAGGAGCTTTTACACCTTTCCATTTGTAAAAAGCTAAAATAAAAGAAGCTATGGTAGGTAATAGAAAAAAAATTGTAAAAATAATATAAAATGGAGATATAAAAAAATACGGCGCAACCTTTTCGGGTCTTAATCTTCGACTATTACTCACAACTGACATATTATTATTTTGATTTTATTTTTAAAAAGCAGGGTAAAAACCCTGCTTTAAAAATTATCGTCTATAAAAAGTCTAGTTCATCCTGAACTTGTGAAATGAACCTTTCATGAGCTTCTTCAGCCGTGATTTCTCCATTAGCTAGTAATGTTGTTAAATCACGAGAAACACTATCAATAATAGCTCGACCAACATGCTGATAGTCATCAGCACTTGATCCTGCTACAGAAATAAATGGCTCTGCAAATTTTTGACCTCCATAAAAATCAAATTTTTTATCTGCAATTCTTGGATCTTCAAGAGCAGCCAATAAAGTAGGCATTCCTCCGAAGAAATCATATTTTGCAATTTGACCTTCATATGAGAAGTAAGCGAGTTCAAGTAACTTTTTAGCAACGTCTACAGCTTCTGAAGATTTATGAATGGCAAAACCAGTTCCACCCCAGTGAAAAGTTTTATATCCTTCATCTCCCCAAGTAGGAAGAGGAGCAACTCTCCACTCACCAGATTGTGTATCTTTAACTGTAGGTTGTAAACAACAGTTGTTATACCAGTCAGGCGCCATAGTTCCTACAGTTTGCTTTGAATTGTAAAGAACACCAGGTGTTTGACCCCAATAGTCAGTAGTATAATTAATTACTCCGGATGCAAAAGCTTCTTCTTGGAATTTTAAAACCTCCATGAAAAGATCTTCATCCATTTCAAATTCACCATCTTCATTGAAGAATTTACCGCCAGCTTGTTGGTACATTCCAATAAATCTTAACTCAGATAGCATCATTGAAATTCCATCTTTTGCTAAAATTTTTCCAGTTTCCATAAACTCATCCCAAGTTTTTGGTACTGATTTACCATAACTTTCAAGAATGCTTGGGTTGTAGTAATAGACCATATAACAGCCTTCACTTTCAATTCCATATATCTCACCATTAGTGTGAGTCCAAGCAGCTACTTTTCCTGGATTCCATTGAGACATGTCACCGTACATATCTGTTAGTGGTACAAAGTTGTCTGAAATAATATCATCAACCATAAATAGACCAAAACCGCTTATCTCAATTCCTAAAAGATCAGTATGTTCAGAACCTGAAGCAATCGCCGTTAAACTGTTTGTAGCCATATCGGGCGTAACTTGAAAATCAAAAGTAATATTATCATCTGGAAATGCAGCTTGCACTTCTTCAAGATAAGTATTGAAATAATCAACATAGAGCTGGTTATGCGTCCACATTGAAAGTGTAATATCTCTAGCATTTGAAGTTGATGAAAACCCAACTAAAACTGCAAGAGACAAAATTAAGGATTTAATTAATTTCATCTATTCCTCCCTTTAATATATCTTTTAAAAGTTATATTGATCGAAAAATCAAGATAAAAAAAAGGTATTTAACTATTAAATAATCTTGTTTTTTTTAGTTATTTGGTGAAAGAACTTGCTCGTGAGGCATTACTATTTTTTTTTGAAATTCAGTGAGATTTGAAAGTAGTTTTTTTGAAGGTCGATAAGGGTGTCTAAAAAAACCCCAAGAAGGCCCATATCTGTAAACAACAATTCTTCTTTCTCCTTTATTTGTTCTTTTTGCAGAACCATGACAAAGTGAATCTACAAATAATAGTCCGTCTCCAGCTTTTAAATAAATTTCTTTTGAAGCTGTCATATTATCNGCTGATGTAACTTTGCCCTTTTTCATAACATGTTTATCAAACTCTGGATGACGTAAATTTGATTTATGTGATGAAGGAATAATGACTGTACCACCATCACCTGGGCCTATATCATTGAGAGCTAGCAAAATATTAATTTGTCCGCAGTGAAATTTTCCATTTTCAAATCTATAATGACCTCTTTGAGTTCCTTCGTGAGCACCNGAATGAATTCCAATNGCTTCTCCNNGNCCTCTAATATTCGCAAAATTTTCATCGATAAATAATGGTCCATGATGTTGATCAAATGTATCTTTTCCTCCAACAAAATGAAGCATATGATTTATCCATGAAGGATGATCAATTAATTTTTCAAAGGGTTTTCCNGCTTCATAAATTTGTTGAAGATTTAAACCTTCCTTACCACCGTAATTGTGTCCATGAACATAGCCTGCCCATTCTTTATGTTTTAAACTTTTTAATTTATCTAGAATATTATTAAGATCTTTTAATTCTTTTTTACTTAAAGCATTTTCAATTATTAAATATCCATTTAAATCAAATAAATATTCATCAAGCTGTGAAACTTTTTTCATATTTATATTTTGGATTAAAAAATAATTTTTTTCAATAATTAAAAGCTAATTGATAATAGCTTTAAACTCACCAGATTTATATTTTTTTGACATTTCACCTAAAGAAATTGAGTTTATAGATGAAGCATTTCCTGCAGTTCCAAATTCTTGAAGTCTGCTTTTTACAACTTCTTTCATAGCGTCTTTTGAAAGTAATAAATATTTTCGGGGATCAAATTGAGAGGGATTTTCATGAAAATATTTTCTTACTGCAGCTGTAGCTGCCAGTCTTAAGTCTGTATCAACATTTACTTTTCGAACACCATGNTTAATTCCTTCTTGGATTTCAGACACAGGTACACCGTATGTTTCTTTTATTTTTCCACCATATTCGTTAATAGTTTTTATTAAATCTTGAGGAACAGAGGATGATCCATGCATTACTAAATGAGTATTTGGAAGTCTTGAATGTATTTCTTTAATTCTATCAATTGCTAAAATATCACCTGTAGGTGGTCGAGAAAATTTATAAGCTCCATGACTCGTTCCAATAGCAATAGCTAATGCATCTACATTAGTTGCCTTAACAAAATCTGATGCCTCATCTGGATCTGTTAAAAGTTGATCATGATCAAGTTTGCCTTCTGCACCAACACCATCTTCTTTTTCCCCAGTTCCAGTTTCCAAAGAACCTAAGCATCCAATTTCTCCTTCAACGGAAACACCTAAGGCATGCGCCATATCAGTTGTTTCTTTGGTAACTCTAACGTTATAATCAAAGTCTGAAGGTGTTTTTTGGTCATCCATTAAGGAGCCATCCATCATGACAGAAGTAAATCCAAGTTCGATACAATTTTTGCAATCTGATGGAGATCCACCATGATCTTGATGTAAAACAGTTGGAATGTCTGAAAATTCGTCCATTGCGGCTTCTACTAATTTTTTAACAAAAATGGGGCCAGCGTATTTTCTTGCTGCTCCAGAAGCTTGCAAAATAACTGGGCTATTTAACTCTTTAGCCCCTTCCATTATAGCCCTAATCGCTTCCAGGTTATTTACATTAAATGCTGGTACACCGTAATTATTCTCTGCAGCGTGATCCAAAAGTTGTCTAAGTGAAATTAATGCCATCTATTTAGGGCTTTAATAATTGTATAAAAAGATTATTCAAGAAAATAATGAGGAATATTATTAATTATTCGACAATCATATTTTCTTTTGCTCTTGCAGCAAGTTTTCTATCTTCTACTCTAGCAATAGATCTTAAATTAAAAAATTATAATGAATCTTTAATTGGTTTTTCTTTGTCCTTTTTTGCACTTGGAGTTATTGTTTCTTCATTTTTGCATAATATTATTAGAGAAAAGTATAGTTTATTTTTTACTTTAATTTGTTCTATTTTAATTCAATTATTATTTTTTTTACTTTTATTTTTTCAATTCAGCATTTTCACTATTGTGATTATTACATTTGTCATGGGATTTACAAATCATATCAATTTTTTGACAATTGAAACATACATTAGTTCAGAATTTAAAAATAAATCAGGTTTTTATATTTCTTTGTTTTGGTCTAGTGCGGGATTTGGAGCAATACTGGGCTCTCTTATTATTGCATTTAATGGAGTTAATTATTTAAGTTACGTAATCGCTATACTGCTTATTGTATTTCAATTTTTACCAGTTTTTGTTTCTAAATCGAGCATACTCTTAACAAAAGTTGAAAAGGTTGAGTTTTCATTATCTTATAATGTGATTAATAATATTAAATTTATTTTAATTTGTGTATTTTTTTTAGGAATTAGTGATGCAGGTTGGAGTTCTCTCTTTCCATCATTCTTAATTGAAAAAGGGTTTGCAGATAAAGATGTTGGAAGAATTAATTTTACTTCAGGAATGTTAGTGTTATTAATTTTTCCATTAATAGGAAAATTAATAGATAAAATTAGTAAAGTTTTAATTTTAAATATATTCTGCTTAATTTCCATTGCTGGATTAATTATTTTCTTTTTTACAGAAAATTATTTTACTATCATTTTCTTTACTTTTATTTTTTATTTATCTGTAGGAAGTTTATTCCTTATTAATTTCAATTTAATTAACACTAATTTAAAAAGCCATTTAATTGTTTTTGGAGTAGCAAGTTATAGCATATGTGAAAATATTGGTTCCTTTATTGGTCCAACTATCATTGGTGCTTTAATAAGCTTTAATATCAATTATTTTTTAATTATATTTGGTGTAATTTTCTTTTTAATATTTACTATTTTTAACTTTTCAACAAAATTAAATGGTGGGCCCTCAGGGACTTGAACCCCGGACCACCCCGTTATGAGCGGGGCGCTCTAACCAACTGAGCTAAGAGCCCTAAA
>FUFK010042245.1_pt1 | contig 14009 bp, 21 predicted proteins | sample 1021851 | NCBI WGS metagenome assembly FUFK01 (sample SAMEA51879418, study PRJEB19060) | metagenome | reverse complement strand
GCGGGGGGGGGGGTCGGGGGACGCATGAAACACATGTTAATCCTCGGAAAATTTTTCTTTGATAAATCTGACGACCGAGACTTGCCCTGCTCGGAAGGCATAGTCTCGTTCAGATAGTTGGTAGTCAGGGTAGACGTCGGGAAACAGCTCTTCTAGTTCCTCGATCAGCCGATCAAACTCAGCCGTATTCAGGAAGATTGACATTTGAGTGCTCAAAGAATGCAGGCATACGAGCACGACGGGTAGCAACCAGACCCTCTGCCTTCCCGCTGTAGAGAAGGCTGTCAGATTGGCGCAACCAGAAGTCGCGGTCGAGGTAGTTGTTCTCGCTAGAACCCAGAGGCTTCATCACCCAGGCAATGGTTGCCTTGCGGAGGTTGTCCAGGTTCTTGGTCACGGTCAGGCCCAGGTCCTTGCAGACCAGAGAGTTAACCGCTACGTGGACCTGTTCGTCCCGGCTGATGTCGGCTGAAACGGTGCGACATCCTGCGTCTCCGTTCCATCGGAAGAAGGGGAGCAAGACGAAAAACACGGACCTCTCAAGCACCATGGCCTTGAGCACGGGATGCTCTGGGGCTTCGATCCACGCCTTTTGAATGCGGGCTGCTTCGGGGTTGTCTTCAAGTTTGTGGGCCTTGGCGATGTAGTCAAGAGCAAGGTCATGCTTCTCTTCGTCCTTGATGTTGGACTCAAGCACTTCCTTGGCTTCGATAGGGAAGTCTTTCTTCAGTGCACCCGCAATGAAATCACCTACAGGGATCTCAAGGGAGCGCAGGGCAAGAGCCCGAAGCATTGTCTCTTCGGACCCTTCCTTAAATTTACCAGCTTCGACCTGAACAGGAGTCCAGGTACGCTTACGTTCGAGAAGTTTCTGATAGGGGTTCATTCTGCACAATCACATTGAGGTTCAACAGTAGTGTCCTCTTCGCCCAGCCAGTACTCCTCAAACTCTGCAAGGGCTGCCATGGCATCACTCTTATCTTGAGTGTCCGGCATTACTTGCAAGGAATAGTAGAGAGAAGTCTGTGGACTAGAGAGCCACTCTTCAACGAAGGATTGATCGTAGGTCACGACGTCACTCCAGCTATTCATGGAATATCCATGCATCAATCCTGTGCGTTGCAACAGGATCATGATGTTGTCTGCCACCTTGCGGTATGCCTGCCAGCCTGCTTCNGAAGCAATCTCGACAGGACCGTAGTCAAAGTGTTCAACACCAAACGTCCCGCTATCACGGTCCACCTCAGTAGAGATGGGCGGGGCAATCTCAGGACAGGTGGTGTAACCATCCAGGTCCTTGTATCGGTAACTGCATGATGCAGTCGGTGCGATTGCAAAGGCACGCACCATATTATTTTTGCGAGCAATCACAGCTGCCTTGTCAATACCATCTTGGAAAGCCAAGGCAAGGTCGTAGGCAGGGCAGGGATCAAAGTCATAGTCTCCTTTGACCACAGCCTCCAGGGCCTGACCAAACTCGGCGTAGCTTACTTGGTACCGCCGTAGGAGGTTAGCCAATCCGAGGAGTCCGAGTCCAACTTGCCGGTCAGATTCGGATGGCAGGTACTCACCAGACTGTCCAACGCCCGTCTTGCCATGGAGTGTGCACAGCTCGGACATACCTGCAGCGAAACCTTCTGGTATGTCGCTGATAGTACAGGCACCGAGATTGAGGTGCTGCAGCAGGCAAGTTCCACGTGAGGGCAGGTAAACCTCAAGGCATACGTTTCCGTAGATTCTGTTTCCTTCATTGTCATACCTAACTTTGTTTAGCCAGATGTCGCCTTTCTTGATACCCGTGAGAAGCGCACTCTTCGTTTCTTCGTTGGTTGCTTCCCACCAATCTGCTGTGATATTAACACAGCGTTTGATCCAAGGTAGATCACTCCTGCTAGCAGTGATAAACTCAAGGACATCACTATGGTTAAGATCAAGATGACAGACTATAGCTCCGTTTTTATAATGCCCACCCCGTCGAATGATTTCATTCAGGGTGGAATAAATTTTAGCAAAGGAGACAGGACCAGAAGCGGTCAGTCCCTTTCCGTTCTCCGCACCTTTGGCACGCAGCTTGGATAGGTGAATAGCGCAGCCTGCCCCAAAACGGAGAGCGTGAGAGGCGAAGCGCCACGACGCCTCAATGCCTTCAGGCCCTTCCATNCTGTCCTCAACAACGAAGACAGTGCATGAAACAGGGAGGCGAGAGGTGGGGTCATCGATCCATTGTTGGACACGGCCTGTACGAGCGATGATATCAGTGGACATTAGACGAGGTCGGTGAGGGTAGGGGGATGGTAGTTAGGACCTTTGAGGATCTTACCATCCTCACGGCGAATAGGTTTGCCATCTTCTCCAAGCTTACTCATGTTGGAGTGATGGACTCGATGCATAGCTTCTTCCAGATCCCACTCTTGCGAGGCAGCAAACTGGAAGCATACATACACTAAGTCAGCCAACTCTTTGAGCTGGTTTTCCTTTGATTCAAAATGGTAGGCTTCGTGAAACTCAGACCACTCTTCATCGATCAAACTCTTCTGCATCGTGCGGGTATCTAGTCCAGTCGGCATTTGATACGCTGACCGGAACTCCTCCGCCTGAGCCAGGAGACTTGTGTGAATGTAATAATTCATTTTCAAGGTAGTGGATAGCCTTCTTAAGGTCTTGGACCTTTGTGTTCTCACCTTTGAATCCGGCTCTGCAAATGTACTTGATCGCGTTGCCGAGGTGATAGTTCAGTTGTTGATCACGTATGAAGTCCCAGACTTCTATAGAACCTCGCGTGTAGTGGGAGGGTGATTGGGCCATTCCTTAATAAGGTTGGAAACAGTGTTGGTCAGTACAAAGTTCTGATGTTGCAGAGCTTCGTACACGATGATGATGTCATCCTTGCTTGCGTTTTTTAGCAGGTCTTTGATCTGCCTCATCTTGAACTGCTGCTCCATCGTGAGGTCCGTGACCGGAGGCGGGGGACCAAAGAATGGGTTGCGAGAGTTGGAAGTCATAGTTCTCGTGCTGAAGGATCTTAGCCAGCCGAGCGTTGAGAAGAGCATCGTCGTCTGACAATCCTTTCTCTCTGTACGCTTGGCACACAGCCTCCCACTCGAAGTCGCACTTGTCAAGCAAGTCAGCAGCACGCTTGACTCCAATACCAGGACAGCCAGGGTACCCATCAGTTGGGTCACCTGCCAGTGACTGTATCAGATGCCAGCGGTCACCGTCTTCCTTGGTAATCTCTTCCACCTCTCCTTTCATGTCCCAGTAAACACCAGGGACCTGACGCAGATCCTTGTCAGGACTGCAGAGGATGGTCTCAACATCGGAGGGTGTGGTTGCATCAATGCCCAGGGCGTCATCAGCCTCAAGACTGTGGCGACACACGGTGCTGAAGTTTTCTTCGCACCAGTTCACCAGACGTTTGTATCCCAGGGGCTTCCTGCGGTTTCGATGCCCCTTGTAATCGGGGTAAATTTTTTTGCGGAAATTTTCAACGGATGAGAAGTACAAGATGACGTCATCATCCATCATGTCCTTCGTGAGTTTCTTGATCTCACGTTGGAACATCTTCACAACCTCTGAGAAGTTCGACTGAGCAATGATTACGTCATTGCCGAAGTCAATCGAATCCTCATTGGCTTGGGCGCATTTGTATGCGGTGAAATCAGCGTCGATTAAAAGCATTAGTGTACCTGTGCCCAGTTGTCCCCGATCTGTGCGTCTGCATCGATGCGGATCCTGAGCTTGTAGTGTTCACCAGCCATGGCGGCTGATGTGGTGCAGATGGATGCGACCTTATCAGCCACATCTGGAGGGCAGCCGAGGGCTTGTTCATCATGCACAAAGGCGTACCTTTCGTGCTCGATGCCCTGGAGCCTGTCATGGGTGATCAGGAGCCAACGCTTCGCCAGAACCCCGGCTGCTGACTGCAAGAGGAAGTTCAGCGCCTTGTGTGGCGAGTCAACGCTGATCGTACGACCGTCGATAGATCGTATGGCAGCATTCTCCTTCGCCTTGCGTTTGACCGCATCAACGAGGTCCTCCAGACCAGGAATGGCGTCAAGGTATGCCTGACGTATCTCTTCACCCTTCGACTTGGCCTGCTGTTTAGACAGCTGCGGATCGTAGCTGAGGCCGATCTTCGTCGTTGACGCACCGTAGAGGAAAGCGTATGTAACAGTCTTGACCGCCCTGCGGGAGATCCCAATCTTGTCAGCATTGACCTGATGGATGTCATCATTGAGAAGGATGTCAGCGTAGCGCCCACTGTCGTACCTGGCAAGGTAGTGGGCAAAGATGCGAAGCTCGATGCCAGCTAAGTCACTGTCAACCAGCTTCCAGCCAGGTTTGGTGATGAACAGCTCACGACAGTCAGCATCAGAACTTACCTGCGCGAGGTTCGGACGAGCATGAGCCATACGGTGCGTGGCTGCTCCGATAAAGCAGGAATGGTGAAGCCTGCCATTCTTGACCAACTTCAACCATGCGTTGCTCCCTTGGGATAACATTCCGAGCTTCTTTTGTGTTTCAAGAATACTCAGGAATACCAACGCTTCCTCTGTCCCGATCTCTTTCAACACGGTTTCATCGATGACTGGCTTACCAGTCTCTGTGAGCTTCTTGGGCACCCAGTCTTGAAACGTCTTGAAGTACCAGGCGATGTGATCACGGCTACTGGGGTTGAACTCCTTGAGCCGCTGCATTTCTGCACCAGCTACATAGCCTTGTGTCTTGTTATCACGTTTTGGCGTGAACAAGTTACCTGGAGCGAACGAGCAAACGCCCGCAGCACACGCTCTGAGGCTCTCCAAGCGGTTGAGAAGGGTGTTCTCTAGCTCTTGGGCCTTACGCACATCAAACGGCCATCCTACGGCCTCCTGAGAGGCCATGAGGGTAGCGATGTCATGCTCTAAGCGGACTGCTTCAGGTATTTCTGGAAATGATTCCATAGTTTTACGAGAACAGCGACGTCTTGGACACAGTACTCCTGCATCTCTGGTGACCACTGCTTCCAGTCAGCAGTCTTGCCAAACTCTCCTTTGTGGCACTTGAGTCGATAGCCATAGGCTTCGAGACTGTGTGATCCATAGAGTTTGGGAGGCATCATAGGCCACTTCCTCTTCAGATCTACGTCCAGCAGGTTGGTGTGGAAGAACCTACTGAGGATCAGCGTGTCCATCTGTTGATGATGGTGGAAGAAGGGGTAGTGCTTTTTGATCTGCGGCGTATCGTAGCCGATGCCATTGTGGGCAACAATGAGATCCGCCTCAGCAAGGATGTTGATGCCTGTGGTGATGGTCTCACAGTCCTCACCCTGGTCATTGTATTGAAGAACCTGACCAGTTTCGAGATTTTGTGTGACCAGACAATGAACAACGGTGGAATCGAAGCCATCAGTTTCAATGTCGTAGGCGAGTTTCATTTGCGTTTCCAGACATAAGTCTTGTCTACAAAAGCAGCCTTCTTCACCATATCAGGCGAAGGGGGCTTGGGTTTAGAAATCGGTTTGGGGGTCGAACTCTGGTTCGTATGCATGTTCGGTAAAGCGGCATTTTGACAAGTCGTAGCTCAGTTGACACGCGACGCCAACCTCGCCTGAATAGCGATTCTTAAGGACGCGCACTGTTGTGCCATCTCGTTCAGATCCGCTCTGTTGATCTCGCTCCAGTGCGATGACTTGATCTGAGAGCTGAGCAATCGAAGCCGATCCGCGTAGCTGTCCGAGTGTGACGCGTGCTCCTTCCTCGTGGTTTGTGTCATTGGATGTTCTCCGCAGGTGGGATACAAGGAACAAGGCGATGCCAGTGCGTTCAACAAGAGANCGTAGCCGGGTCATGGTGATGTCGAGCATCCGACGCTCATCCCCATCTAGCCCGCTGAGCAGGATGCTGAGGTGATCAAGGAAGACAACACGCACCTCAAGACCGGTGGCAAGGTACTCAATTCTGTTGTAGATGACATCAGGATCAAAAGAACCAAACCCATCGAAAAGAAAGAGATTCCACTTAGCAATAGAATCCTGATACGCCTTGGTGAGAGTAGTTCTGTCATGTTCTCCGATATGAAGGGACTGCCCAGTGGCAGCAGACATCAGACCTAGAGCTGTACGGCGGTTGGATTCCTCCAACGCCACATAACCGACCCGTTCTCCCTCGTTAAGAAGGTGAGTTGCAAGGTCACGACAGAATGAGGATTTACCGATGCCAGATCCTGCAGTGATCGTTGTAAGTTCTCCATACCGGATCCCTCGAAGCTTTGCTTGTAATCCTTGAAAGGGGAACTCATGGGCACAGGGTTCTTCTGGTGTAGTCAGGTCATCAAGCAAGGTCTTGGCATCGATGATGCCGTCAGGACGATAGGTCTTGGCGTCCCACACTGCTCGACGGATGGCCTCTGCATCGTTTGCCTGCAGGGCATCAGAGGCATCCTTGTACTTCTCCATGCGAGCGATCTTGACCTTGCCAGGTGGCAGGATCTGAGCACACTCTTCAGCAGCCTTACGACCAGGCTCGTCATTGTCATAGAACAAGACGACCTCTTCGTAGCCCTGAAGCAGCGGCATGACACGCTGCAATGCTTTCTTGGCACTCTGTGCACCGTCAGGGACGGACATGTGAGGCCAGGTAGGCATAGCGGCATAGCCAGACGCAGCGTCCAGCTCGCCCTCATAGATGGTCAGACGGGTACCTGAGTCAGGGAACAAGTGCTGTCCAAACAACTGGTGATCGGTGTTCTTACCGTCCCACTTGAAGGACTTGTCCTTGTTCTTGACCTTGGCACCACATACCTGACCAGAGGAGTCGAAGTAATGGAACCGCAGCTGATCGCCATCCTTGTGGATGCGATACTTGCGGCAAATCTCCTCAGTGAGTCCACGCTTGGCAAGGCGGACAGGTGACCCTTGAAGCATCATTCGAGCAAACGTTCGATGGTTTTCTGTCTCTGCTGCATTTTCTCCTTCACCGTGAATATAGAAGGCACAAGAGAAGCAGTAAGCATGACCGTCGGTATAGCGAGCAAGAGCATCGCTGCTACCGCAGCTAGGGCACGGCTCATGGCGTAGGAACTCCGAATCGTTGTCCATTCATCGACGGCCTTGACCACGATAAACCTTAGCACCCAGCTTGGGCTTCACCTTCTTCCGTTTCTTCCGAAGGAGAGGTTGGCCTGCCAGCTTTTTGTTTGTCTTCATGGAGCCAGGAAAGCGGGATAGCAGTATATGAGCACCATTGAAAGCCGTGGCGTTCGGCCCACATGGCGTAGGTGGTTTTAGAGGATTTACTGATTTTATTGTACGGCGCTTGGAAGACCAGGCGTACGTCGAGGTCGGGGTTGGCTTTCTTGACTGCGAGCATCTTGCGACGATCAGCAGGCTTGAAGAACCCCTTGGTTTCGAGGTACACGTCCCCGACTTTGAAGTCAGGGGTGTACTTAGCCTCGATGACGTAGCTGAACTTATCAGGTTCGTATTCAAACTTGATGTTCAGCTTTTTCAGCAATGCAGCCACCTGTTCTTCCAGGCGACTACGCATCAGAAGTCCTCGTCTACATCAGCAGCAGGAGCAGCCTCAGGGTTGGGCTCAGAGGCTTTGTAGCCTTTGGTCTCACCGAACAGGGCTGCAGCATCAGCAGCGTCCATGTCACCGTTGTCAACGACACCAGCACCAGTGTTCAGGCTGACGACCTGGATGGCCTTGAGCTTGAGAGAGGTACCGATGTTGCCAGCAGGCAGCGAGTAGGGCTTCTGAACGAATGCAAGCTTCACCTTGCTGCCACTGTAGAGGGGCAGGTTGGTGTCAGTGATAGCGGTGCCCTCAGTGTCAACGACGACAGGGATGAGCTTGTCACCTTCCTTCCAACGGAACTTGGCTTGATACATACCCCCACTGACCTCTTCCCAGGGCTCTGGGTTGACGACAGCTCGACGAGGGTTCTTTGACTTGTTACGAGCCCATTCGAGCCCTCCCTCACGCTCATCCTCCAAGGCATCCACAAGGTCCTTGGGAATCAGAGCAGTCAGGGTGAAGCCATACTCTGACGGCTTCAGGATGGCTTGGTAGCCCTCCAGGGTGACGGGATCTTTAGTGACGTGGGTCGTCATGATGATGGTGGAATTAGCAGAAAAAGTAGGTTGACTCTTCGACAACCTCAGGATCTAGTGTGCCGACGATGGGAGGTTCTTCAAAAGCGTCAATAGCTTCTCCAAACTTGGACAGCCAGCAGTCCCGTGTGAAGATGTCCGTGTAGGTCTCTCGCACGAGAGCATTGAGTGTTCCCATGTCAGTTGCTCGGCATAGTACCGAGTCATGGATGACTGTGAATGGTCCATTAAACCTCTGGAATGTTTCGTGGAGGATGGACGCATCCAGTGAATGTATCAGATTCGGAGCAGTACTACTCTTGTGACGAGTAGGGCAAGGGTCACCGTCACCAACAGTGACAGTAACTTTGGTGGTTCCCATGAGCTGTAGCTTCATGACCTCCACCTCCTTCTTGTTCCTCTTCTGATTGACCACGAACCCAGAGGGTGTAGTCCATTCAACATGGTCAGCTCCATTGCGGATGTACTGACCAACATGTCTCTTGATCCAACGCATGACACGCATAGGACCAGGGACGATTGCATCCATGCTGAGGTAAACAGCTTCAACGACCTGAGAGACTTGTTCCTTTTCAGGTTCAAAGCCTTGCTCAATCAATGCCTCCTTGATGTATCCCCAAGAGGATGACCTGGTGGCATTGTAAGGGATCGTCATCACTGTTCTTTTGGTCGTCTTCCTTGTCATCCAAGGATGCATCTCAGCAGGGAGATACTTCTTGGCTTCTTCTGCTACTGCTTTGTAAGCATCAGAAGGCTTGTCACCTGGACAGACATTGACAAGAGAAGCAGTTGATTGATCTTTAGCAAGACCAGCCAGGATCTGTAGACCAGAGCACGTGGCATCAACAGCAACCATCAGACCAGTGAATTGGTGATCGCAAGCGATACAGCAGTGGTAATACTCATGACATGCAGCCATGAATTGCCATGGTTCTTCAACATCCTCCCATTCAGGGAGGTTGCTTATGGGGTCGGTAGCGACCTTTGTGATTAAGTCTTCGTTGTTCTTCACCCACTCCAGGCGTTCAGCCATAGGAGCTTTGTCAAGACCGAAGGTAGTAGCCACTTGGAATGACAACCACTCTTCTGCCTCGTCAGTAACGAAAGACTCATCAGCAAACCTTATGAGGCTTTTACCAAAGTCTGTATCCTGAGGAGTCAGGTATGCAGGGATAGGGTAAGTTCTTCCTCTGTAGTCAAATGACCAGCAAAGGTAGTACTCCTCATCCTTGAACTTCTCAGCTGCCTCTAGCTGAGTTCTTGTTCTCACTGATCTCTTGAAGTTCAGTCGATCAGCATTATACGCCTCAGCCATCTCCCGTTTCCAGGATTGTCTGGCTTCTGCGTTGTCCTCAATGTCAGGAGGTTTAGGTGGTTTGAAGGCTTCGCACAGTGGAATGAACTTCCCCACCTTTGTGCCCTTGTCGCGGAAATGGCGAGCAACCTCCAGAACATGAGTGTTCACACGGTATCTCACCCCTTGAAGCTTGTTCAAAAACTTCAGCGGCGTTTCCCCGTGTTTTAGGGGCCTATTAGCGCGACGGGTCAGTTGGTGACCCTTCATCAGCTCGTTCGTGAGGTACCCACCCATGCGCTCATTGGTCCATTGATTGGGTTCAACAAGCATAGGCCACGGGATGCCAGAGAACATCTCAGCAGTATCGATGAGCTGATCCCTGATCTCAGTGAACTCAGGTGTTGGGACCATACGTGCCACAGTCTTGCGACCACGAGGCTCGATGACCTTGGTGAACCAGCCAGTAGCATTGATGACCCTCTCCAGGCACCAGGAGCCAAGAGCAGACCTAGTTTTGATGTGCCATGCAGGCCAGTGTATGTCCTGCCTACCAAACATCACAGAGGCGATGCTCTGCTTCTGTTCAGTACCGCATGACTCGTGGAAGTACTTGTCCTCGATGTGCTTCAGGAGACCTGGGTAGTTCTCCTTGTACCATCTGAACCTGCACTCACCTTCCAAGGCGGAGCCAATGGACACGACCACATTGGGCAGCAAGTCAGCATCACGCTTCATGCTGAACACCATGTCAAAGGTGATCTTGAGAGCAATCGTGGCAATAGCCAACGGCTCAAGGTTGTCAATGTGCTCAGAGACTGGCTTGTAGTAGGTGCCAGCCTTGCCCCGCTTCATCTTGCTGAGGTTGTCTTCAATCTCCTTGATAACGCTCGGGAGCGAGGCGGAGATACTTGCTGTTCCGTACACACTCGCGGAGGCGTAGCTCCTCTCGTGCAACCGTTGGAGAGAGTCGTGCAGCTTCTGTTTGCCGCAGCTGAGAGCCTCCTGCTCCAGCTCGATCTGTCTCTGTATCTCTGAAGGTGTCGCCATACGCAAGGAAGAGGGAGTATTGCTCTACGTCGAGCTGATCGATGTGTGACTGGGTAAGCTCAAACATCATAGAATTTGCACTGTGGATCATTCGGATACATCTCACAGTATGAATCCATATCGGATACTGCAAGATTGTTAATGAAGAACGCTGGTTCTCCATCGATATATTGTACCTCAAGCCTGCCAAGAGCAGCGAGGATAATCAACAAACTCTTGTCAGTTTGCTTGTCATTGAGGTAGTGATCAACTTCGCCTGTGTCGTAGTCGACGAAGTAACCAAAGCTGCTGAGCAGATCAGCTAGATCACAAGGATTCAGGGCCATCGGAAGGGAAAGGAACGGACATTGTGTTCTCTGTGAGGATGAGGATGTCATCCTGCTCTTCAAGGCATTTCTTCACGAACTTACGAGCTGCGGGAAGAGATTTGTATGCCTTCTCTATGATCTTACCTGATTCAGACTCTGATCTGATAATGCAGACATAAGCTTCAGGAAGTTCCCACATATCAGCGGCTTCAAAGCCATCATCAATGGTGAACTCAGTGAGATCATCAGTAGCATCCCACTGCATCAGCTCAGAGACTCGATTACCGTAAGGGTCTGGTCGTCTTGCCATAGTTACATCAATCGTATTTTGTGTGTAGCAGGTGCGTGTCGGTTGCTGTAGACCCCAATACCCACTAACGTGAGCACAAAGGTGGACAGCAGCAGCCCGCTGACAGCGAGCCTAAGCTCTTTCTTGAGGTTCATCGTTCAGTAGAGACTTCTGGGCGGTGATGACACGATTGAGGAGGTTGTGGTGAATGGACACCATTTGCTCCACCTCAGGATCATAGCGCGACCACCACTGAGTAGCAAGAGCGTCAACTATGATGCCCAGCTCTACCTCAGTGAACGACAGTTGCTTTCGTTTCACAGCGAGATTGGCAATATGTTAGGGTGTGTGGTGCAGCCGCTCACGCGCTGACACTGCTCTGGCCCCCACACAGGGCGAGTAACGGATCATGCTCCGATTAGTGAACATGAAGAAGCCCCAGGAGGTTTCTCACGTCCCCTGAGGCTTGTTTCCCTTGATCAAACAAAGCGTGAGGGTCCGCTGCAATCAACGTGTGCTGCGGTGATATACCCTATGAGGATAACACTCCAGCACCATGGCTGACTTGCTGCGGTAGCCCTTGCGCTTCCACTGCTGGATGGCACGGAACTCGGTGTTGGTCACAAGAACAAGCTTGCGCTTCCACACGCGGTCAGCACCTGGGAGAGCAGGAACACAGACGAAGACACCTTGCTTCATGACTCTTGCTCCTTCTCAAGATTAGCCTTGACCTCGTCACGGCGAGCATCCATGAGAGCAGCGTTCACGTTCTGCTTGTCCCTGACCACCTCAAGCATGGTCTGAGCATTGCTCACGTCGATGGCTGCTTGGACTTGAACCTTGAAGCAAGCATCTGAAGCTGCGTGCCATTTGCCGCTCCAAACCTCTGTATCAGATCCTGTGTTCTCTTTTATTGCTTTATCATACTCTTCGCTGATGCACTCGTTCTCAAACTGTTTGTCCATGGCGAGATCTTCCAGCATATCAAACTGAATGATCTTGCGAAGAGCCTCGCGTTGCTTTTGTTTGTACTCAGCTCGTTCTGTGTTGTAGGAACGAACACGGTCCATGAGTTCCTGATACTTTGGATCCTTATCCAAAGCAGCATTGAGAGTCTGAAAATCAATAGCGGTCATTGCCAGCTGCTGATGATGGTGGAAATTTGAAGGAGAGGAGATCCCTCAAGAGAGCCTAGCATCCACTCTAGACTCAGTTGAGGGATCATCCCATGGTCATGATTCGTAGAGGGAGAATCTACGATCGGCACGCTGTAGCCTGTGGATCAGTTTACAGTGTGCCCTGCGGTCGGAGTCTTCCCAAGCTGACAGGCTCAGTGGTTCATGGACAGACTGGACAGCATCCAGCAGCCGCTTGATCTCACGATGGTTGAGCTTGAGAACCGTAGTTTGCTTGGTGCCTGGTTTGGTGTCAGTGGTCATCGGTGGCTGAACTCCTTAACGTTGAGATAGACGAGGAACTCTGAATCGATGCCGATGAACTCGACAAGGTCATCATTGCTCAGTGATTCTACCAGATCCTCAGACAGTTCCTGAGTCACTGACAATAACTTGCCGTATGGTTTCCATGGGAGGCCCATGTCTTCAATTTGGGACAGGGCCTCAGAGTTCACGATGAACTCAACGGTCAGTGGTGGCGTCAGTCATGATACAGCGGCGTTGACTTTCTTAGCTTGTGTGCCATGAGCCAGGAAGGCTACGATGCAGCCCCGATCGGCCTTGGAGCAGAGTTGACAGTCAGCACATGCCACTTCCGATCGTGTCTGCGCTGGACAGACCACCACGCGATTTCCAGCAGGGCTCCGCTTCGGAACGGGTTGGTCATTCCGAACGACCGTAACGGCAGGTAAGCCCAAGGACATGGCATGGTCAGCCCGATCAAGCGATTCCGTCGACGCGTTGACAGTAAAACCCTGACGGTTAGCACGCGTGAGCATTGAAACGTTCTCGGGTGAGAGCGTATGATGGGTATAGGTGAATCCCCGTCTGCCAGTGTTCGCAACAACGAGATGAGCGAGTTTGGCATGATCAATAACTCCATGAAGGTGCGGGAGATCGCCAGCCTGGTTGTGTCTCCAAAGCTGCTGATCTGGTAACGACTGGATGAAGTCGCACAGACCCTGCCAGTCTGTACCGCGCTCGCCAGAGCTCACGCGTCGCCAGTGCAGAGCGAGTGGTCCTGACTTGGCGTAGCAGCCAGCGTTGATGAACGGACATGATGGTGGACAAGAGCTTGCCTCCGTGGTAGTGACAGGGATTGGGCCAGTCTTTTTGTTTGAAGACTTGCGGGTGATGTGAACTCTCATAGTGTGTCAAGCATCACAGAGAGTATAACAGCGCCGATGCCTGCCATCAATAACAGAATGGACACTGATGGAACTGTACTAATGCCAGCTGCTACGAGCATGACAAGGGCGCAGAAGCTCAGGAATGGCATGGCGCCTCCAGTTCAAGCTTGCGGAAGTAGTAGGCACGCTCAAGGGCAGTGAGGCCCTCGGGAGACGTGGCAGCGTAGCCTGTAGCCCTGGCTCTGGCTATGTTCTCACGAACAGCATTGCTGCCCGCGAATTGATCGTGACGTAGACGGAGCATGATCAGCAAGCAAAGTACAGTGGCTTGATGGGCTTACGCACCATCGTATCAGTCTTGCGATCGTATGTCAAGCGGTTGCGAACAACCGTGATCTTACCTTGGCGTTCAAGGTTGGTCACAACGGACTTGGTGCCCCATGAATGATGGGATTGCAGCGTCAAGTCGTTGATCTCGTACAGGCGGAGGCCAGGCTGCTTACGGATGGTGCGAAGGACAGCACGCTCCGTCAGCTTCTGACCCAGCGCCGAGAAGGTGCGGGAAAGCATTTGTGGATGGGAGTGGATGAACAGAGTGTACCTGACAGAGCGAGTCTATGTCAAGTGATTGATCAGACTGGAGTGATCCGGTGGCGTTCCGGGTCTCG
>FUFK010043661.1_pt1 | contig 14011 bp, 34 predicted proteins | sample 1021851 | NCBI WGS metagenome assembly FUFK01 (sample SAMEA51879418, study PRJEB19060) | metagenome | reverse complement strand
AATTACCAGCCTCATTGACTCTACTTTTTACCATTTTGATTTATTTGCCCAGAACGCAGCTGACATCTTTCCTTTTGCTATATTTTTTGCGTGTCTAGCCTTAAATGATTTTCTTCTTGCTTTGTCTTTAGCAGACTTAGGATTCTTTCCTGCTCCAGATACACCCTGCTGACCATACCGAATAGTCTTAACTTTAGATCCTTCTTTGGCTACAACTACGTGTGATTTAGTTTTATGACCAGGTGTTCTTTTTGGTTTATTATATCCAGATACTCCTACACGTTTAAGTAAGCTCTGGCTCATTTCTTTTTAGTTAATAAACTATTAGCAAACTTCTTAATACTATTATGAATCTTTTTTACACCAATAGTATTGAAATTATCTTTATTCATCATCATAGCTTTAAAACCTAAAGCACCAGTATCTTTAAGAAATGAATTCTTTAATGTAGATTTATTATAACCTATCTCTTTAAATGTATTAACTTGTTTATCAGATAAACCAGACCAATACTTATTAAAAACGTCATTATCTTCCATTAATCTTGTTAATTCTTTTAGTTTTATTTTTTGTGATGTTTTCTTTGCACCAGGCAACATTGACTGTCTTGTTCTAACCATAGGCGTACTTTACCCAAAAAAAAAATATTTTCAACGCTGTTTGTAATGTTCAAAACATAGGAAGTAATAACTACCTATATCGTTTTTAATATGAAACGGAGCGAACTCCCCACACTCTCGGCAACGACAATACTTAATGTGTTCTTTATGTGTCCAGTTTAGTATTTGTAACTGATTGTAACACGGACCTTTTTCGCTAATAATGTGAGTAGAGGACCTTTCTCTCTGCTGTCGCTCCTGTTTTCTAACCCCCCTCATCTAATCTAGATCTATCTTAATCGAGAGGTTTCCAGCCACGCTGTGCTGTACCTTATCAGGAGCTTTGAACCCACTCCTATCTAGTATGTCCTTACTGGCTTCTAGCTTCACGTAATCAGACTTCGCATCCTGTGCGAGTCTGACGATAGTCTTGACTGCTGGGATTGCTCCCATCAGACCTATCTCTGCTATACGTGAACGGTAGTACTCTTGTACCTTTGGAAGTCGTAGCGTCTTACTAGCTGTTACTCTACCACTCTCTCCCTTTGAATATCCTGCGATTTGTGAAGCTTTTGCTATGCTACAGCCTTCTGCTACAAGCGTGTCTACCAGAAGTCTTTGTCTGTTAGTCAGACCGTCTTTCCCTTTTACTTGACTGCCCATAACGATAGATACCTTGCTACGGTTTATGTTGTCAAGTGAAAAATTGTAAACAAACGAGAGATGTTCCCTCTCTCGTGCTCTCTCCCCCTTGAACGTATACTGCTTCAGGTATCAAACGATTGACCTATGGCTTGTTTATTACCTCAGTCGGCTATAGCGATAGCCTTCTTCGTGTCCTCTATATCTCATATAGCCACAGGCAACCCAATCGTTTGATTTACTCTCTCTCGAAAATGCTCCATTCGTGGCGACAAAGTTAGGGGGGTGATCAGCTATGTACACGCCACGAACTACCAGAAGATTCTTTCACCAGTCAACCCATAAAGGGTACGGTGCAACAAGTTAGCTTGGCGTTTATTTCACTTCGTGAAACGGTCAAACAACTGGTCGCACTGACTGTCTTAGAATCTTTGGTTGCTAAAGTGGGCATTAACGAGAGATCGACTCTCATCATATCAAAGGAGATATACAATGAAAATAACAAGTAACAATATCTATGTAGTTCATACACAGTACTATGAAGATTATAATATGGAAGCATCCAATTGGGATGAAGGATATTATAAATTTAAAGGTGGAACTACATACTTCCTCTTTGGATTTGACAAAACAGCTACAGCGGTAGCATTTGTACATAAGGAACTATGTTATCCAACTGAGTTTCCAAGTGGATGGGAGGAATACACATATGATGATGCACATCGGATTCATACAAAGTATTTGGAAGATGGATCTCATGATGTAAAGAAAATAGATTTACATCAGTGGATGGAGCTAAATGATGGAGGAAATACGCATAGCGTAATTCAAAAGGAAGGAATTAGAAATGTATAAAACATTAGAAGAAGAACTTCATGCGATACTAGATCGTAAGAAACTAGCTGAAGATAAAGAGCAGTGGGATATTGCACAAATGGAAGCACAAAATGCTGAAGCCATTATGCAAGGAAATCAAATAGACTTAAAAGAATATGAGGAGAAATATCATGTCATATACGAATAAACCTAAATACTTAATTACAGATGAAGCTAACATCCAAGCCATTACTTTGGTTGCAAACCAAGATTGGTTCCAGATATTAGGACATCTTGTTGATGAAACATCTGATGTAGATGTCAATTACACACAGTTATTGCTATGGCAAATATACAATTCATCCAAGCAATCTGTGATGTCATTCAGCTTGAATGCACAGTATTACAAAGATAAACAAATGAACAGTTATCAGGTTGATAGGGAGTCCACATCAGGACAAGAGATAGCTGAAACCAATGCCAATCACATGGTTTTACAAGGTAAAACATGGAACGCATTGGCTGAAAAATACAAGGCTATCAATGATGCTAGTGTAAAACTATATGAAATGCTGTATCAACAGCATCCAAAAGATAGGAAGATTACCAAAGCATCTAAAGGTAAGATGAGAACACTCGCTGATATGACACCAGAAGAAGTAAAAAGAATTACTGAGGTGAACAATCAGATGTTTGGATATTAAAAAGTATACTTCAGCTAGTGGGGTTTATACCCCATTAGCAAAAAAAATTTTTGCTCGCTGACCTGGGTTCAGGTTGCATATGCCGAACAGAAGTATTATATTATAAATAAGGAAGGACTAACAATGCGTACAACAAAACTTGCGTTTGGATATTTCGATAAGTTTATATCCTACATACTCAAACATATTGTCAAAGGTAGATTCAGACATCATGCCGAATACATTGGTACATTCATACTAATATATCTTGGACTAGCAGGTGGCTTTATTGCTTTTACAATGTTTGTGGGTATCAACCCAACACTAATTATATCTGTAATAGCAGCTCCAATATGGATTGGTATTGTATTTCTATCTAATAGAATTACTAAGATTGCTATTGCACTAAAGGATGTAGATATTGATCAGAAGATCAAGGGGGATGAGGATGTCGTTACTAAAGAAGATACAAGACAGTGATATACCACCATCAGATTATGACGGTGATTATCTAGATGATGAAGCATTGGACTACCTAAACAGAGTATACGAAGAAAATAAATCAGTAGGCTTTGATACATGGGAGGAACTAAAAGAAAATTGTTATATATCAATGCTTCAAGGAGGATATCCATTTAGACTCAAAGATGAGATCTATGAAGTTGTTGATGATGCTATCAGAGATGACTATCCAGATCCAGACTACGAAGATATACCGAAGGGGGAAGATGATGAGTAATCTATTAGATAAGAATGTCATTGAGAATATACTAACTGATCTTGGTAAATGCCAAGAAGAAGCAGGAGTAATTATGACTGATGCTAAATATATATTTGAAGCGTCAGTAGATTGCGAAGCTAGACTAAAAGATATTAGTGATCGTATGAATAAACTAATTGAAACTTGGGAGGAACGAAATGAATACAGAAGATCTAACAAACGTTGAATTTAGTGTATCAGTACCTTGCTTTAGATGTAATGGACTAGGTGTGATACCATGGGGTAATGCACCAGATGAATCAGATCCCTGTGATGAATGTGAAGGACATGGTGAATGGCTAGAGCCAGTAGATATGAAGGAGGAAGATAATGAGTGAGTCAATGAAAGTATTACAACTAAGATGGATTGAGTCAGTACAAAAAATGTATGATGATATAGCTCCTACTGATGTTGTATCTAGACATAAGTTTGATGAGGTTGTGTTAGTACATAACGAAATGATAACACAACTCTGTTCTACTATTGATAATGTAGAAGCAGAACTAATTCAAACAACACATACGATTAAGTATTTAAATGAAGCAGCAGTAAAACTAAAGGAGGCTATTAGAAATGGGTAGATATTACGAGGGTGATATAGAAGGTAAGTTCTGGTTTGGTATACAATCTAGTAATGATGCAGATTTCTTTGGATCAATAGGATTTCAACCAGATTATCTTGAATATTATTTTGATGATGAACATATACCAAAAATACAAGCAGGTTTAGATGAATGTTGTCAGCGTTTAGATTGGAGAAAAGGTTTACTAGATGATTTCTTCAAAAAGAATGATGGCTATACTAGAGAAGAAATGTGTAAGCTATTGAATGTACCTGTACCAGAAACAGGTCAGTCAATAGAAGATCATCAAAAAAGTAAATACCATTATTATATGGAATGGTATGCACGATATGAACTAGGTAAGAAGATACTAGATCGTGTTAAATCAAATAAGTTCTGTTCATTTAGAGCAGAGTTATAAGTTTCGCTGAGCGAGAGAGCTAGTGCTCGTGGACCATGATCACCGCTAAAGCACCTATGAAGAGCATGGTGTCGGCTCTCGAAGTTTCGTGATACTGATTAGCTATCAGTATCGGCTGACTGAATAACGTCTATACAGAGGCGTAAGGTACACTGAAGATGAAGTATGGGCAAATGCCTGAGGTACTCGGAGGTGGTTGTAAGTAGGCAAATGATGAATGTATATCTGTAGCTGAAAGCATGAGGGTAATAACACTAATCCCTCGCCCTTGGCGAATGTAACAAAGGAGGAAATATGTTACCACAAGAACTACTATTTCAGGTTCGTGAAGAACCTGTATACAACCAACATGGTACGAAGCTAGATGGCTACAAACAGTTGGTTAAAGATGAAAACAATGAACTGATTGCAGTTCACAAGAACACATACCGAGTCATCTCACATGACAAAGCACATATCGAAGCACTTGATTTTCTACATGAAAACTTTGATACCAATGGTATGACTGAAGAACACAAGTGGTCTAACAATGGTGCTGTTATGGCTACTAGATTCTCTTTACCAGAGTATCAGATACCATTTAAAGATACATCCATTGGTCTAGAAGCTATAGTATGGAACAGCTACAATGGTATGCGTTCATTTAGATTTGATCTAGGTTTCTTTTTATACCTATGTCTGAATGGTCTTAAAAATTCAGTATGGGATATTAGTTTGACTAATGCACACAAAGGTAGTGGTGATATCAAACTAGAATATCCTGGTATGTATTCAGCTATGGATGCACTACATACTGTACATAACTATATGGATGCTTGGTTAGGAGTACCAGTGGATGACTATCAATTAGAAGCTGAAGTAGATAAGTTATGCTTTCAGCCAACACGTACTGACAAAAGTCATGTCAATCAAAATCACAAGAATTTTATTCTTGATGAGTACAATGGTAATTATGCACAGAAGTTTGGACCTAATAAATTCAGTGCATATCAAGCAATCACGCATTGGAGTACACATTATCCTAGCGATTCAGTAAATACTCGCTATGATAGAGAGAGGAAAGTGTCTAACATGGCTTGGTTTAGCCAAGCTGCCTAGAGTTTAGATGGGAGTACAATCTAATCCTTCCTCCTCCAAAAGTACTCCCATCCAACAATGCTTTCTATGTGGGAGGAAGTACACTTTACCAATGATGATAAACATAGATACGACAGGAACTAATCTGTTATGTATCAAATGTTACAACAGGAGTTATTATGAAAACAAAAACAAGAATAGTTAAAAAACTATGGAAAGGTATGTACATCTCGTTAAGAGATTACGAAATCCAACAAGCCATTGATAAGAACTATACTATTCAGGCAGTTCACAAAGGTGAAGTAATGATACTTACACCATCAAGGCTTAAAGATATTGATTTAAGTATAGGCACACCACAGAAATCAGTGTATAGTGGTAAGACTTATAGACTTATAGATGTGAGGTGGAATCCCTATGACAGATCAGATAAATCCGAGCCATTACAAGCAAGGCAAAATTGAAACTTATGATTTCATAATGGAAAAAAAATTATCCTATCCATTAGGAAATGTGATAAAATATATTGTTAGACATAAGTTCAAAGGAGGAGTCGTAGATCTACAAAAGGCTATGTGGTATCTACAAAAAGCCATAGATGAATACGATAGATCCTAAGTTCCTTGCACGTAAACTAGCTAATGAAAAGAAACTCAAACCACAACGAAGAAAGTATAATCTTCGTGATCCCATGCAGCGTAAACAAGCATGGATCAGATCCGTTTGTTACTTTGCATATCTAGAAAAAGGTAGGGATGTAGCTAACGCATTACGTATTGAACTAACTAAACCATATGTTCAACCTAGTATCAAAAAGATAGCTAATGAAATATGGTCAAGAAAAAAAGAATTTGATAATATTATCGAGAGGAAGGTAAATGAATATTCACAAGCAAAAGAAAGTTATAGACAGAAGTCAAGGGATCGGAGGAAGTGATGCTACTAAGATAGTAGCTGGTACTTGGAAAGATCTATACCTAGAGAAGAAAGGTCTGAAAGAAAATGAAGATCTATCTTTTGTACTACCAGTACAGCTAGGTATATATACCGAAGATTTCAATAGAGATTGGTTTGCTGCACAAACAGATATGCCAGTTAAAGAATGTGATTGGACACTCGTACACAATCCAGTAGATAAAAATGGAAGTAAGTGGATGATGGCTAATCTAGATGGCTTTGTATTAAACCAAGATCTTAAAACAATAGGTGTCTTTGAAGCAAAGCACGTACACGCATTTACTAAAGATGATACTATACTAGAGAAATACTATGCACAGATACAGCACTATATGATTGTATCTAATTTACCACAAGCATGGTTATCTATTATCTTTGGTAATAATAAGTGGAAGTCATTTCATGTACAAGCTGACAAAAAGTTTCAAAAGAAACTAATCAAGGCAGAGGAAATGTTTTGGCAACATATTATTAATAATGAAGAACCTGCTGACTATGTAGAGTTCGATTCAATAGGAGGAACTAATGACTAAATATAAACCACTGGCTAAGCCAGAAGAACACAAAAGATACTGGGATCAACTTAAAGTTACTAACCCAGACTTTACTAAGAAGATCAACAAAGGCTTTGGTGAGATAACAACTATTGATCCAATGTGGCAGATCGGAAAGATGACTGAAGTATTCGGTCCGATTGGTGAAGGTTGGCAGTGGAACGCTGAGTACAAGTATACAGATACTTTAGTGTTCTGTGAGTTAAAGATGTGGGCTGGTTCACATTCAAGTGTTGGTGGCTTTGGACCTGTATCTTCAGTTCAATCATTGTACAAAAACAATGGTAAGCTAGATGATGAAGCACCTAAGAAAGCTATGACAGATGCACTAACTAAAGCTATGTCGCATCTAGGTATGAGTGCAGATGTATTCTTAGGTTTACATGACAGCAGTAAGTATGTTGAAAAAGTCAAAGCAGATATTAAATCTAATGTAGACAAGTCAAAAGTTAAGGAGGTTACATGAAGTGTATAAGAGCTGGACATTACCAAACAACTATAGCATATGGGCATAGCCTAAATATTATAGTAAACATAGTGAAGGTAACTCCTCGCTTTCAAGACTCCGTTACTAAATGGAGGCTAACGATTGATGATACTCTCATCAAGAATCAACATAAATCTGATTGGGATTCTTACGCAACTGCTAAAAGGAAAGCCATTAGAATGTGTGAGAATCTACTAATGAATGACATCATTAGAAAGATTGAGAAGGCTTTTCCTAGACCAAAGGTAAAGTCAAAAGATAACCTAGTAGAGTTAAGGAGGTAATATGATTAACAGAGTAATACTAGTAGGTAGATTGGGTACAGATCCAGAGATCAAAGCTACCAGTAAAGGTGATGAGTTTGCTAACTTTAGCCTTGCAACTTCAAAGAAGATCAAGACCAAAGATGGTACGTGGCAAGAGAAAACTACTTGGCACAAGGTTACTACCTTTGATCCTAATCTAACACAGACTATCAAGAACTATGTATCAAAAGGTACAATGTTATATCTCGAAGGTGAGATAGATGTATCTGAATACACAGATAGTAATGGTAACAAACGTTNTAACACTTCTATCATTATCCCTAGAATGGGTATCATGAAGATGTTAGGTGGTAAACAAGGTAGTAAAACCGACAATACCATTGAACAAATCAATGATGATATCCCTAGTGATATACCATTTTAGTTTTAAAAGTTTACTCATGTACCAAAGTGATAGTGAAGGGGAAACCCTAAATGGTGATTGAGTAAAATAGAGGGTGCTAGTACAAACTATAGTGAAAGGAATTATTTTCGTGTATATATCCTCTAGTATTAGCACCCTCTTAATGATAGAAAGAGTTAATGACAATGATTGTTAAAGGAGAATTAGACGAGTTAGTAGACACACTCAACGATTACAGTGTCTACCTTAAACAGTTCGGTTATAATACCGATACTATTTTTGCAGCATATGCCATCATGGCAGCTTCGCTATCAGGCAAAAAGATCAACAAGAATCAAACTACAGATGCTATTAAAGAACGTATGAAAGAACTTAGTGTCGTTCAGACACGTATTTCTGGTACAGTTCATTAGCATATTCCACTGCATCAAAATTATGATGTTCCCAAAACCTATGTTCTGGTTTATACTTACCCCATGTCAGATCCGAATGGTGTTCAAAACACAATGGTACTACAAGCTGATTAGATCTATTATGTTGAACCTGGCTACCACGTAGATGATGAACATTCATTGGTGAATTAGACATACAACCTGGAACACAACATCCTTCTTGGATTATCTTCTTAAAATATTTTTTATCTTTAGACGTATATTTTGCCATCCCATGAACCATCCTTCCTCAATAACATTGGAACTATGGATGGTACACCATTAGTAATGACACCACAAGATAAGATTGGCTTTGCCATGTTTACTTTCATGTAAGCCATAGCCATAGACTTCTTATCAACTAAACAACCTACGGACATACCCCAGTTTAGATGGAAGTCATTACCTACATACTCTATGTTTGACTGAGTATGATAGTGTCCTTGAACTACCGAAGCAGACATCATCTGTACTGCCTTCACAATATTTTTAGATACTTGATGTGCAAANTANACTCTACCCATAGGTGTTTCTTCCCAGTGTGATTCTTTCCACTGCCAACCATGACCTACATCTAGTATTTCATTGTAGTCTTTCAGAAAGAACTTAGACATACCCTTTGCCATAGCACGTCTTAGGACCATAGAACCATGATTAGATTCTAGTAATGTCATAACAGGGAACATAGATTCTAGTTTCTTCATGTGATATCTACCGATTTCTAGTTCATCAGCAGGTGATGGTAGATCTGGATTGATTATGTGAGAAACATTAATTGAGTGCCAATCCATTTCGTCTCCGATATGAATAACATTCGTAGGATCATACTTAGCAGCCAAAGACTCCAAGAACCTATAACTATCAGGGTGGTGATAAGGCACATGAAGGTCAGAGATGACCAAAATTCTGTCGTTTTTTCCTGTTTTAAGAGCCGTAGAAGGGGTACTTTCATCCTTCCTAGGTCTACCCCTACCCCTTTTTATTATCTTTAAATTTACCTGCGACTTTTTCTGCTGATCTTCCAACTGTATAGCCTCCTATCCCCACTAGAATAATATTTAATAGAGAGTTTTGTACAGACTCTGGAATGTTTGGTGCAGTAAATCCAAACCAATGAGCTACCATTAAACCAGCAAAGACCAACATCATAATTGGTCGCCAGTTTCTTTGTAAGAATCCTCCCTGTGCTTCTATTTGTATAGTTTTCGCAGCACCTTCTAGCTCTGCTAGTTCTCCTGCGATAATCTTTTCTTGTACTTTCGCTTTAAGTTTGTCAGCCTCTCCCTTATTATCGACAACTTTATCAATAGTTTTAAAGACTGCTCCAGCGACAGGTCCGAGTAAGTTAAGCATTTATTTCCCTCATGATTGATGCCAGAGCTTCTGCTCTGTTCGGTGTTTGATTTGCCCATCTGCTATTTAACATTTCAGACGCACAGGAATTATACCTTTGTTCTTTAAGGTGTGCCAAAGCGTTCTTAAATTTAGATACACCACCTTCGCCCATTTGGAACACCATCTCAATAATAACTTCCCTGGCTGTGTCATTAATATCATAGCCATCAAGAATCCTCGTAGCACCATCAACTGCATTTTGAAAATCACTCTCAAATAAAGCATCCCATCCTGCTCGGTCTGTCGGTATATCTTCACCAGGTATGATTTTATGTCCATACCCACCAGTTTCAAATCCCAGTGTATCTTTGTACACAGTTTCACAATATCCTTCATGTTCTTTAATCCTCTCTTTTAAATCAGTATACATCATAGTTTTTTGTTGAACAGAATCCTGTCAAAAACAAATCCTTTTCTTCTCTCAAAGTATATTTAAAATTATCCATATATGCAAGGCACTGTGGAACTGTATCGAATGGCATAGTTAGGGGTTCTGCTATACACACTTCATTTAATGGTGAATTTAGCGATTGCACACAGGCAATCAAAATAAGATATACCTTCATATTTAATAAAGTATAGAGATAACCATAGCTAGTAAATTAGAAAATACTAAGAATCCTACGGTCCACATGACTCTTTTGATCATGCCTATATCTGTTTCTATATGTTTGAGGTGATTAGATTTAATAATCTCGATATCCTTTTTNATTAATAGGATATCTTTTTCTAACTTATTTATCTTTTCCGATTGACTGGGCATTAGATAATCCTGCTGAATCTAATTGAACTTTCTCTTGTATAGATAATTGTTCACTAATTGATTTTTCTATTGATGAAGCATACTCAGCTTTAGCTTTCTGCATCAACACAACATCATCTACAGTCATGTTGTTCTTTTCTTCTCTTAACTTAGCATTTTTTTCATGTGCTAAATCAAGTCTATCTAATAAAAACTTGTTATGTATTCTTAGTTCTCTTACTTCTTTTTTCACAGATCTAAGTTCTTTTTGTACTTCTGCTAATGTAGCCATTATGATGGTTTTTTTATTGACTGAATAAATTCTTTTCCCTGTATAGTTTTTATCTCTGCTTCAACTTCAGCACAAGTTATTTGTACAGAATCTGACATATTTCTCAACATTTCTCTTTTAGATTTAAGACAGTCGTGAACTGATGGCATAATTGTATGCTCAATCAAAACGCCTTGACTTACTAATAATAATGCTATGACTGTTTTAATTACCATTGTTTCTAATTTTATCTTTTAATTCTTCAATATCAATAAGGGCTTTTTCCATATCAGTTTGTAATCTCATAATGTTTACTTTGTTATGTGCCATGTTTTCTAAATCTTCNGACATACCTTCTACTTGTCCAGCTATAAATTCTAATAGCATAAACTGTTCCTGATCTATAGGAGTTTGATCTGCATTCTTAACAAGATCAGCTTCAAATAGAGTAGCTCTAGTTTCTATATTATTTAGTCTTTCAATAATACCAAAGTATGCCCAAACAGCAGTTGCTGTAGCTCCTAATAAACCAATAAGATTNTTAAGAGGTAAGCCTATCTCTGTNTTATCGGATAGGCTCGCCATTAGTTCTTAGGATGATCTGCTTTGACTTGTGCTACCGCATCTGCCCAAGTTGTAGTGCCATTGACACTATCCCAGTATTGCATATCTAACTGGTCTTGGATTGATGGATAAGCAGAAGCTCTATCTCTTTGATACTCATTGTTGTCATACTCAGTTTGGAGTAATGCTTTTTCAGCACTTACTTCAGACCATGTATAAGGCTTTGTATCAGAAAAGATAGCAGTACCATTAGCATCACTACCTGAAACATAATCAACATTACTGTTGTATTCTGCTTCGTTAGTTGGCTCACCTCTTACAACAAACTCATGGCTATTGCCACCCTTTTTGTTGAGAGATTGTATTGCTGTTGCTATGTCTGTCATTTTGTTTTCCTTTCTTTGTTAAAGTTGTTTGTCATTATGCTAATATCTCCATAGCTGTTATTGTTGATGATGTTAACGGATCAGCAGATCCTCCTCTAGCTGTTCTGTTAAAATACATTTGGTATGTACCACTGTTTGGTGAAGCAGTTAGTTTATAAGTTGTTGCAGATGTTGTTGATGGACTGTCTAAAAAATTACCACCAGAATGTAGTAACCAATAGTTGTTCATGTTTGCTGTTGCAAAGGCAAAAGTACATTGACCACCAGTTCCAGAATTTCCTTGACCAATAGCAGTAGAACCTCTTTTTAAATTTGCGTTAAAATTTTCGCCACTATCGTTATTAAAATATACACTCCATGTAATTAACACTTTACTCGTAGTTGCACTTGGGGTTATAGATACAGATAATCCTGATATATCTACTTCACTAGAAGTATTTATTAAAACATCATCTTGTTGTATAGCTTGAACCACTTGACCAATCTTACCTACATCAACACCACTAGGCAAAGCAGTAATAGAGGTAATCGAGTTATTGTTTAATCTTGTGATAGCCATTATGCTAGTACCTCCATTAGAGTTATAGTCATTGTGCTATTATCTGAATTAACAAAAAAAGTATTTGCATTTGTTTTAATATATAATTTGTAATCTACGGCACTAGTCGTATTAGGACTATCCAAATAACTAAATGAAAATGTTTTTGCATAACTACTACTTTCTTGACGAAATCCTTGTAAAAATTCTCTTACTAAAGAAAATCCACCACCATCAATTTGTCGATATAAGGCTAATCTTCCTTCAACAGTTCCACCAGAATATGAACTTCTACCCCCTGTCATTGAAACAAATATTTTACTACTTGTTGATGTAGGAGTTATCTGATCAGTTAGAGTTGTAGCTACATAACTTGTTGAGCTAGTAGATGTATTATCTGTAATGTTAAAAGATTGTACCTGACCAATTTTACCAACACCACCAATACCTAAACCACTAGCTGTAGCAGATCCACCTGATGATGTCTGAATACTATCTACTCTTAATGATTGAACTCATGCTAGTACCTCCATAAGTGTTAAAGTTCCTGTTTTGCCACTGCCATGATGTATTCTTGCAGTGCTACCAGCTCCCATTCTGTACTGTATTTTATATGTAGTTGCAGAAGTAGTTGAGGGAGAGTCTAAATACATATGACTGATGTTAGACTCATACTCTACACCACTTCCACCTTGATCATAAGTTTGAACTCGTCTTTCTGCTAAATCTGTAGAACCTCTTAATATTTTTGTAAACATATGATTACCTTGATTGCTTCCAGCTGTGTAAGCTAAAATATCTGTCATAACTAAAATTTTTGATGATGTGGCAGTTGGAGTAATAGCTAAACTTATTCCCGTATCAACAAAACTTGTTGAACTTGTACTAATATCGCTTGAATGTGTAACTTGTAAAACTTGACCAATCTTACCTACTGGAAATGTAGTTCCGTCTAGCTTTTGTAAATTTTCTACTTTAAGTGTGGACATTAGGCTAGTACCTCCATGACAGTTATAGAACTTCTTTGTTGTTCACCAGTTGAACCACCTTGATATGTTAAAATTAAAGTTTCAGTGCCTTGTGGTTGATTATATTTAACACCATAGGTTAATTCTGAAGTTGATGATGGTGAGTGTAAGGTTTGTAAAAATACTGGTGAAAAAGCTAAAGCAGAGGTTGAATTTGGTTTATAACCAGCAAATCCATAATCTGCTATTGATGAACCACCTTGTGTTATTTGAAAACCAGCATCATTATAATTAGAACCTAATAAAAAGAATGATAATGAAACTTGAACAAGTATTTTAGAACTTGTTGCTGACGGAGTAATTGTTCTGTTTAGTTGTGTATATTGACTATAAGAAGAACTTGTTGTTGATACTTGTGTATTAGTTTCTGTATGTAATACTTGACCAATCTTTCCTAAAGGGAATGTACTCCCATCTCTTTTTTGTA
>FUFK010077298.1_pt1 | contig 14012 bp, 10 predicted proteins | sample 1021851 | NCBI WGS metagenome assembly FUFK01 (sample SAMEA51879418, study PRJEB19060) | metagenome | reverse complement strand
CCCATTGCGCAAGATTCCCTACTGCTGCCTCCCGTAGGAGTCTGGGCCGTGTCTCAGTCCCAGTGTGGCTGATCGTCCTCTCAGACCAGCTACCCGTCGATGCCTTGGTGAGCCGTTACCTCACCAACTAGCTGATAGGCCGCGAGACCCTCCTAGAGCACCTGAGCATTTCTTCACTCGGCCATGCGACCATGTGAAGGCATCCGGTATTAGCCGCCGTTTCCAACGGTTGTCCCGGTCTCTAGGGCAGGTTTCTCACGTGTTACTCACCCGTTCGCCACTGTCCCCCGGAGCAAGCTCCGGGATCTCGTTCGACTTGCATGTATTAGGCACGCCGCCAGCGTTCGTCCTGAGCCAGGATCAAACTCTCCGTCGAGATCTTGGTCGCCCCGAAGGGGTTCCACGATCGGTTTGCTGTCGCCCCCAATCCCGAAGGATTCGCGTGGGGGGTCTTGCGTACGTAGAGCGGGACCGCCGCTGGCTGCAGCAGTCCGCTTCACCCGATCAGCGTGCACTCGATGAGCAACATACTGACCGGTTCGTCACCGGCAAGCCGGTGACTGGCTCGCCGACCCCGTTGAAGGGCCGGCATTTGAATTGACAGAAGATTGTCGTACGTCGCGAAACGTACTGACATCTCCCGCACTCGCTTTTGCGTCCGTCTCTTCCGTTTTCAAGAAGCAATCGACACTCAGTGCGGACACTGCTGCGCCGGGCACGCTGTTCGCTTGGNGACGAACCGGAGGTGCCGTTCTGCTGCCCCGTGCGAACCGCCTATCGGCAGCCGTATGGAGCGAGTTGCTACGCTACCGGCCTCCCCAGGGTGTTTCAACCCTGTTTCGGCAAGTTTTTCTTCGGGTTCGTCACCGAACCGTCAGGGCGAGCGAGCGGAACACGATCGGCGCGCCCGCAAGCCACAACTGGCGCCGCTGCGAACCTTGCGCGAACTGCGTCACGCAAACGCCGTTCAGGCGACAAGAACCGCCAAGTGACGCTGCTTCTTCCCCTTCTGGATGAGCACAAACCGCTCGTCAACCAGCGTGACCGCTGTCGTCCCATCGTCAATCTTCTCGCCATTGAGGCGGATCCCGCCCTGGTCGACTGCGCGTCGGGCATCACCCTTCGAGGAACAAACACCGGTTGCGACCAGCAGATCGACCACCGGTTCCTCCCCGATGAGTGTCTCGGCCGCAAGCTCGGTCTCGGGAACGATGCCCCGGAGCGCCTCAAGCGCTTCACCGTCGAGTTCGCCTCCGCCGAACAGCACACCCGCAGCCAGGTTCGCTCGACGCACCTCGCCGGGGCCATGAATCAAGGCCGTGACCTCGTCGGCCAGCACCCGCTGCGCCGAACGCTGCTCGGGAGCCCGGAGATGCTCGGCCATGACATCGCGGACGCCTTCGATCGGCAGCAGGGTCATCTGCAGCAGGAATCGCTCCACATCTCGATCGTCCGTGCGCATCCAGTACTGATGGAACTCGTAGGGCAGCGTCCGCTCAGCGCTGAGCCACACGGCACCGTCGGCGGTCTTCCCAAACTTCGCGCCATCGGACCGGGTCACGAGCGGCACGGTAAGGCCGTGCGCGTGTGCGCCCGTCTTGCGTCGGATCATGTCGATGCCGGCGGTGATATTGCCCCACTGGTCCGATCCGCCGACCTGGAGTTCGCAGCCGTTGCGATCGTGGAGCGCCACGAAGTCGTTGGCCTGCAACAGCATGTAGGAGAACTCGGTGTAGGAGATCCCCTGCTCACCATCGAGGCGGCTCTTGATCGACTCTTTCGCCAGCATCGTGTTCACGGTGACGAGCTTGCCGACATCACGAAGAAACTCGAGTGCGGTGACGTTCTCGATCCACTCACGGTTATCGACGAGCTGTGCCTGGCCGCCGATGTCGAGCAGCAGGCACAGCTGCGCCTTGATGGCCTCCAGATTGTGGTCGAGCGTCTCGCCGTCGAGCAGGTTGCGCTCGTCGGAGCGGCCCGACGGATCGCCGACCATGCCGGTCGCACCGCCGGCCAGAGCGACCGGACGATGACCGAAATCCTGAAAGCGACGCAGCAACAACAGCGGTACGAGATTGCCGACATGGAGGCTGTCGGCGGTCGGGTCGAAACCGCAATACAGGGTGATCGGGCCTACCTCGAGCCGGGCCCGGAGCGCGGCATCGTCGGTGGTGTCCTGAATCAAGCCGCGAGCCGACAGGTCGTCGAGGATCGCGGCACCCTGGTGCGGATTGCTCATGGTGCCAACGATACGCGGGGGTGCCGTGGTTCATGGACACTTTTGCTGCAGACTGACCGCGTATGCGCCGACTCTCTCTCGCGCTTGTCGCCGTCTTGCTCGTCGCCACGTCCTGCTCGGTCGAGACCAAGGACTTCGATGCCCTCTTCGGCGACGACTTCAACATCGATGAACTCGAGACCGCACAGTCGTCTCGGGTCTACGACCGCAACGGCACACTCATCACCGAACTGCGCGGCGAACAGAACCGCACCGATGTCGGCATCGACGAAATTCCAGAACTCGTCCAGAACGCAGTTGTAGCGATCGAGGACGAACGCTTCTGGGTTCACGATGGCGTCGATCTCAAGGCCATCCTTCGAGCCGCTCGCAGCAACGTCAGCGCCGGCGGCATCGCCCAGGGCGGTTCGACGATCACCCAGCAGTACGTCGGCAACGTCTTCCTCGATCGGTCCGAGCAGACCGGCTCGCGCAAGGTCGAAGAGATCTTCATGGCTCGGCGCTTTGAGCAGCGCTACACCAAGGAATTCATCCTTGAGAAGTACCTCAACTGGGTGTACTTCGGGAACGGTGCCTACGGGGTCGAGGCAGCCGCCCGCACCTACTTCGGTCCGCCAACCTGCGAACGCCAGACACGCGCCTCCGAGACCGATGACCGCGAGTGTCTCAAGATCACCGAACTGACGATCGTCGAGGCAGCAACCATTGCCGGTCTGATCCAGGCTCCCGGGCGGTTCAACCCGTACATCAACTACGAGGCCGCTCGAGACCGCCGTGACCTCGTGCTGCTGCGCATGTACACCAACGATTACATCACCGAAGAGGAATACGAGACGGCACTCCTCCAGCCGATCGACCTGGTCGAGGACGTTCCGATCCTCGAAGAGGAGTACCCGGCGGCGCACTTCGTCGAGGACGTCAAGCAGTGGTTCCTCGACAACCCGCGGTTCGGCGCGACCCGCGAGGAGCGCATCGCCCTGCTGTTCGAGGGTGGGCTCGACATCTACACCACCATCGATCTGAATCTGCAGGCCGAGGCCGAGGCTGCGGTCGAGCGGGTATTGCCCCAAACCGCCGCCGACGGTTCGTTCAACCCCGACGCTGCTGCGGTCGTCATGGGCGTCACTCCGGCCGACGACGGTCACATCCTTGCCATGGTCGGCGGCCGCGACTTCTTCGGCGCCGACGACGATGCCAAGTTCAACCTTGCTTCGGGGTCGGGCCGACAGGCCGGCTCGTCGATGAAGCCGATCGGTCTGGCCGTCGCTCTCCAACTCGGTATCCCGATCACCCGTTTCTACGACGCCACTTCCCCGATCGAAATCACCAACCCGCCGGTGTGTGGCCCCACCTGGAAAGTNCGCGGCGGCGCCGAAGGCGACCGCACCCTGGCCAATGCGACCAAGTGGTCGCAGAACACGGTTTATGCCCAACTGATGGTCGACATCGGCCCGGCCCGCTTCGTTCAGATGGCCGAGGACCTCGGTATCGGTGAGGGTCGCACCCAGCCCGTGTGCGCTGCGATTCTGGGCACCGAGAACGTCAATATGGTCGAGATGGCCACCGTCTATTCGACCTTCGCCCGCGACGGCGTCCGGGTCGACCCCGTGATGGTCACCCGCATCCTCAACGCCGAGGGCACCCAACTCTTCGAGAGCACGCCGGAGCCCACCACCGTGCTCAACAAGACGGTCAACGACCAACTGACCTGGGCGCTCTCGACCGTCATGAGCGGCACCGGGTGGCGGGCCAACCTGCCCGACTACCCCGATGCCGGCAAAACGGGTACGGCCCAGAACAATGCCGACGCAACCTTCATGGGCTATACCCGCCAGCGTGCGACCGCCGTGTGGGTCGGCTTTCCCGACGAACAGATTCCGATGCGGACGCAGTTCGAGGGCGACAAGGTCCAGGGCGGCACCTTCCCTGCGCTCATCTGGCACGAAATCATGACGGCAGCGATGTCGGGGCTCGAAGCCCAACCGTTCCCCACCCCGCCGGCTTCGTCGACCACGACGACACTGCCTGATATCCCAGAAGAGGCCATCGTGCCCTCGCTTCTCGGGCAGGAGGCGACCGAGGAGTTCATCGCCACGCTGCAAGACGAGCCGAATTACTGGGTCGTCCAGCGCGTCGACATCGAAACCCGTGATTCCGCGCCAGGGTTGATCATCCGTCAGTCACCCGGGGCCGGCGAACTCGTGCCCGGCGGCTCGCTCATCACGATTGAGGTCGCCGTGCCACCCGAGGTCTTCCCGGTGCCGCCCGTCGTTGGACTGAGCGAAGCCGAGGCCCGCGCCGCNTTGGAGAACGCGAACTTTGAGGTCGTGGTCATCACCGCTGCCAACCCCGACGGCGNCGACAGCCCACCTGCCGGGNTCGTCTGGGCCCAGGANCCGGCCCCAGGCGAGGAGGACGCGGACATCATCACCGTGACAATCTCGGTCAACCCGACACCCCCGCCCGCCGACGATGACGACGGCGACGGGTCCGGCGACGACAGCGACGGGTCGAGCGACGTAGGCGGCGACTCGTGACCGACGAATCGATCGACCATCCCGAACGTGCTCGTACCGGTATCCCCTGGGGCCGCGTCGTCGTCGTGACAATCGTCGTGTCACTGCTCGTGATGTGGCTGTGGATCTATCTCTACGCGCCTCGTGACAACCCGGATCGTTTCTCGTCGTCCGCGTACGCCGATGCAGCCGAACCGATCTGCGCGGCGGCTCAGGCACGCATCGACGCCCTGCCCCCGGGGCGCTTCGCCGACACGCCCCAGGATCGGGCCGTCGGGGTGCGTGAGGGCACCGAGATCACCGAGCAACTCGTTGCCGATCTCAAGGATCTCCGGACGCTGGTGACCGACCCCGACGACCTTCGCATCCTCGACGCCTGGTTCGAGGACTGGGAGGAGGGCTATCTCGTCGACCGATGGGCTCACGTCGAGCGGCTCGAAATGGCCACGCTCGACACCGATGACCGCGACCTTGCGTTCATCATTCAGGAGCGCATCGAAGGCGGGTTTTACACCCGGCGGATCGACGGGCTTGCGAACGTCAACGACATGCCGTCGTGCGTCGTGCCCGGCGATATCTGAGTCAGGCGTTCGCCCTCGCCACGCTGAGACCGGCGACTGCCAGACGCTGAAGGCCTGCATCGGCGCCGAGCGCTGCGAGTTCCTCGGGCCGCACCCAACGCTGGTCCTGCGACTCGTGGTTGGCGTCGACGACGGCGTCGGCGGGCGCCTGCACCACGAAACGAACGTCGTAGTGCAGGTGCGGATCCTCTCTCGGGGGATCGACCCCGTGGATGTCGAGATCGACGGGCACCGGCCAGACCTTCAAACCCTCGATGCCGGTTTCCTCGATGGCTTCCCGGAGGGCGACACGGGCAAGGTTGGCATCGCCGTCGGCGTGTCCGCCGGGCTGGACCCAGATCTGCAGCTTGGTGTGGAACAGCACGAGTGTGCGTTCGAGGTCGGCGTGGACGACGAGCGCGGAGCCGGTGAAATGGCCGGGGCGTTCGTGACGCTCGAGCGGGTCGGGTCGAGTATCGAGCAGCTCCCGCATGCGTTGTCGAGCCCCGGCAAGCGCCGGGTCGTTGATCGGCTCGATCGCGGCCCAGACCCGCTCGAGATCGTCGTGCTCGACGAGTTCGGGAGCGTCGGTGCTCAACCAGTGGGACATGTGGCGGAGGCTACCCCTCGTCACGGAGCTCGCCGGAACGTTTCCGGCCAGCGAATTCGCCGACGTTGTGATCCTTACGAATCTTCTGGCGCTTGAGGACGTCTCGCTCATCACTGAGTGGATGAGTTCTCATCGACTCCTTCTGAGTGATTCACGCCGTTGGGCTTAGCCGGTATACGACGGATTCCCTGGCGTCGGGTCAGCAGGCTCGCTCACTGGAGGGAAGACCACTACCGGAGGATCGTATGGAACTGGATCGGGAGAAGGATTCTCGTTCCATTGGGCATACAGCGTGTCCGTCCCCGAAGCCGGCAACGTGTACGACGAACCGGCCGGGTAATCAACNCCGGTGCCATCAGCAGCAGTGTTCCAACCCGTGAAGGAATACCCCTCTCGAGTCGGTGTCGTANCCGACACCGTCACATCACTGAACGNATCACCACTCTGATCACCCGGAGCTCCCGAACCACCATTCGCGTCATACGCCAACGTGACCGTATTGGGATCCCACTGGGCATACAGCGTGTCCGTCCCCGAAGCCGGCAACGTGTACGACGAACCAGCCGCATAATCAACACCGGACCCATCAGCAGCAGTATCCCAACCCGTAAAGGAATACCCCTCNCGAGTCGGTGTCGTAGCCGACACCGTCACATCACTCGACGCATCACCACTCTGATCACCCGGAGCTCCCGAACCACCATTCGCGCTATACGCCAACGTCGCGATGACGATCGCTCTGGCCTCAAGTCCAGTATTGCCGCAGCTCGCTCCGTCATTGTCATTGCTTGGAGTTGACGTGCCGATCTGCGTAAGCGCTGCGGTTGTGTCTGAGGTCTGTTCCCATTCGAACAACAGGCCGTCGTTACGGAAGAAGTAGAAGGTCTGTTCGCTGGAGTTCGCTGAGCCGAAGGACCCGCCGACTCCCCATGCCTTTGATGTATTCCACGACATCGAGTTGCCGTTCAGGTCGGTCAGCGTTGTAGCAAGCGTTGCCGTGTTGCCTGAGATGGCGTACAGAACAGTGTTGGCGCTGTTCTCATCTATCCCGACTATCGGATAGGTAACCCCGCCTGAAGTGATCCCAAGAGGGGCCCAGACGGCGTCCTTGGCGTTGCCGGCATTCACGATGCCCCAGTCGCTGAACACCCCGGTGGTCACGTTGTACAGCTCGTCGTTGGTGTTCTTGCCGTTGTTGGACATCGCCAAGTACGGATCGCCGTTGATCTCGACATAACTTGAGAAGTTGACGGCCTTGGACGTGCTCTCCGACGGAAAGTTTGCGACGACCTCGTACGACGCAGCTCCTCCGACCGTCGCTGGGGCGTTGAACTTCACCAGCTGGTGCTCTGGGTTGCCTCCGTGCAGTACTGCGTACATATCGCCGGCAGGGGTCATCACCAAAGCATTGAAAAATTGGCCGGAAGACAACGAGAACGTTGCCTCCTGATCAAGCGACCACGCACCAGATTCATCCTCGGAGTACGAGTAGAGAATGTTCTGCCCGTTGTTATAAACGATCTGGTAGAGGATTCCCTGCTGAGTGCCATCACCCAAGTCCCGGGTGCAGGACCACTCACCTGACTGAGCCTCAACCAGAGGGTCGTCCTGAGCTCGCGCCGGCGAGACCGTCGCAAGGGCTGCTGCGATCAGGCCCATCGAGAGCGCAACGGAAATACACGACTTGCGGTGTCGACCAGAACGCTGAGGGCTTTTGACACCCGCCAGGTGAGCGAGCCGCTGACTGAACGTGCTGAACATGATTCTGCTTGACCTCGGTAAACGACATCAATCGATATGACGTCCCGAAATCTAGAATGCGCTCTAACTCAGTTGGTGGACCCTCCGCGCGATTATTCGCGCGAACCGCGCGAACGGTTGTCCTTAGGTACACGTTCCGCGCGATAGATCGCGCGAAACGCGCGGGCACTGCGGTGGACGAACGCAGTGGTCACAGGGCGAACCAGGCAGACAGGGCAGTCAGTCTCGCCGGATATGCGATCGAACCAGAACGGCACTCAGCGCCAGCCTGCCAAGACCGCTGAGCCTCAGGCTGGCGTCACCCAAAGCGATACGACTGCGCACACCCGAAGCGACGAGACCAGGCCGCGTAGCTCGGAAACAATCTCGGTTCCCCAAGGTGCTGAGCCGAGCGCGAGCGGCGGCTTACGCGTCCAAACGGGCCCGGAATCGCTCGATCTGGTCGGCGACCGCTGCCGGAGAGCCGCCGCCGCGGGTGGTGCGGCGGGTCACCGACACACCCGGTTCGAGCAGCGCCGCAGCCTCATNGCCAAGCTGCGGATCGGCCGCGACGAGTTCATGGAGCGAGCCTTCACCGGCGAGGGCTCGGCGCACCTTCTCCCCCACGACGGCGTGGGCATCGCGGAACGGCATACCCCGCGCGACCAGCCACTCGGCCAGGTCAGTCGCAGCGGCATAGGGCGATGCGGCCTGGGCCGCCATGGCCTCGGTGTTGAACGTGGTGGTGGAGATCATGCCGTCGAGGGCGAGCAGCGTGAGTCGGACCGTGTCGACGGCGTCGAACAGCGGCTCCTTGTCCTCCTGCATGTCCTTGTTGTAGGTGAGCGGCAGTCCCTTGAGCGTCGTGAGGAAACCCGTGAGGTGGCCGATGAGTCGACCTGCCTTGCCCCGGGCGAGTTCGGCAATATCGGGGTTCTTCTTCTGGGGCATCATCGACGACCCGGTCGAGAACCCGTCGTCGAGGGTCACGAATCCGAACTCCGTCGATGCCCACAGGATCCACTCCTCGCCGATACGGCTCAGGTGCACCCCGAGCAACGACACGGCGAAGAGCGCCTCGGCCACAAAGTCTCGATCGGCGACACCGTCAAGGCTGTTGTCGAAGACCGCATCGAAGCCGAGATAGGCGGCGGACTTTTCCGGGTCGAGCGGCAACGACGAACCAGCCAGCGCTCCCGCGCCGAGCACCGAGACATTCGTGCGCTTGCGGGCATCGACGAGCCGCTCGGCATCGCGAGCCAGAGCCCAGCCNTGGGCGAGCAGATGGTGNGAGAGGGCGACGGGCTGCGCCTGCTGGAGGTGGGTGTAACCGGGCAGGTAGGCGTCGCCCGCCTGCTCGGCGTGGGCCAGGAGCGTGCGCTGCAGACGCTCGATCAACGCAAGCACCTCGTCGATCGCCGAACGGGTCCAGAGCCGGAGATCGGTGGCGACCTGATCATTGCGGCTGCGGCCGGTGTGCATCTTGGCGCCNGCGGGNTCAAGTTCGGTNACTCGACGCTCGACGGCAGTGTGGATGTCCTCGTCGTTGACNTGGAAGTCGAACGAGCCCGACTCGATCTCGTGCTCGACCGTGTCGAGGGCAGCGAGCACACCGTCACGCTCGGCCTCGGTGAACAGGCCAACATCGCAAAGCATGCNGACATGCGCCCGCGACCCGGCGATGTCCTCACGGAACATGCGCTGGTCGAACGGCAGGCTGTCATTCAGCGCCTGCAGCGCCTCCGACGGGCCACCGGCGAACCGACCGTGCCACAGCGTCGAGCTCACGACTGACTCCGTTTACGAGCAAGGTTCCGTAGCCGGAGCGCATTGAGCTTGATGAAGCCCTCAGCATCGGCTTGATCGTACGTGCCGCCATCGTCTTCAAACGTGGCGATCTTCTCGTCGAACAACGAATGCGGGCTCTTGCGACCGACGACGTCGACGTTGCCCTTGAAGAGCTTGAGCCGCACCACACCGCTGACGAATTCCTGGCTGTGGTCGATGGCGACCTGCAGCATCTCGCGCTCGGGACTCCACCAGAAGCCGTTGTAGATCAGCTCGGCGTACTTCGGCATGAGCGAATCCTTGAGGTGCGCGACCTCGCGATCGAGCGTGATCGACTCGATCGCCCGGTGGGCCCGCAGCATGATGGTGCCGCCCGGGGTCTCATAGGCGCCACGACTCTTCATGCCGACAAAGCGGTTCTCGACGATGTCGAGACGACCGATGCCGTTCTCGCCGCCGAGACGGTTGAGCTCGGTGAGGACTTCGGCCGGAGTCATGGCCTTGCCGTCGATGGCGACGATGTCGCCCTTTTCGTAGGTGAGGTCGAGATAGGTGGCCTCGTTGGGCGCCATTTCGGGACTGACCGACCAGCGCCACATCTCCGCAGGTGGCTCGGTGAACGGATCTTCCAACGGGCCACCCTCAAACGAGATGTGAAGCAGGTTGGCGTCCATCGAGAACGGTGACTTCTTGCCCCGCTTCATCTCGATCGGGATGTTGTGCTTCTCGGCGTACACCATCAGCGACTCACGGCCACCGAGCTCCCACTCACGCCACGGCGCAATGACCTGGATGTCGGGCGACAGTGCATACGCGCCAAGCTCGAACCGGACCTGGTCGTTGCCCTTGCCGGTGGCGCCATGGCTGATCGCATCGGCGCCATGCTCAGCGGCGATCTCGACAAGACGCTTGGCGATCAGCGGACGAGCGATCGACGTGCCGAGGAGGTACTCACCCTCATAGATCGTGTTGGCCCGGAACATCGGGTACACGAAGTCGCGCACGAACTCCTCGCGCACGTCCTCNATGTGGATGTTCTCGNCGGGAACACCCATCTCGAGCGCCTTGGCCCGAGCCGGCTCGACCTCTTCACCCTGACCAAGGTCGGCGGTGAACGTGATGACCTCGGCGTTGTACGTCTCCTGGAGCCAACGCAGGATGATGGAGGTGTCNAGACCACCGCTGTAGGCGAGTACGACCTTCATGGTTCAGATATTTCTCTCGGGTTGGTGAAGGGTCAGGTGAGTCCGGCGAGCGACCGCAGCCGCTCGGCGAGTTCGGCGCCACCGAGCGATTCGGCGGCCACCACGATCAAGGTGTCGTCGCCTGCGACGGTACCGAGGATGTCGGCCATCCCGGCACGGTCGAGGGCGGACGCGACGACGTGCGCCGAGCCGGGTGGAGTGCGCAGGACGACGAGGTTCAGCGAGTGGTTGACGTCGGCAACCCAGTCGGACATCACCCGACGGAGGTGATCCTCCGGGGCAATGCGGTCGACCGGGTGCTCCGGGATCGCATACACGGTCTCGCCGCCCGGGACCCGGACCTTGATTGCGCCGAGTTCGTCGAGATCGCGTGAAACCGTTGCCTGCGTGGCGCCGATGCCGTCGGCCTCGAGCAGCTCGGTGAGCTGGGCCTGCGAGGTGATGGCGTGCTCCTCGAGCAACGACGAGATGCGATGCTGGCGTTGGGCTTTCGACATGATCGCTCCCCTAGCCGTTCTCTTGAGCAAGCCAGGCCAGCGCACCGCGGGCGGCGTGCATGCGGTTGGCGGCCTGCACCCAAATCCGGCTGCGGCCGCCGTCGAGCACGGCATCAGTGACCTCTTCGTTGCGATGGGCCGGCAGGCAATGCAGGAAGATCGCATCGGGGGCGGCCAGGGCCATCAGCCGCTCATCGACCTGGTACCCCTCGAAGTCGCGACGCCGTTGCTCGGCCTCCGCCTCTTGCCCCATCGAGGTCCAGGTGTCGACATAGACGGCATCGGCCCCGGCGACAGCGTCTTCTGGCCGGTCGTAGATGTCGATCGCCACGCCGGCGTTGGCAATGCGGTCGGCATCGACCTCGCCGAAGCCGTAGCCCGATGGTGACGAGATTCGGAAGGACATACCGGTGCGGCCGGCGGCGAGCGCCAGCGAGCGGGCGACATTGTTGGCGTCGCCGACGTAGGCGACCGAGCGGCCCTGCAGTTCCCCAAACTCCCGACGCATCGTGAGGAGGTCGGCGAGTGCCTGAAGCGGATGGGCGGCATCGCTCAGCATGTTGACGACGGGAACGAGATCGAGCGCGGCCATGCGTTCGACGACGGAGTGGGCGAACACCCGGGCACCGACGAGCGAGTGGAAGCACGCCATGGTGCGGGTCACGTCCTCGACGGTCTCACGGGTATCGAATCCGACTTCCTGACCCTGGATGTAGACGGGATGGCCGCCGAGTTGGACGACGGCCATCTCCATCGAGTTCCGGGTGCGAGCCGACGGCTTTTCGAAAATGAGGGCCATGCCCTTGCCCGTAAGCGCCTGCGGCGCGTCGGAGGAGGTGGCGAGGTTGAGGATCTGGTTGACCTCGGCACTCGACAGGTCGTCGATCTCAAGAAGGTGACGCATCAGGCGGCTCCCTCGGCGATGGCAGCACCGATGATCTCGACGCCTTCGGCGATCTGCTCGTCGGTGACGATGAACGGTGGCGCAAGGCGCAAGGCCGTCGGGGTGACACCGTTGACGACAAGCCCACGGTCAAGACAGACGCGCGCGATATCGCCCGCCTTGCGACCGGCAAGCGCTTCCGGAGTGAGCTCTACGCCGAGCAACAGACCCCGGCCTCGGACATGGTCGACGGCGGCCATCGGTTCGAGCAGCGACCGGAACGTCGCTTCGTGCGCGCGGGCGACGGCCGGTGCGTCGATGCGTTCCAGTTCAGCGAGCGTTGCCCGGGCTGCGGAGAGAGCGAGAGGCTGGCCGGCATAGGTCGACCCGTGATCACCGGGAACGAATGCTGCGGCGACGTCGTCGCGGGCCCACATCGCTCCGACCGGCATCCCGTTGGCGATGCCCTTGGCCATCGTGACCACGTCGGGGCGCACGCCAGCGTGCTGGAAACCGAACCAGGCACCGGTACGGCCCATGCCGGCTTGCACCTCGTCGAAGATCAACAGCAGACCGCGTTCGTCGCAGATCTGCCGGACGCCTCGGAGATAGTCGTCGTCGGCCGGGTTGACGCCACCTTCGCCTTGCACCGACTCGAGGATGACACCGCCCACCTCGGGGGTGAGGCTGCGCTCGAACTCCGCAAGGTCGTTCCAGACGACGTGCCGGAACCCCTCGGGCAACGGCTGGAAGGGCTCGTGCTTCTCGGGCTGACCGGTTGCGGCCAACGACATCAGGGTGCGGCCGTGGAAGCTCCGCAGGGCACTCACGACGCCGTGGCGACCCCGGCCCTGGTACTTGCGCACGAGCTTGAGCGCTGCCTCGTTGGCCTCGGCGCCGGAATTACAGAAAAAAACCCGATCAGCAAATGTGCATGCCACTAGAGCTTTAGCGAGCTCGATCGCAGGTTCGTTCGCCAATACGTTTGAGAGATGCCATACCTTATTGGCTTGTTGGGTCAGTGCTTCTACGACATCGGGGTGGCAATGGCCAAGTGCACTGACAGCAATACCACCAGCAAGATCTAGATATCGTTCACCTGTTTGTCCAAACAGCTCACAGCCCTGTCCCTTAACAATAATTGTGGGAGGCAGACCATAATTTGGTGTCAATACTTGTTGATAGTCAGATAAGTTAGCCATGAAGCAAAGTCTCGATGTGGGCACACACACTGTGGCTCAACGATTCGAGATGATACCCACCTTCGAGGATAGATACGATACGTGATCGACTATGACGTTTTGAAATATCGCTAATCAGTGCCGTTATCCAGCGATAATCGTCCTCCACTAAATTGAGTTCACCTAAAGGATCCTTTGTATGTGCATCGAAGCCAGCCGATATCAGAATCAGTTCGGGTTTGAATTGATCCAATGCGGGAAAGAAATCATGTTCGATTTTGTTCCGAAATTCTGGTCCAGAAGCTCCGGCACGAATTGGTGTTAAAACCAAATGGTCGCCTGGGGTATCAAAGTGTCGGTTCGGATAAAATGGGTGTTGGAAGGAAGAGCACACCATTCCTCGGTCGTCATTTTCGAATATATCGACCGTTCCGTTACCGTGATGGACGTCAAAATCAATGATGGCAACTCGCTCCAAGCCATGCTGATCGATGGCATGCAATGCCGCGATTGCTACGTTATTAAAGAAACAAAAGCCCATGGCTAACGATTTTTCAGCATGATGCCCCGGGGGCCGGGTTGCACAAAAAGCACGCTGTATCTCACCAGCCATCACATAATCGACCGCCTGACATCCCGCACCGGCGGCAAGCAGTGCCGCTCGCAGTGATCCTGGGCCCATCGACGTGTCGCCATCGAGAGGAATTAAATCACCATCCACTACACTAAGCCCAGTTTGCTCGATTTCATGCACATATTGATGCGGATGCGCTCTCTCGATGAGATGAAG
>FUFK010049801.1_pt1 | contig 14013 bp, 12 predicted proteins | sample 1021851 | NCBI WGS metagenome assembly FUFK01 (sample SAMEA51879418, study PRJEB19060) | metagenome | reverse complement strand
GAGTTAGAAATTATATCAGTTATTGCTGGACTGACTCCTTTTGCGGGATAGGCTTTTAGGCCGCATCCGAGTGCTACAGTTTCTATTTCTGATGCTGATAACGAGTTTGTTTCCCCCGGAATATCAATAGTTCGAATTGTATCGATTATATTTGTAAAATATTGTAAAAAGTTCTGAGGGTTGCGGTTGTTGAGAGCCCCAAAGATCATGTGAGTCGAAATTTCAGGAGATTCGGAGCGCCAGTCCCTTAATGTTGAAGCAATTGCTTTAGCGGCATCCTGGTTGTGGCCTCCATCTATCCAAATTTCCACATCTTCGGACAAGTTTTCAATTAAAATTCCCTCCGTCAATTTCTGTAATCGTGCGGGCCAATTAATATTCACTAGTCCTATGTCAATTTCTTGTGGACTGACAGGAAATTGACCGTTTAGTAATGTTACGGAAGCCAACGCGCAGCCAGTGTTTTGGATTTGGTGATCACCTAGAAGATTTGGTCGAGGGACGATACTACTTTTCGATCCCATCTTAAACATCAACTGATTTTTTACTGTAGAAATGTTCCAGTCTTCGCCAAAAATATAAGCTGAAGAACCTAACTCTAAAGCACGCTTTTTTATAACATTCATTGCTTCATTTGTCTGCGGGCCTATGATAGCTGAAACACTGGATTTTAATATTCCTGCCTTTTCAAAAGCTATTTTATCAAGTGTTTTGCCAAGAAAATCTTGGTGATCCATTGAAACAGGAGTTATGATTGAAAGTGTCGGGCTCTCAATGATGTTGGTCGCATCGAAACGACCGCCTAGTCCAACCTCTAATAACAGCAAATCGGCCGAGTTGCGTGAAAATGCTAACATCGCAGCAGCTGTAGTAATTTCAAAAAAAGTAATATTTTCACCCCTATTGGCATTTTCACATTCTAATAAGATTTCCTCTAGATAAGCCTTAGATATCTCACTTCCAGAAACAACAATTCTTTCGGTGAAACTCACTAAATGAGGCGATGTGTAAATGTGGACTCTGTACCCAGCACTCTTGTATATGGCAGCCAGAGTCGCGACGGTTGATCCNTTNCCATTTGTCCCAGCAACATGGANANTGGGNGGNAANTTTTCTTCNGGNTTNCCNAGNCNGTCTAATAGTTTTTTAAGTCGTGATAGCGATAGGTCTATTAACTTTGGATGGAGCANTAGGAGTCGCTCCAATATCCTATCAATTGCCATTGATTGTTATTCCCCAGTTCAGGAGCTTGACCTTATATCCTTCTTCATAAGAAGGCATAATAATGTCGAGAGTGTTTTAGGAAGTTCATGCCTTCTAACAACTAAATCGACCATTCCATGATCTAGTAAATACTCTGCGCTTTGAAAACCCTCTGGAAGTTTCTCATGAATGGTCTCTTCTATTACACGTTTACCCGCAAAACCAATAATTGCGCCTGGTTCTGCAATCTGGACGTCTCCAAGCATAGCAAAAGAAGCTGTCACACCACCCGTAGTAGGGTTTGTAAGAACAACAATAAATGGGAGTTCAGCTTCTTTAATCATCTGAGTAGCTATAATTGTTCTCGGTAGTTGCATCAAAGAAAGAATGCCNTCTTGCATTCGCGCACCCCCTGAGGATGGGAAAATAACAAGTGGTGCATTTTTATTAANCGCTAACTCTGCTGNCTGGATTATAGCGTTNCCAACGGCAGAACCCATAGANCCTCCCATAAACTCAAAGGAGAATACAGCAATAATAATNTCTAATCCATTTACTCTACCACTTGCAAGAGATATAGCGTCTTTGAGTCCTGTTTTGCTTCTAGCTTCTTTAATACGATCTAAATATTTGCGTTTATCTCTAAACTTTAGTGGATCGAGAGTTGTCTCGTCTTTTAATGCTATTTCCTCATAGCTACCGCCGTCAAACAGGGCCTTTAAGCGATTTTTACAAGTAAGTGGCATGTGATAGTCGCATCGCGGGCATACTTGCAGGTTTTCCTCAAGCTGCCTGTGAAATAGCATTTCATTACAACCTTTGCACTTCACCCAGAAATTGTCTGGTACTTCCTTCGGTTGCACTAATGCCTTGATTCTTGGTAGAACAGAATTTGTAATCCAGTTCATAAAATTATTTTGCTCTCTCTAAAAAAGTTATTTCCCTCGCACGCCAGTAGCTAGATCTCTAACTAATGACAAAGTCGTCTGAATTGTTTCAGGTTTTGCCTTTCCATCTGCATCCAGGCTGTTTGCAATCGCATTTACAACTTCTGAACCAACGATTGCAGCGTCCGCTATGCTAGTAACTTGTTCCACATGTTCTCGGGTCTTTATGCCGAATCCCACCGCGATAGGNAGTTNAGAATGTTCTTTGAGATTCCCAACNGCGCGCGTTACTACTTCTATNGGAACATCTTTGGTACCAGTTATACCCGTAATAGATACGTAATAAATAAAGCCGGTGGCGTTCTGCAACACAGTCGTCAAACGTTCGTTGCTTGTGGTGGGTGCGGTTAGCCTAANGAATGGTAAGTTACATTCTTTNGCGGGTATACAAAGCTCTTCATCTTCTTCAGGGGGAAGATCGACAACAATTAGGCCGTCGGCTCCAGCNTCAATGGCCTCAGCTAAAAATCTTTGGACACCGAAGCTATATATGGGGTTATAGTATCCCATTAAAATAACAGGCGTAAAATTATTTCTCTCGCGGAATANCCNGACCATATCCAACGTTTTCTTTAATGAACCACCAGCTTCTAAAGCTCGTTTGCTTGAAGCTTGTATTGCAGGACCATCAGCCATTGGATCGGAAAATGGCATGCCAAANTCTATCATATCAGCNCCTTCTTCCGGTAAGCCCTCCATAATTTTTAGCGAGGTATCAAAGTCCGGGTCGCCTGCAGTGATAAAAATGCCTAGGGCTGAAGCATTTTTTGATCTCAACTTTGAAAAAAGAATGTTCAGACGGTCACTGGTGTATTCTGTCACAGCTTTCCCATTTTTTCTAAGAGTGGTAAGACGGCTTCGAGATCTTTATCGCCTCTACCACACATGTTCATGATGATAATATGATCTTTAGGCAAAGTCTTTATCATAGTTGCAATATAAGCCAAAGCGTGAGCTGGCTCTAANGCGGGTATAATGCCNTCAAGCCGTGAACACAATGCAAATGCTTCAAGCGCCTCTTGATCCGTGGCACAAACATANTTAACCCGGCCGTTTTCAAATAGCCAGGAGTGTTCTGGNCCTATACCAGGATAATCCAATCCAGCTGAGATCGAGTGAGCCTCGGCGATTTGCCCATCCTCGTTCTGTAACAAATATGTTCTGTTGCCATGTAGAATACCCGGGCGTCCGCCTGTTAAGGATGCAGCGTGTAGACCGGTTTCGACCCCATGTCCAGCGGCTTCTACTCCTATTATTTTTACTTCATCATCTAAAAACGGGTGAAAAAGGCCAATGGCATTTGANCCCCCGCCAATGCATGCAACTAATGTATCAGGGAGTCGGCCTTCTGCTGCCATTATTTGTTCTTTTGTCTCTTCACCTATTACACACTGAAAGTCTCTAACCATTTCTGGATAAGGATGGGGACCAGCGACTGTACCGATGATATAAAAATGTGTCTCTGCTTTAGATACCCAATATCTTAGTGCTTCGTTCATTGCATCTTTCAGTGTCGACGAGCCTGATGTTACGGGGTGGATCTTCGCTCCTAGTAATCGCATACGGTCTACATTGGGTTTTTGCCGTTTTACATCCTCTGCGCCCATAAAAACTTCACACTCGAGGTTGAATAAGGCACAAGCAGTTGCTGTAGCAACACCGTGTTGTCCTGCTCCGGTTTCGGCAATGATCTTGGTTTTGCCCATTCGACGTGCTATGAGCGCCTGCCCCATTACATTATTTATCTTATGAGCACCAGTGTGATTGAGCTCATCTCTTTTAAAGTAAAGCTTGGCCCCATTAAAATGTTCAGTAAGTCGGTTGGCAAGGTAAAGAGGGCTTGGCCGTCCAATATAATGTTTTCTATAGTACTCTAATTCGCTCCAAAAACTCGGGTCATTTTTTGACGTGCGCCATGCATCACACACTTCAATTATTAGAGGCATAAGTGTTTCCGCTACATATTGACCGCCGAAAATTCCAAAATGGCCATTTTCGTCCGGAGTATTTCTCAACGTATTTGCACTTTCTTTGTAAGACATCCAGACTCCTTAGTTAAAGGATAGAAAATTGAATACCGAATACATATCAGAAGAACATAGCTTTCGGCATTTTTATAATGTTCTGACCGTTTTCATAAATTCAATAATTTTCTTATTATTTTTTATTCCGGCTTTATCTTCTACTCCCGACGAAACATCTACCGCTGTTGCCCCTGTGATTTTAATAGCCTCATTAATATTACTGATATTTAATCCACCAGACAAAAACCAAGGTGTTTCGAGGGAAGCATCACTCAGCCAATTCCAGTTAAAAGATATACCATTTCCGCCGGGCAGCGAATGAGTCGTATTCTCTGGTGCCGCAGCATCAAAGAGCAAAAAATCAGCAACTTTATCAAATTTCGATACTTCTTCAAAATCTTCTAGTTTTGAAATTTTTATAGCCTTAATTATCTTTGTATTAAATTTTTGTTTTATATTTGTTATGTNCTCTGCTGTTTCTGAGCCATGTAATTGGAAGATGTCGGGGGCTAAATGATTAGTTATTTCTTCGAGCAGCTTATCTGAGGGGTTTACAACGACTGCTACAACTTTAAAATCATCGGATCGTTCCTCCATTAAACTCGAGGCAAATTCGGGCGTTAAAGACCTTGGTGATGGCGGAAAAAATACAAAACCAAGATAATCAACGCCGCTAGCAATTGCGGCATCTACTGCGGTTTGTGAATTCATTCCACAGATTTTCACAGTTAACTTACTACGCATTATGTGCCGCAACGTCTTTTATACGTTTAGCGATTTCGGTCTGACCCTGTCGGGCTTCTACACTAGACTGTCTTAGCTGTTTATCCAAGCTTTTGATCTCTTTCTTAAACGTTTGCCTCTCTTTATATTTTCGAGGTAGGNTTTTNAAAGATGAAAAAAGGAACCCTGATATAAAACCAATACCTAACGTTCCTAAGCATAATACGAAGATGGGAATTTCTATATACAAGTCGAAAGGCCAAAGTTTTACAAGGCCCAAATGTTTATTGGATATTGCAAAAAGAACCGCGGCAATTGAAAGTGTGGTAAACAATAATACTTTAAGCAGCTTTAGAAGAACGCCTAACCCTGATAGCATCGGAACTCCTAAACTATGAGAAAAAATTAGATAGTTGAACTTGGTGAGGAAAAGTTTTCAAAATAAAAATGCCAATGCCGTGAGATATTTTAAAGAAAAAAAATTTTGCCAATTTATTTAGAGATTACGGTTCATTTTAAATGCCGGCATACAACACAGTTGATCAACAATTTGTTCCTATCCTTATTAAAAAGTTAACTATTAAGTTTTTCTCTCAATTGTTTTCCAGTTTTAAAGAAGGGAACAAACTTCTCTGTTACGGCCACTGACTCTCCTGTCCGAGGATTGCGGCCCGTTCGTGCTCCGCGTTTTTTGGTTGCGAAAGCACCAAAACCTCTAAGCTCCACCCGGTTTCCACATTCTAAAGCATATGAAATTTCCTCAAAAATAGTTGCGACGAGTATCTCAATGTCTCTTTGATACAAATGAGGGTTAGATTCCGATAGCTTTAGAATTAGTTCTGACTTAGTCATTTCGAAAAGACCTAATCTTTATTGTTAAAATATCATATTAGCTCAATTTTACATAATACCCCAGATGCAAATTCGTTCAATGCTAGGGCAGTAATGCTATTAATACCCACTAAAACTGGAAGAGTTCTAATTACAAGCAAAATCTTTAAAAGCGGGATGAAGCTTGTAAAAGAACCCTCAGTATCCAGTTGCCGTTTCTAATTCTCGGCGTTTTGATCTTCTTCTTTTTGTCTCANTGCTGCNCCAAGAATATCTCCCAAACTAGCCCCACTATCAGAGGATCCATATTCCGCCATAGCTTTCTTCTCTTCCTCTATTTCTCTGGCCTTCACAGACAGCGTAACTTTACGGTTTTTTTGGTCAATCTGTGTAACTTTCGCATCAACTTTTTCTCCAACTGCAAAACGGTCAGCCCGCTGTTCTGACCTNTCTCGCGATAATTCAGATTTTCTAATAAACCCAGCCATGTTATCACCTACGGTCACCTCAATTCCGGTATCCAATAGCTTAGTAACGGTGGTTGTAACTATGATGCCTTTCCGAATTGTGGCAGCACCGGTAGTAAAGGGGTCTTCTGTAAGTTGTTTGATACCCAGCGAAATTCTTTCTTTTTCTGAATCGATATCCAAAACCTTTGCTTTTACGGTTTCACCCTTTGAATAATCGTTGATAGCCTCTTCACCAGGTCGTTCCCAATCTAGGTCAGAAAAGTGCGCCATCCCATCGATCTCACCCGCGAGGCCTATAAATAGGCCGAACTCAGTGATGTTTTTGATTTCACCTTCTATCTCGGATCCAACAGGATGATTTTTCAAAAACTCGTCCCATGGGTTCGGCAAGCACTGCTTAAGTCCAAGTGAAATGCGCCTTTTTGAGGCATCTACGTCTAAAACAACGATTTCCACCTCTTGACTTGTAGAAACGATTTTACCAGGATGAACGTTTTTCTTGGTCCAGCTCATTTCTGAGACATGAACCAGTCCTTCTATTCCTGGTTCTAGCTCTACAAAAGCTCCATAATCTGTTATGTTCGTCACTCTTCCGCTAAAACGGGATTCTATAGGATATTTTGTGTCCACATTACTCCAGGGGTCGTCCTCAAGTTGTTTCATGCCAAGGGATATTCTCTGCGTTTCTGCATTGAACCGTATAACCTGAACGTCAACCGACTGGCCTATGGTAAGAGCCTCGCTAGGGTGGTTAATTCTTCGCCAAGCTATGTCTGTTACGTGAAGTAGTCCATCGACACCGCCGAGATCAACAAACGCTCCATAGTCGGTTATGTTCTTAACAACACCTTGTAGTGTCTGTCCTTCTTGCAAATTAGCAACGAGTTCAGAACGAGCTTCGGTGCGACTTTCTTCTAGAACAGCCCTTCGGGAGACGACAATGTTTCCCCTCCTTCTGTCCATTTTTAATATTAAAAATGGCTGAGAAATTCCCAATAAGTGAGCTACATCTTTCACAGGCCGAATATCTACCTGACTGCCNGGGAGGAAGGCGGTTGCACCTGCTAAATCTACGGTAAACCCTCCTTTAACNCGGCCNAATATGGTACCATCGACCCGTTCTTGAGCTTCAAACGCTCTTTCCAAGATAACCCAAGCTTCCTCTCTCCGAGCCTTTTCTCGGCTCAGCATCGCTTCTCCGTTTCGGTCTTCCATTCTCTCGACGTAGACTTCGACAAGATCGCCAGCTTTCAAGCCGTGTTCCTGACCCGGCGAAGTAAATTCTCTAAGCGAAACGCGCCCTTCAGACTTAAGTCCTACGTCAATGAGTGCGCTGTCACCTTCAATTGATATGATGGTGCCCTTAACGACACTTCCCTCAATACTTACTTCGTTTCCAAAGGACTCGCTTAATAAAGTCTCAAATTCATCCAGAGCGCTCTCGCTCATATCTACGTCAGTCATAATAACTCCTTGGAAGGCCTGTTTCACGGCAATATCGTATGCCNGGAAAGTGGGGTTACGTGGGGACTAGGCAAAANACTGTGTATATNAAGTCTCAGCGCTTGTATCACCTATTTTTTTTCGTCCATAAATAAGCTACGGCTTCCTAATTAGCTTTGCCACTTTTGGTTGCANTTGCCGGTCATNGTNAACNAANAACCGACGGTTCAAAAACGTCGAGACANNATCCAATTTTTNGCCTCATTAAANCTTACATCAATNCTNTTGTTNGATGTATCAATCACCANNGCGNCTGATGTAACCNCTAACGGGGCGTCTTTTCTATTTGTATCGCGTTCGTCCCGGGAACGCATTTCTTCAAGGACTTCACAGTATATAACGGTCGGATCACTTTGAAGCAACTCTTTCCAACGTCTTTTTGCCCTTATTTCTAAATCAGCTATTATAAAAATCTTGAAATCGGCGTGAGGGCAAACAACTGTGCCAATATCACGCCCGTCTAAAATAGCTCCGTCCTTACCTGGATCAGGATTTTGGGCAAATCTTCTCTGGCGGTCAAGCAGCTCTTGACGTACACCAGGGATAGCAGCAATCTTAGAAGCTAGATCAGAAACCGCTTGTGTCCTTATCCCAGTGTGATCAATAGAGGCTATGGACACTTGCCGCGCCACTTTCTCCGCAGATTGGGAATCTTTTTCGTTCATGCCCTTAGTGAGCAATTGTAGGGCTACAGCGCGATACAAAATCCCAGTATCGAGATAACTAAGATTAAAATATTCTGCCAGCTTTTTGGCGATTGTTCCTTTCCCAGATGCAGCGGGTCCATCTATTGCTACAATCAAATGCGTTAGTCCTTTCCTTTGTCGCTGAAGTTTAGGTTTGCTCCTAAGGACTTCATTGTTTCTACGAAACCTGGAAAACTAGTATTAATTGTGGTGCCATTATCTATTATGATCGGATTTTTGGCTTTTAGACCCAATGTCAAGAACGACATTGCTATTCTATGATCTAGTTGAGTTTGNATACGGGCACCTCCTTCAATTTGACCGCCAGTTCCATGGACGGTTAAGCTGTCAGAAGTTTCTTCTACTGTTACGCCGCAGGCTTTAAGCCCATTGGCCATCGCGGCTAACCTATCACTTTCTTTTACACGCAGCTCTTGTAANCCGAGCATTNTCGTTGTTCCAGAAGCACAGGCAGCNGCGACTGCTAGAATTGGATATTCGTCTATCATCCTCGGTGCAATGCTAGCTGGAACCGTAACTCCCTTAAGTTTGCTAGTCTTGACTACAATATCCGCTATTGGCTCACCCACCCCATCGTGTTTTTGTATCAATTCGGTTTTTGCTCCCATTTCATTCAAGATTTCAAATAACCCGAAACGCAAGGGATTAATTCCAACATTTTTAATTTCGATACGCGAATCTTCAGCTAAGATGCCTGCAACCATCGGAAATGCAGCAGATGAAGGATCGCCAGGAACAACTATATCTTGTCCTGTTAGTTCACTTTCGCCCTTTAAAGTGATTATATTTTGAGACTCGCCATCAGTTTCGATGCTGATCTCTGACCCAAATTGTTTGAGCATTCTCTCTGTATGGTCGCGCGTTGGCGTGGGCTCTCTTACAATAGTTTTCCCCGGAGTGTTGAGNCCNGCNANTANGATTGCTGATTTTACTTGAGCCGAAGCTACCGGAAGTGAGTAGTCTATGGGCTGTAAAGTCTGGGGCCCAGTACAAGATAACGGAAGAANACCACCCGNCCTAGACGTAAAGCTTGCGCCCATCATCTCCAATGGTTTTAGTACTCTTGCCATCGGGCGACGTGAAAGCGACTCATCGCCGCTAAAAAAAGAAGTTATTGGATTGCCTGCAGCTACCCCAAGGATTAAACGTACTCCCGTTCCAGAGTTTCCTAAGTCAAGTACCTTTTCGGGTTCATCTAAGCCACCAACCCCAAGTCCGTTAATATGCCATTTTTTATCNGCTTTTTTTTCAATTTCAGCACCGAAGGCCTGCATAGCTGAAATAGTAGCTAAAATATCTTGGCTTTCTAAAAGACCGTCTACTGTTGTTTCACCAATGCTTAGCGCGCCAAGTATGATAGAGCGATGTGAAATAGACTTATCACCGGCTATTGTTATGGACCCGGTTAGGTTAGTCGATAGATTAGCTATGATGCTGGTCACAAAAAACTCCCATTTTCAATAATCTAATACTAGCATGAAATCACATTTCGATGTAGAACGACGAGCAGTAATTTTATAAGGGGTCTCTAACATAAAGTTAGAAGACTGTCTGGCGAAATTTTAAAGTCACTGTGAAATTGTAGAAATATCTGTTTTCACTTTGACAATACCTCCTAATGGCGGTATTNCGGCGAANGATGGAATTTGAAAGAATTTTGTGGAGGACTGAATTTGGCGATTAAAGAACGGGGCGTGAAGAGAAACTGCCAGGCGTGNGGAGCGGCTTTTTATGACTTGCTTAACGATCCAATAATCTGTCCAAAGTGTGGGAGCGAGTATGACCCAGAGGCAATATTAAAAAGTCGCAAAACCCGGCTTCCTGCTGAGGAAGCAGCGGTAAAGATTGAGAACGAAGATGCCGGCGTGACTGAGGAGGATAATATCGCTGGGGTGGAGCTAGATGATGACGAGGATGTTATCCTTCCTGACGTCGATGACGAGGAACAGGATGTCAGTGTTGTGGAAGACGAGCCGCTAATCTCAGATGAAGACGTGGAAGATGAGTTAATTGANGACGATTAAACGAGGNAATAGTATTCAATAAGGTAACAAAAAAATTTAAAGCAATAAAAAATTTGAATTAATTACTTTTTTATTATTTTATCGTGGGGCCATAGCTCAGATGGGAGAGCGCTACAATGGCATTGTAGAGGTCGTCGGTTCGATTCCGTCTGGCTCCACCATAAACTTTAAAGNGNGNCCCTTCCCCGCCCAGATATGAGTTGGCGAAAATATGAGTTACTTCCTACGGAAGTGAAATAATCATGCGGAACATTTTTGTAATAACCAGCAGAGAACTTTTTAGTTACTTTGGCTCCTCACTTGGATATATTCTNGCCGCTATCTTCGTCGCTATATCGGCTGGTCTTACNTTCTATTTTGGGCATTTTTTTGATCGTGGCGTTGCCGATCTAAAAGCATTTTTTCAATACCATCCGTGGCTGCACCTCCTACTTATGCCAGCTTTAGGTATGAGGCTATGGGCAGAAGAAATTAAATTAGGAACTTTCGAATTTCTTATTTGTCTACCTGTGAAGATAATAGAGGTTGTAGTGGGAAAATTCTTAGCGGCGTGGATATACTCGGGGTTGGTTTTAGTTTTAACATTCCCACTGTGGATTACAGTAAATCTCACGGGAAATCCCGATAATGGTGTCATATTTGCAACCTATGGCGCTAGTTGGTTAATGGCAGGTGGATTTTTAGCATTAAGTGCTTGTGCTTCTGCTATGACAAACAATCAAGCTGTTTCATTTGTAATTGCTGTTACGATGTGTTTCTTGTCGATGATGACTGGCGTTGAGTTNATACAAGGCTCTTTTCATGGGTGGGCGCCAGAATGGCTTACTGAAACGGTTAGCCAATTGAGCACAATGTCGCATTTTAACGAAATTTCGAAAGGGGTTATTGATTTTAGAAATTTCCTCTATTTTTTCTCACTTATTACATTGGGTCTCTTGATTAACAGTTTAATAATTGAAATTAAAAAGGCTTAGTTCTTGGGATTATGCATCATAGTTCGAAACATAATAAGTTCTTCGGATACTTGAACATCGTATTTCTTCTCGTGCTATTTGTGTCTGTTAACATCTGGGGCGGTCGCTTATTTAACTCCGTACAGTTGGATTTGACTGAAGATAAAATTTTTTCCATCTCCGGGGCTACAACTGAGGTTTTGGAAAGTATTAAAGAACCAATTCGACTTAGTTTTTACACGTCTGAGAATTTAAGTCTTTTAGGACCTGATTATATAAGTCTAATGCTTCGAATAGAGGGGCTTTTAGAAACATATAAACTCGTGGCTGGCTCTAATCTAATAATTGAACGTATCGTGCCAAAGCCGTTCTCGCCAGAAGAGGACCAAGCTGTTTCCGATGGAATACATGCTATTCCAGATGTGCTTGGCAATAGTCAGATTTTCTTTGGTTTAACTGGACATAATAGTACTAACGGTTTTTATACTATACCTCACTTTGCACCTGAGCAAAATAACTTGATAGAATACGAACTCACGAGATTAATTTATGACTTGGAAAACACAAAAAAGCGAACCGTCGCAATATATGGCGACCTACCTATTTCCGGAGATAAAACGCAACGGGTACCCCCTTGGACAATACTGGAGACAATAAAGCGCTTTTTTTCGGTCCAAATTTTATTTGGGGACGTGCAGCGCTTCAGCAGTAACATAGATGTTTTGGTCTTAACGGAACCAGGTGAACTTTCAAAGACGACGCTATATGCTATTGATCAATTTATTCTGAGGGGTGGAAGAGTTCTAGCATTCTTGGATCCATTTAATGAAACGCTTGATGTTTCGCAAAATAGTCAACCTTCGGTTCCTAGATCGCGAGGGCTCGATAATTTCACTAAATTATTAAGCGCATGGGGAATCGAAATTCCGACAAGGACAGTGGTTGGTGATCTGGGCGGCGCTATTAACGTGCAAATGACCAGAAATGATAGAATTTTAGCTACAAAATATCCCGTTTGGTTTGATGTAAAAGAGGATGGTTTTGTGAGCGACGAGGTTATTACCAGTGGTTTGTCTCGGATCAGCCTGAGATCTGCAGGATATATAAAGCATTCTCCCCAGCAATCTTTGAAATTTCAACCAATATTGTTGGCGAGCAAAGAATCTGGTTTTATTGACGTATCAAAGATCGAATACGCTCCCAACCCTGTTGAAATTCTAGCGAACTTGCAACAAACAGCGGAGCAAAAGGTATTAATGGCCAGATTGTCTGGCGCCTTTAAAACAGCGTTTCCCGATAGAGCGCCAGTAGCAAACGTCAATAGCGAAAATAACTTGCCGCATCTAAATGACAGTGTACAACCCAGCGCTGTGCTTTTAGTGGCTGACGCTGATCTTTTGGCAGACGAAGCATGGCTGGAAAATAAAAATCTAGGGGGGAAAACATTAAAGGTCCCACTCGCAAATAATGGGAACCTTGTTGTGAACGCGCTTGAGCAATTGGTAGGCACATCTTCTATGATAGGACTGCGGGGAAAAGGGACGTTGAAAAGACGCTTTACNTTGCTTGATAAATTGGAACAAGAAGCGGAGATCAAATACCGTAAGAAAGAAAACAAATTACTTACAAAAATTGAAGATGGGAAAAAATTTATCGAACAAATTCAAAGAACAGAAATAAAGCAAGGCGTTGTTTACTCTCAAGAACAGCAAATGGAGTTGGAGAGAAAGAGGAATGAGATGATCGAGGCCAGAAAAGAATTGCGAGATGTACAATTTTCGGCCAAAGAAAACATTACCGAGCTAAAAAATAAAATTATTTTTTACAATATTTGGTCAGTGCCGATTTTACTTTTACTATTAATTTTTGGCCTAAACCTTGTGCGAGTGATTAGTTGGCGCAAGTCTTTTGGGGAAAGTTAATGAGGCCCAACCCTTCATTAATTCTGTTTTTGCTAGCAGTTTTCTCCACAACGGCTGCTCTATACTCTATCAANANTTCAGAAGATTATCAGCGTACAACAGCTAATGACGTGCAAGTTTTCCCGCGTTTGAATGCTAAGCCAGAGGCTGCAAAAGTTCTAGTTATAGAAACAGGGGGGCTCAAATTAAAATTTAAGCAAAACAAGGACTCTGTTTGGGTAGCCGAAGATAAATTTAAATATCCTGCGTCGTCCAAACTTATACAAAAAGTCATTAGTCAACTTGCGGATATGCGTAAAATTGCTGTAAAGACTAGAATGCCATCTAGATTTAATCAAATTGGCGTTGAGCCTTATCAGCAGGCGGATGCAAATTCCGTTTTTGTAAAGCTAAAAGCCGCCGATGGAGAAATATTGGCTGAAAGCATATTTGGTGCACAATTTAGACGGAATAATATTGGCGTTGCTGAAGGAACTTTCATCCGGCATCCAAAAGAGCAGCAAGCCTGGTTGGCAAGTGGAAGTATAGATATCCCAAGTGATTTTCTATCTTGGTTGGATACGCGAATTCTAAACATCGAGTCAAACGAAATAAAAAAGATAAAACTTTGGGACAAACTGGGTCGTACGGCGGTAGTGGTGAGATCAAATGATGGCGGCCGGTTTATTTACCAAAATCGAGATGGCATCGGATATTTAGATCGGGA
>FUFK010043174.1_pt1 | contig 14018 bp, 8 predicted proteins | sample 1021851 | NCBI WGS metagenome assembly FUFK01 (sample SAMEA51879418, study PRJEB19060) | metagenome | reverse complement strand
AAAAAAAAAAATGTTGTTCATAGTGGTTTTTGATAATCAAGTAAAAGGGGTTTTTACTAGTCCTGTTGACGCTGCTGAATACTGTAAAAAAAATAAAATAAATGAATCTTGTGTATGGGGTGGTAATAAAAACGGTACTGAATTTACTCAACTATACAAATATAAATAAATTAATGAAATAATAAAAGGGTTTAAAGATTATCCATTTTAATAATACAAATGGATAAAGCATTTGAAAAAGTATTATTAGAAAAATCTGAAAATGATACATATATAGAAGCGTGTCAAGAATGGTTGGCTACTGACTTCAAAGAAGGTAATGGATATTGTGTATGTGGACAAAAATTAAAAAACTTATATGAAATAACAAATCAAGTAAATAATAATGTTATTTTCCCTGTGGGTTCTGAATGTGTAAAAAACGCAACACATTTAGAAAAAAGTATGAAAGATGTCAGGCATAAGAAAGACAAAAAAAACAGTCATCTTTATTGTAAATGGTGCGGGGATAGACATAGAAATAAAAGTCAAGTTTGTAATCTTTGTAAATGTGGTGAATACCCTATAAATTTTGGAAAGTACAAAGGGCATTCTTTGAACTATGTATATAAAATAAATCCGGGTTTTTTTGAATTTGTTAAAACACATGCTTTTCATAGATTCAAAAACAAAAGATTCAAAACCTTTTATGAAACGAAATTTATTTATTAAGTTTCATTTTATTATTTTAAAAATAAATTGAAATAATAAAATGATTTAAAAGATTATCTCATATATATATTATATGAACGAACTTATCAACGATTACTTGAAAGATCCTTCAAGGGGTAGTAAAAACGCCATTTACGGTGGGCAATATACAAAAGCGTTTTTAAAGTGGAATAGGAAACAAATAATAGAAGGTAAAACTACTACTTATGCCCTAAAAGATAAAATATATAACCCAGAAACAAAAAGATTTATCACTTTAAAATATAAAAAAAGTGGTACTAAAAACAAGATCTTAACAAAGAAGAGTTTGATAAAAAAAAATAAACTTCTTCACACTGGTGAATATTTTACAGTCCGCTTAAATGAATACTCTGTACCCGATAAAGAAACAACTTTACCAGGTGGCGAAACCGTAATAGGTGCGAATACATCGGCATGGTTCAAAAAATTGATCAAACGATTTAATTTATTCAACAAGACTACAAGATGGTTTCTTAAAAATGATAAAACAAATGAAATTCTAGTTGATGCCGAACTACCCGCATTATCTCAAACTGAAATGAATAAATATTTTAGAGATTTTAACGATTTCCTACAAAGACATCAAAGCCCTGAAAGTGGGTTATTTTATCATTATTATGTAGTATGGGGTAATGAACTTGAATTTGATACATCAATTGAAGATAAAGATGAATTTACAATGTATATTACAGAAAATGTAGAAATTGAAAAGAACTTAGTTGAACAATATTTCGCCGATGGTGATTACTGTTTATTAAAACACATATACAATTGGATATGTGAAAAAATAAGTAATGCTGAGTCAAATAGTACGAAAAAGAAATATGAAGCAAAAAAGAACAAGTTTTTAGATATTACTTTGAAAAGTGGAAAAACAAAAATAGGATATTTTACAAAATATAAAGATGGTGTTCCTGAAAAAGATCTTCATCAGCTTGTAAATGATTTACAAATTCATATCAAAATACAAAAACCCTTCAACCCTGACATATATTTGAATATCAAATCAACTAAAAAACCTTTGCGGACTTTTGCTTATACAAATACTCGTTTGAATCATGTTGAACTAACCCCTAACACTTCTTATTTTAATCAAATATTCACAGATAATTATAAAGATGATCTTGAAATTTTAGATAATTTTACTGAAATGAATAATATCAAAAAAGAATTAGGGGCGGGCGACTGGATCGGCACAAGTTGTAAACATGGTTATAAGAGTATCAAAACACTTGATAAGATTTACAGATATGATGATGATTTTGACATTGAAGCAAAGAAATTTGAACAGTCTATCGGGTGTAATACAGAATCTAACACATGGTCATTTGATAGTATCAAAAACAAAGATCTAGGATATTTTATTGATTGTGGTACTCATTTTAACGGCACAATAGATTTTGATGAAGACTTATCTATGTATGATGACATGAAAACAAATATTAAAAAGGGTATGCGTCATTTTGATCAGACTAAGGCGTATGCGAACTTTAATAAAACTAAATATTATTCAGGGTTCATGTCTTGTCCGGGTGAGTTCCGAAAGGTAAACAATTTTGATAGAAAGGGGTTTTATTTGATTGATAATATTGTTATTACAGATGAAAAATTCAAAAAATTAAATAATAAGTTGAACTGGTTTATTAACTATAATATTTACACTGACGCTGAATTAAACGCACTAAAAAATTATGGATCATTTAATGTATTATGTGGCGCTATGGGTAATAAAGTAGATTTTGATTTTAATGACACTATGAAAAATAAAAAAATGGTTTTACATGTAATCAATGGAAAAGAAATTAAACTTCCATATTATTCAAAATGGGTAGGAAGATGCGCCATTAATTCGCATTTTCAATCATTTGTCATGAGTGGTAAAAAAGAGTATTTTCAAAATATTATCTGTGATCATACAAGAATAACTTATAATGAATTCAAGGGCGAAGCAATTATTAAATATCCGAAAAAGACGGCAAAAACATTAAAACATATCGCTGCTCAGATTACAGCATATCAACGCCTAGTAATGCTTGAACAACTAATGAAGATGGATCTAGATAAAATTGTCCGTGTGTGTGTTGATGGTGTTTATTTCTGGGACCATGATGTAGATTTTAAAACTAAATATGATAATGATAATTTTACTGTATGGAGTGATAAAACAAAATTATCTAAAATGACACTGGCGAACAGTCCTACTGAAAATTATCTATCTAATATTTATGAAAATAATGAAACCATTAATAAGATTTTTGAGATTAATAATGAATATGATAAGAGTACAAGCACCAGAAATATTATACCCTTCCCCACAGGAGATACAAGAGATTATCACAAAACAGAGGCGCATTATGGAGCGGGAGGTTGTGGAAAATCAACAAAGAACCTTTTAGACTCTGGGTTAATTGATATGTGTTATATTGCTCCTTCATGGAAATTAGCAAGAAAACTACAAGAAGATTTCAAAAATAAATTTAATAAACATATAGATGTCAATGTTTATCATAGGTTAGTAAATCAACCTTATTCAGATGGAATAAGAAAAAAATACAAAAATTATTTATTAGATGAAGCAAGCCAAAAAACAGAAGAAGAAAAGAATCAATTATTAAAATTATTGAATACAGCAAATAAAATAATGTTTGTGGGTGATTTCGGATTTCAATTACCCCCAATTAGTAAAGTAAAAGGACAAGTTGTAAAAGAAATGACTTTTGAAAATATTGATAATATTGTTGAACATACTGTTCAAAGGAGGACAAAATGTGAAAAATTAAAACATCTATTAGATCAATTAAGAATGCTTATCACAGCAAAAGCAAATTATAGAAGTTGTTTACCATTATTGAAAAAATATTTATCAACAATCACAAAAGAACAATTAATTCAAGAATACAAAAAAGAAGATATGATTTTGTGTTCTCAACACGATTTCAAAAATGAATATACAAAACTATTTGATCATATTGAAAAATATTATATTACGGAAAACAATAATTTATATCAAAATGGTATGATTATATTTGAAGAAGTAAAAGATACAAAATGCGAAAAAAGACACGCTTATACAATCCATTCAATTCAGGGTGAAACATGTGAACATAATTTATATATTGATTTGAGAAAACAAAAATCATTAAGAATGATATATACCGCCATTAGTCGCGCGAGATATATTAACCAGGTAAAATTAATCTAAAAGTTCTGAAATTTCAGAATCTACATAATACCTAAAAATTATTCTTTGTTTATAAAAATTCCTTAACATTTTATTTATTTCTGAATATTGTTTAAAATTTAAATTAAGTTCCAACATACATAAATTATAAATTTCATAGTAAGTACTATCAAATTTAAATACATTTTCTTGTAAAATTTCCGGCAAACTAAATAATAAATTCATATATAATATACATTTATTATTTTGTAGGAAAATATTTATTTCCTATCCAGTCTTTTCTATCCCCAAATAGTTTAAAAGGTTTAATTTCTTTTGCGTCATAAAACATTATATAGTCTTCTAGTTTTCTTTTATTTTGTACATAATTATTAACTACAATGAACCTAAAATCTTTACTTTTGACCAATGCTTCAAAGGTATTTCTTCCTTCTCTTTTTGCTTTTCTACTTGTATCAATATAAAACGATTCATCTAATATCATGTCCCTTTCTTTCAGACTGCTTATATTATTCATGAAAAATGAATCAAGATTTAATCTTGTAGTTCTACTTATCTTAGTTAAACTTTGTGATAATACAAAAATGTTTATTCCATTACCTTCTAGTCCAAATTGTGAAGATTCCCCATAATGTCTACCCCTTACGGCTAGATCTTCAATACTATTATTTTTTAGTCCATTTCCTGCGGCGAAATCATCAATTACAACAGCAATTCTACTTTTATACATATTCTCTTTTTTCTTTTGTCCTTCATTGAATTGTTTTATTTTTTCTTGATTGCTTATGATATAATCCAATGCTGACATATCATTGAATCTATAACCATCTGGTATACCCTCAAACCCACTACCCGTCTTACTAATCAAAAATATGTGTGTAAATTTTCTATTACTTTTTTGAAACTTTTGTAATATATTATTTATCATAAAAGTTTTACCACTTCGTCTGCTTGCTATAATCCCTACTATAAAACTATCCGGCAACATTTCAACGGGATTAAATGCCTTAAAATCTTTTAAATTTATATCCGTATTTTGATACTCTGTACGGGGATCACCTGGATTTGTTTCATAATTCATATTATATATATATAATACAAATATTATATTTAATTCTTACCTGTTTTAATAATAATAGGCATTCCTACTTGCTGATTTATTCTTCTTCTTCTGAATCCTCTTTGTCCTCTTAATGGTTCTTCAATATCGGGTACTTGTGGTGGTGCTTGTACTTGCTGAGCTATGGGGGGTTCACCTACCTTAGGTACATTGCGTTTTACTGGTTTTTTATAGTTTCTACCTAATCTATTAACACGAGTATTACCCACAACGCTATTATCAAATTCATGTCCCGGTTTAACTGCCCTTACTCTTGATGGGTTTAGTTCTGGTACGCGTGGTTGACTTAGTGCGGCTAAATTAGGGTGAGAAGCAAAAGAAGTACCAAAAAATGACTCAGCAGAAAGTATAACACCTACTTTAAGATCTGATGTTTTATAATAATTTCTGATCATATCTTGCATTTTTTTATGATGTGCTTTTACTTTGTTTACATCTTTTGACTCCAACGCATCATTTTTATCTTTTTGATGTGGACTTTCTTTAAAAGTTTTAATTTCATCATCATAAATAATATGCATACATCTTATTTCATCTTTTAAAGTTTCTATTGATTTTTTATTTCTCATGCGATCTTCTATTAATTTTTGTGCTTCATCTGTGGGAAAATTAACAGAATTTAATAAATTACTGCTTGTTAATCCACCTGCTCCAAGTGTTTGAAAACCTGGTACATTACCACCTGAACCACCTGAACCACCTTGAACGGGGTCAAAGGTTCCAGCTGGTGTAGTGTCATCAATTTCAATATCTACATTTTGAAACTGTGGATTAAATGTCCTAAATTCTGGTTGATCCATAAATTGTTGATTGTTAGGTTCTGCCTGTGCTTCTGCCCCTCTTTCTGCTTCTGCTTGATTAATGTTTTCATCGCCTTCTACTCCTAAACTATCTATATCTTCTGCGGTGAATTGTTCTCCTGGTTGTTGTGATGTTGCCCCTGGTTGATTATTATTAACATCTGGTTGACTCGGTTGTGATGCCTCTGGGGGTTTGTCTATATGTGCTTGTGAATAATAATATTTTATCATTATATTCCGTCTGTCTGGGTCTAAATTTTTCCACCCTTCCCCCAGATGTTTCATCATTTTATTTTGAGCAAATGCGAATTTTTCTTGATGATCTAATTGAGTTTCTGAACTTTCACCCGCTTCAAAATATTGTGCTACTGCTTGTGCTTGTTCTTCGGTTAAATTTGCTAAAAAATCATTCAATCTATTATTAGCAATCATTGTTCTAGCGTCTTCTAATGGTGTTGTACTTTTACCAAAAGGATCTAATTCTAATTCTTCTTCTTTATCTTTTTCATCTAATAATACAGTTCGTTCCCCTTGTTTTGTTCCAAGTTGTGCCCCCTCTTCTTTGTCTTCATCTGTTTTCTTTTCTGCTGGATCTTTCCCCCTTAAACTTTGATCTACTGGTGTAGCCATAGGAACATCTTTATCCTCCTCTTTTGTTTCCTCTTTTGCTTTTCCTTTTCCCTTGTCTTTTTTTTTAGGTGGTTCTTCTTCCGTTTGTGGTGGGTCTGTTGATGCTGAACCTTCACTTTTTTTAGCTCTTAAAACTGCCCTATCTATTTCTGAACCTTGATTGACATGTTTTACATATTTATCATTTAATCCATCTTTATCAGTATATAATTTACCTGTATCACCTTTGCCTATACTATACCTTTTAAAATCTGGATATTCTTTTTCAAATGCTTCTTTATCTTTAAAAAATGTATTTTTTTTAATTTTATTATTTTCTATTTTTCGTAATTGAAGATATATAGCCGCTGCTTTTTTGTATTGTGGTTTAGCGTCTTTGAAGTCCATCTCCTTAGCATCATTTATTATCTGTAAAATTTCATCTCGTTTTTCATTTCTTTCTTTGAGAAACTTTTTAAAATTATCTTTCGCTGTTGACATTATATAATTTAATAAGAAAAAAATTTTTAATTAATTCTTAATAATAAATATTTAACCTAAAAATATTTTCTTTTTATTTATATATAATGAGTGGAACAACGAAAAGAAGGAGTATATATAACACATTCACAATAGATGCCGATTTTATAGATTTACATGGTTCAGCAGGATCTAATAATGATGTAGAATTTGAAGCACATGGAACAAGTAAAATTTTATTAAAATCAGATACACAAGTTCCAGAAGGAAAAAAATTATTAGTTTCTTCGGTTTGTGATAAAGACGGAACAGAAATTTTTAGTAAAGATACTACAAATAATAGGTTGAAATTCAATATGCCTATTGATTTTAATAATCAAGCGGTTGTTAATTTTTCTGGTGGTGGTGGAGGAGGCGCCACCACAACTAGTGGTATTTCATCAGAAAATCTAGCAGGACAAACACTTGAAGACGAATTAGACGCCCTTACGACACAACAAGGAACAAACACTAACAATATAGCCACATTGACTACACAACAAGTAGCAAACACTACCGCAATAGGTACAAATACACAAAATGTAGGAACAAATACTACCGCTATATCAGGGTTATTACTACAACAACAAACAAACACAACTAATATAGCTACAAATACAGCGGCTGTGAATGGATTACAAACACAACAAGCAACAAACACAACTAATATATCCGCCTTACAAACAACAACCGCCGGAAACACTACCAGTATAGGGACCTTACAAACCCAACAAAATACTAACACTACTGATATAGCCGCATTAACAACAACACAAAATACACAAGGTACAAATATTACAAATCTTCAAACTACACAGGGTACACAAGGTACAGCAATTACAAATCTTCAAACTACACAGGGTACACAAGGCACAGATATTACCGCCCTACAAACTACACAGGGAACACAAGGNACAGATATTACCGCCTTACAAACTCAACAGGCGCTAAATGTTTCAGCTATTGCTTCTAATACCGCGCGTACTTCTAATCTTACCGCTGATAGGGTGTTAATTTCTTCTGCTGTGGGTACTATAAATACAGCAGGAGTAGGAATAACCGATCTTGCTACAAAAAATAGTAGTAATGTTTTTACTGCGCCGTTAGGTAATCCTGCTACTCAAAATAGTTTTGATACTATTACTGCTTCTACCATAACAAANACNGGAACNACNGAAAGCACAGGATATACACAAGGTGGAGCGGCACTTAATTTTAGTCATTTAGCAGGCAGTGTAGATAAAACACAATTAGCAACAGAAACAGTAAGAACCGATACAGCAGACCAGACAATTCAAGGACAACCCACAACAAGTGCCCTTACAAAATTAACTATTGATAATACCCACGCAAGCGGAAATAGTCAATTTGTAGTACAAAAGCGTTCAACACTGGGAGTATTACAAGGCGGGTTTACCATACAACAAACAACCACAGGAACTAATATTACAACACAAGCACCCGTAGGACAAACTCCCGATTTATCTATAACGCCTGCTAATGGTTCATTAGCACTTACGATAGGCGCCCAGGATACAAGGTGTCATAATAACTTCAAAATTTTAGGCAGTATGTCCGGTGCTGCTCGTTCAGATAATAAAGACTATATTTTTAAAACAGTAGGAGCAACAGGCACAGGTGATGTGTTGTTGCTGGAAGATGTCTTAAAACGCCCGACGCAAGGGACCAACCCCGCTGTGGGGTTTAATCCTAGTGCTGCTAGTGTTGTTGAATTCTCTACAACTGGTGTACCATCTTACAAAGCATTATCAGATTTTTTAACCCTGCCTACGGGTTTACCTACTAATCCTAGTGCCGTTTTGATAGATTCTGCGGGAACAACATCTTATCTTGAATCTAGTAAAGTACTAACTAAACCCGGTGGTGTTGACCCTAGTCTGCCTAGTTTCGTGGAGGTACAGACAGGCGGGGGGTTCGCTTATAAACCTTCTAGTTTTATACCGTTGCCTAACGGCGCCCTACCTTCCGCAAATGAAAATGTTGTGTTTGTTAATCCCGCTGGTACAACTTATGTAAACCGTAGTAATCTAATAGAAAGACCTGGTAATGCGAACCCCAGTAGCGGTACAAAATTAATAACCATTAACAATGTGGGCACGAGAGCATATAAGGATTTAGGACAATTCCTTACCACACCCAGTGGCGCTAATCCTAGTACCGATTCTTTTATTAAAATATCCAGTACAGGTGTACAAAGTTATGTAGCTGAAAGTAGTTTAGGTGGTGGAGGAATTCAGAAACCTGGCGGTAGTAATCCAGGGCAAAATTCACTAGTAAGGCTTGATACAGCAGGAACGGAAACTTATCTAGCAGAAAGCGATTTAATTAAAACTAATATTGCTTCACAGACAATTAGCACTACCACCGCAGGTGCTAATTTTACTTTAAGTTGTGGTAGTACAACATTAGCAGATGAAACTGTATTTAGGATTGAGAGAACAGGAGGAGTGGGGGATAATAGCATAGAATTTAGACCTAAAAGGGGTACTTTTGCTGAATGGGATTGTAAAAATGATCTAAGAATTTTAATTAATGGACAAACAAAATTAGGTGTAGGAAACCATACAGTAGATTTTTTTAAACCTATTGTTATGCAGAACGGACATGATATAAGACTAAGACAAGATTTTGTAGCGCCCGCTAATTCAAGTTCTACGGGTTCTTTCGGAACACTCGGTTTTGACAGCAATCATTTATATATAGCAGTTGGGACAAATAGTTGGAAAAGAGTAGCATTATCAACATTTTAAAAAATAAAATGTTGTATTAATATAATGAATATTTACGCATTTGATTATTATTTTTTTCTTTTTTAATATTATAAATGCCCGGACATTACAGAATGAAAGGAACTAAACCAGCGATGAAAAAAACTACAATGAACAAGAAAATGACAATGAATAAAGCAGTACCTAAAAAGGGATCGCCCGCCATGAAAATGAAAATGGCGAAATTACGAAGTTTAAAAGGTAAAAAATAATAAAAATATTTTCTTTTTATAATATATAATGCCTCTTCTTCATATTCATCTAAATCAACAATCGCAGACAGTAAAATTAATGCACGATTTGAAACCACAAACACTTTTTTTAAGACAAATAATAATCAATAAAGATATAGAAAATTCAATGAACGCCGATAATGAGGGACTTACAATTGATCTACATCACATGTTCAATGGATTTGAAATCATGAGTAATATTTCTAGTGATAATAAATTATTCATTCCCGTTCATTCTCGGGCTCTTGCTCCTACACCAGACCCATTTATTTATCCATTTCATATTAAATTAAATGCCGAAGAGATTAAAAGAGAATTTTTAATAGAATGTTTTAAAAAAGATGGGAAGACCCCTATTTCATTTGAACAAACAGGACCAGACAATGACGGACACTATAAAACAATAGATTTATATTTTGAATATCAAACGGCACAACATTTTGAAACCTTAATAGGAACTGAACCGGGTTTTCATAGCGCCGTAGGACAGCATTAATTTTTCTAGAAAATTTTATTTATAAGAAATAATAATCTTAAATTTTTTCTTATAAATATATATATGGTAGTAGATACAGGGAATAAATTTTGGGCATACGATGGAAATTTTTGGAATGTTAAAGATTCCTTCACCCGTGAATATGGATTCGTATTTGAAGTACCACGCAAAAAGGATAAAAACGGAAAAATAATTCAATATTCTACTAAGGATTGGTTTCAACAACCAGCAGGAAAACCGGGTTCTTCAAGTTGGAATCCAGACGGCGACGGATTCAAGGGAAACAAGGCGAAAGCATGGACAAAAGGTATTGTGGGTGTACTAACTGGAAATGAAAAAATTACAGATGCCGCAATTCATGGAAGTACTGACGATTTTTTAAAAAGTACTGGTGAAGGTATGAGCGATACAGAATTAGCAATAAATTTAACTGTTCTAGGTGCGGGGGTTGTGGGTGGTATTGCTTCTAGTCGTGCTGGGGTTCGTTCAGGACACATGGAAAGTGGAAATTTAAAAGCATTAAGAACAAAATATAAAATAAATAAACAACAATTAAAAGAACAAGCGGCAAAAGATAAATTAGATATATCAAAAGTCAGTGAAGCAAGAATAGATAGTTTTATTGAAGAATGGAATAAAAGAGATCCTGCCGATAATGTCAAAATCGCGGATAGTGTATTAGAAAAATCATATCAAAAAGCTAATAAAAAGTATTCTGATCATCTAGCAAATAAGCCTAAATGGGACGGTGGATCATGGGATAGAGCAGATCCAGGAAAAAAGGCAACATTTACAAGAACATGGAATTTATGGAAAGCAACTAAACGAAATTTAAATAGACAAGTTGAAGAAATTGGAAATAAATTTAGTAAAGTAAGGGAAGCCTATAATAAAATAAAAGCAGAAAGGGACAGAATTAAAAAGGAAAATGAAGGAAAAGCGGCAGAAGAGAGTGTCAGAAAGTTTGAAAGAGATAATGATCTAGAACCATTGTCTTTTATGGAATATTTACAAAATTTCAAAAAAATATATAATAAAAATCCTACTGAAACCGAATTAGCAAATTTTAAAATAACATTCAATAAATTTAGAGTAGATCTTAAAAATGTTGATTCTGCTGTGAGGGAGAAGGCGTTAGAAAATTATAAGGCTGCTGGTGAATCAGATCCTACTGCAACTTATTTTAGAATGTGGGAAGATATAAAAAGTAAAAATAATGGTAAAATAAATCTTAAAACATTTGAACAACAAATAGAAACAGAAAGTCTAGCCGCTAGAAATTCAAAAAGAGCAAGTAGAATAAAAGAATTTGAAAATCAACACGGTTTGAAAAATATGAGTATAGAAGAATATATATATGAGTATCAAGCACAAAATAACGGATACAGACCCACAAGACAACAATTAAAAGATTTTATAGCTGAATATAATGATTATCGGATTGATCTTAATAGTATAGCAGAAGAAACAAAAATTAAGATAATGGAAGATTATGAGGCAGGAGGGGAAAAAACACCGGATCTTTTTGAGGTTTGGAAAGTAAATAAAAGTAAAGGTGGAGATGTGAAAGCATTTGAACAAGAACTTTTAAGCGATGCCGCAAAAAGTAGACGGGCGGCAGATTATACAAAACAATTAAATAAATTAGGGGATCTTGATAAAAATAAAGATGGACAATTGACAAAAGAGGAAGTGGAAGCATTTAATAAAAAATTTGATTTTGACGCAGACGGAATACTAGGGGAAACTGAAAAAGCAGCAAAAACAAAAGAAATAGAAGAAAAGTATCCAGACTTAGACGCGGAAGAACGGCGACTAATGGAAGATGATGAAGTTGAGGTAGATTTATTTGGATTGGGTGAGAGAGCAGCAAAGAGCGGGAAAGGTGGTAAAGGTGGTNAAGGTGGTNNATCAAAAGCAAAAAAGGGCGCAGCCGCGGGGGTTGGTGCCGGCGTTATTGCNGGTGCTGTTGCTAGTGCTGTTTCTGGTAAAAAAAATGAAGGGGATATAGATGATAAAAGATTTCCTGATACAATGCCGAGTACTAGACGAAGAATGATTGAATATAACATTTATGATGCTTTGAAACAGTATTTCAATGCTGATTATAATTATCCATCTAAAAATAATAATAATAATTTATTCTTTCAATCTGATCCAGTTAAATATTATACTCAAAAAAATCCATTTATTCAAGATATTCCGCCTAATAATCCTTTTGATACAANNACNCANCAANNNATANATAATATNNANGAACACCCNTNCCACCCNGANATTAAAAAAAATAAAGTNCATGAATTATTATTAGATTCTTTACATTCNTATAATGAAAAAGTTGATCATAATAGTATTTTAATTAGCAATAATGATTATATTTATATTGATACACAAGTTAAAGTTTTTACAAAAAATATGTATAAAGTTGTTTCATTTAGGGGGACAGAAATGAATAATGCGGGCATGCCTAATAGTTTGGGTGATGTATTTACTGACGCTAATACAGTTAGTGCGAGATTATCAAATTATTTTCCATTTATAAAACCCGCAAACGACTTAATAGGACACATGGGATTTATACAAAGTGTAGCGGCGGTATATGATCAATTGAAAGAACAATTAGAAGGCGTTGAATATTTTGAATGTACTGGGCATAGTTTAGGTGCTGCCTTATCTACTATTTTTGCTTATGTATATAGTCTTGATACAAATAAATTTCCAGTTCACCTTTTTGTTTTTGGTTCTCCTCGTGTTTTCATTGGTAATGATAGTGCTGAAAAATATAATAAAAGAATGGATCTTGTAAGATTTCAAAATTCAAACGATGGCGCAACATTTGTACCTAGTCAAGAAATAAGTCTTCAAGGTTTAGGCACGGCTAATATGGGTGCTGGATTAGGGGCAATGAGTGGACAAATACTTGAAAGCAGATTGGGTAAATTTAGTCAACCTAATTTCGGAATGTTTAAAACATTGGGAGCAATTGCCGGACTATATGCCGGATCACAAGTAAGCCCATTACCTTATATTCATGTAGGACTAGGTATAATGCTTTTTAGAAATAAAAATGAAATAGTTAATATAGAACCATCATTAAGTCAGCACTATTTAGGAGGTAATGAGGGTATGCGGATTGTACAAGAAAATTATATATTTATTCCAGAAGGTCAAGACATTTTACGAAACCCCGTTAATATTGAAGGTTTAGTAGTAAAAGGGGTTGAAGACATGTTTCAATTTAGTTTAGTTAATAAATATTTATTGGGTTCAGGTTCTTTGAATGATCCTACATTTAAATTAGTATTTGATTCTTATTTGAAGGATAATAATTTTGGAAATTCATTTATTCAGAAAGCATATTCTTATTATAGGGTTTGGTTAGATTCACAAAGTATATTAGGAGATAATAAATTAACCCATACAATTTTAGACAGAATAAAATTATATAGACAAAGAGTTGTTAGACAACAATCAAAAAAAGATCCTCTTTTAGAACTTGAAATGGATTTCGCACCGGTTCCTTTTGCTAGTTTGACGGG
>FUFK010050690.1_pt1 | contig 14020 bp, 14 predicted proteins | sample 1021851 | NCBI WGS metagenome assembly FUFK01 (sample SAMEA51879418, study PRJEB19060) | metagenome | reverse complement strand
TTTAAACATGGACTTAAAGAAAAAGGCCCATTTCTAATTGAAGTTTTGATTTAAATCATTTTTTAAACACTGCTTAGGAAATTTTATTATAGAATTTTATATAATCGTTGCAGTTCTTTTCGCTGCGTTTTTACACGCTACTTGGAATTTTGTTTTAAAGGGATCTGAAGATAAATTCTTAAGTATGACTTCAGTGGTTCTAGGTCATATTCCATTTGCTATAATTGGTATTTTATTTTTTGGATTGCCTAACATAGATGGTTTGAAATTCATATTAGCTAGCTCTTTATTACATTTTTTTTATCAAGTTTTCCTTCTAAATGCATATAGATATGGAGAATTATCAGAGATTTATCCTATAGCAAGAGGTTTGTCTCCATTAATTATTTTAATAGTAAGTTTTTTGTTTTTTNATGAAGAAATTTNAAAACAAGAAATCTTTGCCATTTTTTTAATTTCATTTTCTTTGATAATTTATGGTTTGAAACAATTTCTACTTAAGAAATCTGAGGTTAAAGGCTTTGTTTTGGCTGTTGTTACAGGGTTTTTTATTGCTAGCTATTCTCTTGTGGATGGATACGGGGCAAGAGTTACAAAAAATCCTGTAGGGTTTTATAGTGTAATGACTATAGTCAATGGATTTATCTTTTATGTTTTTGCGCGTTGTAAAGAAAAAGAAATTTTAAAAAGAATAATTCTTTCTGGGAAAATGTATTTTTTTATAGGTGGCACGGCATCTTATGCGGCTTATGCTATAGTTGTATGGGCATGTTTATATTTACCTATTGCTGTGGTCTCATCTTTGAGAGAAACTTCTATCCTTTTTGCTGTTTTATTGGGAGTATTTTTCTTAAAAGAGAAGATAAATTTAACTAAAAGTTTATTAATATTAGGTTTATTTTTTGGGGTAATAATTTTAAGGCTGAACTGATTTTTTTACAAAGAAATGACTAAATTAATTTTGAAATACATGATATTAAAAATTTTATAAAATGACACTTTTCAAGGTTTAATAATTGGATATATCAACTAACTCAAACGAAGTTGCACTAATAGTTAGCTTTGCTTTTTTTGTTGCTGGCGTTGTTAAAGGGGTAATTGGCATTGGTCTTCCAACAACAGCAATTACAATTATGACTTTTTTTGTTTCACCATTAATGGCATTAGGACTTAATCTAATACCAATGACCGTTGCAAACATTTGGCAGTTGAGTAAGGCAGATAATCCTAGAGAATTAGTAAAAAATTATAAATATTTCGCTACGTCGTTGGTAGTTTGTATCTTAATTACTTCTTTTTATGCAAATCAAATTGGAGACGATGTAGTTCGTCTCATTTTTGCGGTTGCAGTTCTTTTATTTGTTTGTCTGCAAGTTTTTGGTTTTAATTTTAAAATGAAACCTAATCATGACAATTTTTGGCAAGGTGGTCTTGGGGCATTAGGAGGTTTAGTAGGAGGTGCAGCATCAATATGGGCAGTTCCAGTAACTATGTATTTATTAATGAAAAATGTAAAACCTAAACAATTTGTTGATGTTAGTGGTTTTTTAATTACCATTGGGTGTATACCTGTATCAATTGGATATATAGCAACAGGTGTTTTTCAGCCTAATATGTTTATTTATGGAGCTCTTGGGTCAGTGGTTGGCAGTAATAGGGTTTCAAATAGGAGAAAAGCTTAGAAATAAAGTAAATGCTAAAACATTTAAAAATTTGTTACTCATTTTTTTTAGTATATCAGCTATTAACATGATCATACGATCATTGTTAGAGTATAATATTTTAAATTAAATTATCTTAATCTCTACTTCTGATAGATCCTCAACTTTATATATTATGTGATCACCTTTATTAGGAGCACGAGTCTTAATCACGCTTCCGGTAATTATAACACTATCTTTTGGGATAGTTCTTCCCAATGAAGTTAATAGGTTCGAAACCCAAGATAATGACTCAAGTGGGTTAGCGTCCTTTATCATTGCGTCTTGGGGAATTTCATCATTCCAAAGTAATTGTGATCTAACAATATCTAGGTTTAATTTTTCCCAATTTGGAAGTTCTTTGCCCATAACTATACCAGAACACCAAGCATTATCTGTTATCATTGATAGTGGATTTATATTAGAATAATCTGCATTTCGATCTATAATTAATTCAAAAGCAGGTGACAGGGATTTTATAAATTCTCTAATATTATCTTTATTAAATGGTCCCATTTCAGGTTTCAAATCATCTGATAATGTTACAGCTATTTCGAATTCCAACCCTAATCCATGAAAGTTTTCTAATTCAAAGGTTGAAGGACTTGACTTGATTTCATTTACAAAAATACCACCAGCAACAGGATGGTCTATCCCACATAGTTGTTGCTGCACTTTGGAAGCTAAAGCAATTTTAAAACCACCCAAGCTACCTCTTCCAGAATTTTCTTGAAAGATTTTTTGTATTTTATAAGCTTCATCAAAATCTTTAGGCATTAATGTTTCTGGTAAGTTTTCATAGTTTTGTTTTGAATTATGTTGATCTAACATAAATTGTGCAATTTGCTCTAATCTATTCATAATTAATCCTTCACAAAAATCATGTAGAAATATCTTATAAAAAATTTATATTATTACAAACTATAGTTTGATATTATAGATATCTAAAATTACACCGAATTTATTGAGGCTTACTGTGTTAGACAACCAAATCATTAATATCAGAAGTGAAGTGGATAATTGGCTACAGAGTTTCAATGAAGCTATTTCACAGCAAAAAAATAAAGATGAATCTATAAAAATTCTTTCCAATCTATTTTTTGAAGATAGTCATTGGAGAGACATTTTAGCCCTTACATGGAAGATACAAACTGTATCGGGAAAATCGAAAGTAATTGAAAATCTTTACAACAAAATAATGGACGTTTATGCCAAGAGTTTCCAAATTGACCAGCAAAGAACACTTCCTAGAGAAGTCATAAGAGCTGGAAAAAATGTTATAGAAGTTATTTTAAGATTCAAAACAAAGTTTGGAAATTGTGAGGGAGTAGTTCGTCTATTTGAAGATCAAGAAAGAAAGGGTTCTTTCAAAGCATGGAGTCTACTGACTGCCCTTAGTGATCTAAGTTCTTCTGATAAAAAAAATATTGAACAATATCAAAATATTATAGAAGGACCTAATTGGTTAGATAAAAGAAATGAAGATAGACTTTATAAAAATAGGGAACCAGAAGTGATTGTTGTTGGAAGTGGTCAGGCTGGTCTTTCAATTGCAGCAAGGCTTAAACAACAAAATATAGACACACTTATTGTAGATAAAAATGAAAGAATAGGTGATAACTGGAGAAATAGATATCATTCTTTAAAATTGCATAATCAGACACATGTCAATCATTTACCATATATGCCTTTTCCTTCTACCTGGCCAACATATATTCCGAAAGATAAGTTGGCAGGTTGGTTTGAGTATTATGTTGAAAGTATGGAATTAAATGCATGGACTAATACAAAATTTATTGGGGCGGAATATTACGAAAATAAAAAGCACTGGAAAGTAAAACTCAAATTATCTGATGGCACTATTAAGATTATGAAGCCAAAGCATATTGTGATGGCTGTTGGTGTAAGTTCAGTTCCAAATCGCACCAAAATACCTGGTATAGATGACTATAAAGGTGAGGTTATTCATTCAGCAGATTATGATAATGGAAAACACTACAATGGAAAAAATGTTCTAGTTTACGGGACTGGAACAAGTGCACATGATGTTGCACAAGATCTCTATGTGCACGGAGCAAATGTAAAAATCGTGCAACGCTCACCATCTATGGTAGTCAATGTGGAACCGAGCGCACAATTGCCATATCAATTATATAGTGAAGGTCCAAATACTGACGATTGTGATTTAATAACCATTTCAACACCTCTACAAGTACTCAAAAAGACACACCAGTTATTAACTGAAAAAACAAAGAGAATTGATAAACCGCTTTTGGATAAACTTACAAGAGTTGGCTTTAACCTTGAATATGGAGAAGAAAACTCTGGGTGGCAATTTAAATATTTAACAAGGGGCGGTGGTTATTATTTCAATGTAGGAGCATCAGATTTAATCGCAGATGGTAAGATAAAAGTTTTACAATTTTCAAATATTGTAAATTTTTCATCCTCTGGTATTGAAATGAAATCAGGTGAAAAGCTTGACATAGATTTGATGGTTACGGCTACTGGATATAAAGGCCAAGAATATGTTGTTGATGAATTATTTGGCAAATCAGTTGTAGACAAAATTGGTCCTATTTGGGGATTTGATGATGAAAGGCAAGAGTTNAGAAATATGTGGATGCAAACCAAACAGCCAGGACTTTGGTTTCATGCAGGAAGTTTAGCTCAGTGCAGAATTTTTTCTAAGTTTTTAGCTTTACAAATTAAAGCAACACTGGATCGTATTATTTAGTAAGAATATAAATTTTTATGGACGGATTTTAGCGCCAGTTAATTTTTCATAGGTAAGAGCAACATTGCTCATATCAGCGTTTTCACCAAATTCATCGATAGTGTTTTTTAAAAGTTCTTGAGACAATTTTCCTAGAGGAATTTCAACTTTATTTGAATCAGCTATTTTAGTTGCTACTCCTGCATCCTTTTTCATTAAGCCAGTACTAAAACCCTGAACCATTTTACCAGAAAGAATATTATCAGGTAGTGTGATTTCAGTAGCATAGTTTCTACCNGAGCTTTTTTGAATAATTTCAACTGCTTTTTTTGGATCAACACCATCTTTGACAAGTAATGAAATAACTTCAAAAGTTGCCATCCTACAAATCAAATTAAGTAAGTTGTTTCCAGCTTTAATTGAGTGTCCTGATCCTATTTTACCTGCATAGAAAATATTTGAACTTATATCATCCATTAAAGGTTTTATTTTTGCGAATTGGCTTTCTGTTCCACCTACCATTATCGCTATATTTCCTTGATTAGCCCCTTTTGGACCTCCACTTACAGGAGCATCAATAAAATTAATTTTTTTTGAATAAAGTGTTTTAGAAATTTGTCTTGTGATTTCTGGTTCTCCAGTGGTCATATCAATTATGAAAGAATCCTTTGCAACTGTAGTAAGTAAGCCATTTTCACCATTAATGACTTTCTCTACGATAGCACTTGTTGGCAAACATAAAAAAATTCTAGATGTGTTTGAAGCTAGATCAGAGGGAGTAGAGCATGCTGTTGCCCCTCTATTTGTAAAATACTCTAAATTTTCTTGATCAAGATCGTGAACAAAAAGTTCATTATTTCTTAGTAACCTCTCAGCAAGTGGTTTGCCCATATTACCTAAACCAATGAAACCAACTTTCATTGAAGTTGTTACCTCCAACTAAAAAAATTTTTCTATAAATAATCTAATATAAAATTAGCAGAAGAGAAATAATATTATATCTTTATTAAGAATAAAGATTTAAAATTCTACATATACATTCTAGGAAAAAAATAATCGACAACTTCCCCGTTTGTAAAAACTGGTGTTTTAAAATTATTTTTAGAATATTCTATCACAACAACACCACAAGTAACTAAATTAGTTGGTAATTTATTATGACCTTTAGTTGTTAGTTCATACATTAATAAATTTAAAATTGGATTATGACCTATTATAACCACAGTACTAAATCCAAGCACTTTGGAAGCTAATTTTTTTTCAATCTGTTCTATTGATGCGTGATATAAATCTTCTTCAACGAATAAATTATTATCTTTATCATCCCAATTTAAAAAGATATTTTCGTAAGTTAATTTTGCTCTTAATGCAGGTGAGATTAAAAACAAATCTGGTTTATTTATTCTTTTTTTTAGTTCCTTAGAAATAACTCTACAAGAATTATAACCTCTTTTATTCAAACCCCTTTGAAGATCATTAACATTACCACTCCAATCAGATTTAGCATGACGTATTAAAATTAATTTAGACATATATGAATATAATTTTATCCAAAAGTACCAAGAATATTTTTTTTAAAACAATCACGGTTACTTATTTTATTATACCAACTTTTTAAGTTTAAAAGATTTGGGCGTTCAATAGGTAAAGAAAGGTATCTATAAGAAGCAGCGCCCATTATAATATCTGACATACCAAATTTATTATTTAAAATATATTCATGACCTTCTAAAAATTTATCAAAAATTTCAAACTTTTCATTTAATAAAATAATATTTTTATCAATCAGTTCTTGATCACGATCTTCTGGTGGATTTCTAACTAATCCCCAAAATATCGGCGTCATATTTAGTTGCAAATCAGTTGTTTGAAATTCCATCCATGACTCAGCAATTGCAATATCTTCGTCTTTAGAAATTTCATATACATCTGTATATTTTCTATATAAGTATCTCACAATCGCATTTGACTGCTTAATTATAGATCCGTTGTGATCTAAAGTTGGGACAATAAGTTGAGGATTTATTTTTTCATAATTTTCTACGTTAACTTTTCCAAACTTTCCATACTCATCATGCCATTTAAATTCAAGATTTAGTTCGCAAAGAGCCCATGAGACCTTTTGGACGTTTATAGAATTTCTTCTACCATATAATTGTATCAAAAAATTTATCCTTTTTATTTCATTACAGATAGNGGAGTGGAGCTTAAGTTCTGAACAAGTATAGAATTTCTATCTACAAGTTTTGCGACTGTTGGAGCAATATTTTCNAACCACTCTTTGCTTTCATAAACAGCCTTGTAAAGTTTTACTTTTTCATCTTGATTTTCAAATCTTCTAATCCAGACATATGTATTTCCTTTTTGTTCAGAATTCATTACACGTTCACCATTCTCTAAAGCGAATTGGTCTGAACTATCCATTACAAAACTGCCATGTATAACCATACCTTTTTCTACTTGAAAAGGCATTATAGTTTTCTCCATAAACGAAACCCATTCATTCATTTTTCCAGGAGCAATTTGATAAATTCTTAATTCAAAAAAAGCACTCATTACAACACCTCTTAAAAGTAAATAAAATTAAACACTATATAATTAAATTTAAATATTCAAATTTTCATTTATATTATCATCAGTAGTTTTTTAAGGAGAGCTGAATGGATTACTCAAAGGGATGTTTTATTGGACGAATATGGGACAATTCGAAAAATGGACCATGTTTAATTAGAATAAAAGATGGAAATGTATATGACATTACATCTAAAGAGATCCCTACTGTAAGAGATTTGCTTGAATTAGAAGATATAAAAAAATATTTAAATAACGTTCAAGGTATAAAATTAATTTCAGTTGAAGAATTGTTTGAATTAAGCTTTAAAAAAAATTCAGAATATCACCTACTTGCTCCCTGTGATTTTCAAGCAATTAAAGCATGCGGTGTAACATTTGCTAAATCAATGGTTGAAAGAGTAATTGAAGAAAGAGCAGCAGGTGATCCTAAAAAAGCAGAAAGTCTTAGAAATCATATTGGTGGATTGATTGGTGACAGTCTGCAAAATATTATTCCTGGGTCAGAAAAAGCTATTGAAGTTAAAAATGCACTTATTAAAGAAGGTTTATGGTCACAATACTTAGAGGTTGGAATTGGTAAAGATGCTGAAGTTTTTACTAAAGCTCAGACTTTATCATCAGTTGGTTTTGGATCAGAAGTAGGTCTAAATCCCATTTCAAATTGGAATAATCCTGAACCAGAAATCGTTTTAGCGGTTAACAGCAAAGGCATAATCAAAGGAGCTACTCTTGGTAACGATGTTAACTTAAGAGATGTTGAAGGGCGTTCGGCTCTTCTTTTGGGCAAAGCTAAAGACAATAACGCCTCTTGTTCAATTGGACCCTTTATAAGAATTTTTGATGATACTTATTCACTAGATGATATGAAATCAGCTCATATTACATTAAAAGTTGAAGGCGAAGAAGGATATATATTAAATGGTTCAAGCTCTATGTCAGAAATAAGCAGGGATCCAGAAGATTTGGTAAATCAAACAATTGGAAGACATCATCAATATCCAGATGGTTTTATGTTATTTTTAGGAACCTTATTTGCCCCAACTGAAGATAGAGACGTCGTAGGTGAGGGATTTACTCATAAAATTGGTGATAAGGTAACTATTTCAGAGCCTAATTTGGGCGAATTAGTAAATTATGTGAATTTATCCACAGCTTGTCCACAGTGGGAGTTTGGCATATCTTCAATGATTAAAAATTTAAGTCAAAGAGGTTTGATATAAATTAAATTTTAGGAATTCATTATGAAAGAAGTATTAAAAGGATCCTTAGAGGGCATAAAAGTAATAGATTTTTCAACTCTCTTACCTGGACCACTTGCAAGCTTGTTCTTATCAGAAACAGGAGCAGAGGTAATTAAGATTGAAAAACCTGGTGTTGGTGATGAAATAAGATTGTCTAATCCTCAATGGGGTGAACAAAGTGTATCTTTTTCTTTGCTTAATAGAGGTAAAAAAAGTTTATCACTTGATTTAAAAGATCCTAAAAATCTTAAAATCTTGATACCAATTTTAAAAGAAGCTGACATTATAATTGAACAATTCAGGCCTGGCGTAATGAAAAGACTGGGATTAGATTACGAAAGTATAAAAAAAATTAACCAAGACATAATTTACGTTTCTATCACAGGTTATGGTCAATATGGACCAAAAAGTATGGTTGCTGGCCATGATCTTAACTATATAGGTAATGCAGGTCTTCTGAGTATAAGCATGGGTAGAGAAAATGATACCGTTGTACCNCCAGCACTTGTAGCAGATATAGCGGGTGGATCTTATCCGGCTGTAATTAATATCTTATTAGCATTAAGAAAAAGGGACTTAAATAAAGAAGGCTCATATATAGATCTATCTATGACAGAAAATCTTTTTCCTTTTATGTTTTGGGGTTTAGGTTCTGGGTTTGCCCATAACAAATGGCCAGGCAATAGTGATGGAGTTTTATCAGGAGGTTCTCCTAGATATAATATCTACAAAACAAGTGATGGAAGTTATGTAGCTGCAGCGCCTTTAGAGGATAGATTTTGGAATAAGTTTTGTGAGGCAATAGAACTCCCAAAAAAATTTATTAAAATGCAGAATGATCAAGAAAAGGTCATTAAAGAAATTAGAAAAATTATAGGACAAAAAGAAAAAAATTACTGGCTTGATGTATTTAACAAAGCAGATTGTTGCTGCTCAATTGTTAAATCAATTGAAGAAGCAATCAATGACAACCACTTTAAAGTTAGAAAGATTTTTGAAAACAAAATCATAAATAATTTAGGTGAAGAAATTCCTGCTCTTCCTATACCTGTAGATATGCAATTTAGAAAAGACCAAAAAAGAGCTTCTGCTCCAAGTCTTGGAGATATTAATGATCAATTTTTCTAATTAAAAAATCATTAACTTGACGTTATTAATACATGTTGTCAAAATAGTTAAATAGCGAGTTGTAAGATTTAGCTCTCGGAGATTTATAATGAAAAGATTAAATAATTTAGAATCTTACTGGATGCCATTTACGGCTAATAGGGATTTCAAGAAAGATCCCAGAATGGTTGTTGCAGCTGATGGTATGTATTACAAAAGTGAAACTGGGCAAGATATTTTAGATAGTGCAGCCGGATTATGGTGTGTTAATGCAGGACATAATAGACCAGAAATAACATCTGCTATTTCTGAGCAAGCAGCAACTTTGGATTTTGCTCCAAGTTTTCAATATGGTCATCCAAAATCTTTTGAACTTGCAAGTCGTGTCGCTGATATATTTCCAAAAGGTTTAGACCATGTTTTTTTTACAAACTCTGGTTCTGAAGCTGTTGATAGTACTCTTAAAATAGCTTTAGCTTATCATCGTGCTAGAGGCAAAGGAACTAAGACAAGATTAATTGGTCGTGAAAGAGGCTACCATGGTGTCGGATTTGGTGGAATTTCAGTTGGTGGAATGCCAAGAAACAGACAATATTTTGGATCATTGCTAACGGGCGTAGATCATATATCCCATACATTTCTTCCAGAAAAGAATAGATTTTCTAAAGGTTCACCTGAACATGGTGACTATTTGGCAGATACATTAGAAGACATTATTGCACTTCATGATGCATCCAATATTGCTTCTGTGATTGTAGAGCCTGTAGCAGGTTCTACTGGAGTTTTACCGCCTCCAAAAAATTATTTAAAAAGACTAAGAGAAATATGTGATAAACACGACATTTTATTAATTTTTGATGAAGTTATAACTGGTTTTGGGCGCCTTGGAAAAGCAACAGCTTCTGAGTATTTTGGAGTTACTCCTGATATTATTTCGTGTGCGAAGGCAATCACTAATGGAATTATTCCTATGGGTGCTGCTGTAGTGTCTAAGGAGATATATGATACCATGATGGACGAAGCAGATATGCCCATAGAACTTTTTCATGGATATACATATTCAGGACATCCTATTGCATCTGCCGCTGGTCTTGCTGCACTAGATATTTATAGAGATGAGGACTTGTTCAATAAGGCTGGTAAAACAGCTAAATATTTAGAGAATATCGTTCACCAGCTTAAAAATGATAAAAATGTAATTGATATAAGAAACTTAGGTTTAGTAGCTGCAATAGAAGTTGCTCCAAGGCCAGGAGCTGTAGGCGCTAGAGGATATGAAGCTATGAAAAAAGCTTGGCATAAGGGTTTAATGCTAAGAGTGACAGGAGATACACTTGCATTTTCTCCCCCTTTAATTGCAGAAAATCATGATATAGACAAAATTTTTGAAATTGTTCAATCTGTTTTAAAAGAATTAGACTAAATTTTTCATGCTATTAATTGGCACCTTGATAAAGACATCTCCACTGTCCTCTGCGGGCGGTAGATTACCAGCTCTCATATTTACTTGAATTGATGGTATTATGAGTTTAGGCATATTTAATGTTTTGTCTCTTGCCTCTCTTACTTTAACAAACTCATCTTCTCCAATTGAAGTCTTTACATGAATATTCTTTTTTTTCTGCTCACCCACCGATGTAACCCACTCAACTTTTCGTGAAGTCGGTGGATAATCATGGCAAACAAAAATTAAGGTATCGTCTGGATAGCTCAATATTTTTTGAATCGATCTATAAAGTTCACGAGCGTCCCCACCAGGAAAATCAGCTCTGGCACTACCAAGATCTGGCATAAATAAGGTGTCTCCTACAAAAATAGAATTTCCAATCACATGTGCGGTACAAGCTGGTGTATGGCCTGGAGTATTGATTACTTTACATTTTATACTTCCAATTTTGTATTCATCATTATCTTTAAATAATCTATCAAACTGACTACCATCCCTTTGAAATTCAGTCCCAGCATTAAATGTTTTACCAAAAATATTTTGTATATCGGAGATTTTTTCAGATATACCAATTTTTCCACCTAGTTTTTTCTGGATATAGGGAGATGCAGACAAGTGATCTGCGTGAACGTGTGTTTCGATAAGCCACTCAAGATCTAATTTCATCTTTTCAATAAAAGAAATAATTTTTTCTGCATTATGATAATCTATTGTACCTGATGAAAAATCAAAATCTAAAACACTATCTATTACGGCGCATTTTTTTGAGGTCATGTCATAAACGACATAACTGATAGTGGATGTTTCCTCATCAAAAAAACCTTTAATTTTGAAATTTTTATCTAATCTTGTCTCAATCATTTTTAAACCTTAAACTATTTGTGGAACTGGCCTTTTAGTAGCTTCATTTTTAATTAAAATTGACTCCAAACTTTTTGCAATCTCAGATAAATNTATATCTTTTCCAGCTGGCGCAATTAATTGAATTCCGAAGGGCATTTGTTGATGATCTAATCCACATGGCAATGCCCAAACACAAGGGATTGCCATTGTGGTTGCATAGCTAAGTGATAACCACCTCATATAAGTTGGCATTTTCTCTCCATTAATTTCATCAACAAATAATTGTTCATGCGGATATGGAGAAACTGATGCAGCAGGACAAATCAGAACATCATATTCATTAAAAAAATTACGAAAGTTTCTGTAAATTTTTGTTTGCATCACATGAGCCCATGATACATCTGAAAGAGAGTACTTTAATCCTCTTTCAACATTATCAATTACATTTGGCCCCAACAAATCTTTTGAATTATCAAATCTTTCTTTATGTGATGCAACATAGTTAAATCCTCGTATGATTTCAAAGCAATTATGTACATCTAAAAAATCTGGTTCAGCTTGCTCTGATTTTCGAAAATTACTTTTAAAAGTACTTACCTTATCAAGAAAAATTGATTTAATCTCATTGTCTACTGGAGCACATCCAAGATCAGCCGAGTATGCCATTTTTATATTTGATAGGTCTGCCCCAATCAATTCTTGAGGCATTGAAATACTGTCAAAACTTGAGAACGGATCTATTCTATTTAAATTTGCTTGAGCTTGTAATAGTAAATAAGTGTCCGACACACTTCTGCCCATTGGGCCTTGAACTGAAAAAGGGTTCAAACCTACAGCAGCTTCAGTTGCTGGTACCAAACCCGGAGAAGGTCTAAAACCATTAACACCACAAAACCCAGCAGGGGTCCTGAGGCTTCCTCCATAATCACTACCATTAGCCAATGGCATCATGTTACAGGCTAAAGCTGCAGCGCTTCCACCAGAAGAACCTGCAGGAGTTTTTGTTAGATCAAATGGATTAGAAGTAGCACCATAAACAAAATTTTTTGTATTACCACCTGCACCAAATTCTGGTGTGTTTGTCTTACAAAAAATTATTGCACCTTCACTTCTTATATCCTCAACTATAGTGTCATCACTTTCAGGAATTCTATTTTCATAGATTTTAGACCCAGATGTTGAGCGGAGATTTTTAACAATATTTAAATCTTTTATGCCAACGGGTAAACCATGAAGTAAACCTAGTTCTGATCCAGACATTACATCATCTTCAGCTTTTTTTGCCTGTTTTAGAACATCTGCATTATTAATTGCTACAACTGCATTTATAGAAGGGTTTAATTTTTCTATTTGCTCAATACAACTCTTTGTTAGCTCTAATGGTGAAAGTTTTTTGTTTCCAATTAACCTTCTTGCTTCAATAGCATCTAGATCACATGGCCTTGACATATTTTCTCCTCTTAATATGAAGAAGATCACATTTTATTTGACTTACGTAAAGCTTGAATGAACAAAAAGGCTCAATAATACAATAAATTAATTGTTTATTGAGAATTACTATCAATTAGTGTAATAATTATCTCATGAATAATAAAGAAAAATTAAGGAAAGCTGGTCTAAGACCTACTAAACAGAGGATGATAATTGCAGACATCCTTTTAGATGGTATTAATAGACATTTTACTGCTGAAAATCTACAGAACGAAATAAATTCTTCGGGTAATTCAATGTCTATAGCTACAATTTATAATTGCCTTAAAAAATTTAGAAATTGTGGTCTTATTAAACAGGTTGAATCTTCAAAAGACACCGCTATTTTTGATACAAATATAAATCAGCATCATCATTTTTTAGACGAAGAAACAGGTGAATTAATTGACATTGAAAATGATGAAGTTAACTTACACAAGNTTCCAAAAATTCCTCAAGGTTATCTTAATAACGGTGTTGAGGTCTTAATAAAAATTAANAAGCAANTTTGATTTTTTTACTTTAAAATCGTTCTAAACTACTTGACATAAATAAGCACACTTCATATTTTTAAAATATACAATTNAATAAGATTTCAGAAAGGATTCCTAATGGATGATATCGGCAAATGTCCAGTAATGCACGGTTCCGTCACAACAAACAGTGGTGTAAGCACAACTAATCGTGACTGGTGGCCTAACCAACTTAACCTAAGTATACTTCATCAAAACGATAAGAGATCAAATCCAATGAGTTTGGATTTTGATTATAGAGAAGAATTCAAAAAACTTGATTATCAGGCTTTAAAAAAAGATTTACATGATTTGATGACAGACTCTCAGGAATGGTGGCCGGCTGATTATGGTCATTATGGTCCTTTCTTTATTAGAATGACATGGCATGCCGCTGGAACATACAGAAC
>FUFK010041316.1_pt1 | contig 14020 bp, 14 predicted proteins | sample 1021851 | NCBI WGS metagenome assembly FUFK01 (sample SAMEA51879418, study PRJEB19060) | metagenome | reverse complement strand
CTCTAACTGTGTTTATTCCAGTAGTTCCGCTTTGCATAGAAACTTGTGACCAGTGAATTCCAGGTTCATAATCGATAAATTGCCTTGCTAAGTAATTTCCACTTTCTTTCCACGGTAACCAAAGAGTATAGCTTGCCACTGACATTAGCATAGCTCTCATTCTAAAGTTAATCCATCCAGTAGCTCTCAGCTGTCTCATGCAAGCGTCAAAAAAGGGCCAACCTGTCTTGCCTTCTTTCCACATCGCAAATCTATCTGGATCCAAATNTCTNTNCANNCGNTTNTCTAGNTCATGNTTCATTGCTCTAGATCCCAATGTTGGTTGTAACTCAAGTTTTTGTATGAAGTGACAATGCCAAGCTAGTCGACTTTTGAATGAATTAATACTAGCAATCCATTTTTTTCTTGAGTCACTTTTTTCTAATGTTTTCAAATATGCAACTCTTTCGTTCGTTATTTTGATAATTTGCCTAATGGTTATGCATCCTGTACTAATATAATGTGATAATCTTGAGCAACTATTCTCTCCTGTTATGGGGCTTGACATTTCATATCGATAATTCATACCCCTTTTGTTTAGGAATGTGTCTAGATTCTTTTTAGCTTCAATTTCTCCTGGCTTGTATTCATCCCTTAGTTTCCTTGGAATAATTCCAATTTCTTTTGAAGAAGATAGTGAATGCATTCTTAATTCATTCCCAAATTTAAGTTTGCTTGGAGAAGGAATAACATCTTCCATCAATCTTTCTGTTCTCAACTTATACCAATTATCTCTGTTTTTTAGTCCTCTGATAACTGCGTTTGTAGGAAATTCTTTCCAATTTAATTTCTTAGATTTACACCAGTCTCCGAATCTGATATCTCTTCTGTATGACCATTCTGTTCCTATTTCCTCGTGACTATAAATATTGGATATTTGGTATTCTTCACTCAAATTTTCAAACACATTAACAATTTCATCGTAAAGAATTAACATTTCACCTCCTAAGCCTCTAATCCTAGATTGTAATTCAACGGCACATTGGATTTCCCAATCAATATGAATCGGATCAGTGTCATTCTCTCTTAATCGGGATGGTTCAATAACGAAAATTCCAAGAAAATCATTGTTACTTGTTGCAACTTCGTTGATTGGAGCATGATCTTCTAACCTAAAATCTCTTTTAAACCAAACGATATCAACTGTCACATCTAATATTCCCATATCAGATATTTAAATGATGGCTCATGCAGTATAATGGATTGGGTAGAAGGTATTGGATTATTTGCTGGTTTTTTGGGAGTTTCAGGTTGGTATCCTCAAGTAAAACGAGTTTGGATAGATGGTAGAGCTGATGGTATTAGTGTTCCCACTTTCGTTGTTATATGTATATCATTGACTTTGTGGTTAATTTACGGAATTCTCAAGAATTCTATAGCTATAATTGCAGCAAATATTTTTGCATTAATTATGATTGCCACTATAACTATTGGAGCTTACAGAATTCAATCAGTAAATTAGTACTGTATCAGCTGCAGCTGAAAGTTCTATTACTTGTGGGGGCCCTTCCCAATAAATTTTTTCGTCAGGTACTATTAGAGCACCTTCACCTTCTTTTTTTCCTAGAACTGAAGCTACGGAACCGAATGAGCAATGAAGTCTAGAACCTTCTAGAAGTTTATCCATTATTCCTTTCAAAAGGTTTGGATCAACATCTGAGTGTTTGGCCATTTTTTCAAATTGGCCAGGTTCTAAATGTCTTACACCACCAGCTGCAAAGAATACATCTACATCATGTCCAGCGGCAACAGCTTGAGCTGCGCATGCCATTCCAACAACGCATTTTACAGGGTCAATGTCTGGGTCTGTTGCAATTTTAACGAAGAATTTCATTACATACCATATTGAAACATTTATTTAAAATTGATATGAAAAATAGATTAATTATCTTTTGATTTAGGAATGAAATCCCATTTATTAGTTTTTTTATTTAGTATCATCATTCCTTCTGAAGGAGTATCTTTTCCGATGATTTTGCCGACAATTTTACCTTCTGGCAGTGGTTTATTTTTAATTGATTCTTTTTCATTAGAAGAAATATTTTCCCACTCAATTTTATCCTCTTTTGATGTAAAACCTACTAAGTTAGCGTATCTTTTTTCTGAATCAATTCTAAATTGCTTCAAGTCTTCGTTGGTCATTCCTGAATATTTGGTCAATATTTTTGCAACTTTTAGCTTTTCTAGTTCTCCACCATCGAACCAGAAAGAAGCACAAGTATTGCATCCATCAATTGTAACAATTTCTACTTCAGATTTCTTTAGTTTATTCTTCTGAGCTTCTTTTTTTTGCTTTTCTTTAGATTTCGGAAGAGATCCACCTGGTAGCCCCCCACCACCCTCTGCAAAAAAAACAAGTAAAAATATGACTCCGATGATAGCAGCTCCACCGGCCAGGACTTTTCCAACGGATTTAATAGGGGAAGAATGTCTATCATGCTTTTTACAGACGATGTGGATTTCGTTCATTTTGGCACTGCAAGAACCGCACCTCAGTGAACCCACATCTCCAGTCCCTAACAAATTTTCTAAGTTATGTTTTTTAATTATTCTAGATCCGATGAATGGTAATTTATTGATATCATCAACATTGAGCATAACTCCTTTACATTTTTTGCAAGACCAGTGTCTAAGTTTTTTCCTTAGAGCAATTTTTTTTGTGAGATTAACTCCAGAACATCTTGGGCAAGGATATACCTCACTCTCATTCATATGAATGCACGGCACTGGAAGTATATTAATTTACTGCTGAATAAGAATTATACTTCAGGAGGGGGCGGCAGTTCATACTCTCCACTGCGCTTTTTTTCTTCCTTATTTTCTTCAGATTCAGAAGTGGCCATTTCACTCTTTTCAGGAACTTCATCTTCCTTCTTTTCCCTATGTATGTAATCAGTCTGTTCATCCCATCCTTTAGCTCCAGATGTTGTTGAACCAGCTTCGTTATTCTGCTGATAATATTTAGAGGGATCATCGTCTTGCATAGTAAAGGCTAGTACTATACCAACGAATAGTACTACAACACCACAACAGCAAGTTACAAATGAACCAANTCCTTTAGCAAGTATTTCGAAAATTGCACCAACTAAAGCTTCTACATCATAAACCATTACGGCATTTCCGTTAGTCTCCCAAGTGTATGTTCCAGCTCGGCAACCTTCTCCTTTATGGTTTTCAGTCCCGTACTCATCAGTGTAGACAGCATTGCACAAGCGGCCTATCACGATATATTTATCATCAATTTCATCTTTAATATAATTACACTGAGGATAGAACATTTCTGTNTCTTCCATNTTTAGNGAAAANGATTTTACCTTGTCACAATCAGCCTCAGTAAGATTCCAAGTACTGTTTCCATGAGCTTCATTATACCCTCCGCCAGTCCCACCAACATACTTTACGTCTACAAGGTGAACAACATATTTCGATGCATTGTTCGGATTTACTTGGTCAATACTTATCGCTCCGTCAGCTCCTTCATAAATAATTCCTTCTTCGATATTTTCCTCAAAAGAATCCCCTGTGAAAATTAANGCTATACCTCCAAAAGTTATGAGTGCGCCAATAACCATTACAACGATTGCAACTTTGTTCATGATTTTTGATTGCCCCTCCTTATTTAAGCTATTTTCACAAATTAATTATGATTACAAAAGATTATTTTGTTTCAGCAATTGAAGAATATAATTTTTATTTAGATATACCGTAGCCCACAAGCTAATTACTCCAACTACAGTGAAGATTCCACCAAGTTGTCTCTTTTGGTTGCAATCATCTCTCTCTTCCATCGAACTAAGTGGAGGCTCCATGTATTGCAAACAATTATCAATCTGGTAAGTTTCTCCGTTTAATTTGTTATAATAGTCTTCGGTGGCAGTGTTCCAAAATACAGATCCAAAAACTAGCATGCATACTCCAAAAGTAATTCCNATGACTAGTTTCCAAGAGTTTNCTATTTTCACAATTACTAGAATAGGATTCCCCTAATAATTTTTTCGAAAATATCCAAACTTAACTTAGCTACGTTGTATAAAATAAACATTTTTTTCACTTCGTTTTTTAGATTATGTTGGCCAAGAAAGGTAAGACAAATATTTCCCAAGGAAGAAAAATAATTGCAGCCTTAATGTAGCCTAACATATTGATAGCTAGGAAATGTTATATATAAAGTTAACGCTATTTTTATTATATAATTTATTTAATTATTAGAGGATATATTATTATTTGTACTACAATATGTTAAATTATCAAAAAGGTGGTACACAAAATCTGTCCTGCGGGATAACTAGTAATATGCACTTTCTACTGTAAATTGTGGAAAAGAAAGTTCTTGTTGTTGGTGGCGGAGTAAATGGACTCTCTACAGGTATTTGTCTTCTAGAGGATGGTTGGAATGTTACAATTTATTCTGCCGAATTTTCACCCAACACAACTTCAGATGTGGCTGCAGCTTTGTGGTATCCTTTTCTTTCAGCTCCGATTGAAAAAACAGATGTTTGGGGTTCTCGTACATATGATATTCTGAAATTACTCACTGGAGACAAAAAAACTGGAATTGAAATGACACAAACTTATGAATATTTTAGAAGCCCTCAACCAGATCCTACTTGGATGTCAACTGTGGATAACTTTGAGAGAATTACTCAAGGCCTTCCTTCAGATTACGTAGAGTGCTTTTCTTTCACTACACAAATTATTGAGATGCCAATTTATCTTAAATGGTTGATGGACAGGTTTCAGAAATTAGGGGGATTAATTGAAAAAATTGAAATAGATGATTTTTCAAAATTACCCTCTGAGTTCAATATTATTATCAATTGTACTGGATTGAATTCAGGCAAATTATTATCAGATCCTGATGTTTATCCAGTTCGTGGTCAGATAATTAGAGTAAAGCCAATTATTGATGAGATGCACTTAGATCAGCAAGTACCAACTTTAGCTTACATAGTTCCGAGAAGTAACGACATGATTTTGGGTGGCGTGGCTCAGGAAAATAATTGGAATGAGGAACCTACAGATGAAGATAGAAATTTTATTTTAGATAAATGTTCTAAAATCATACCTGAGTTGAAAGATGCGGAAATTATTGAAGATATCGTTGGATTAAGACCAGGTAGAACTGAGGTAAGATTAGATAAAGAAATTATCTCCGATAAAATTGTTATTCATAACTATGGACATGGAGGATCTGGAGTAACATTATCATGGGGATGTGCTGAAGAAGTCGTGGAGATTGCAAATGAATAAAGAAGCTAAGGGAACACATGACTACATTGAAGATCCTAGAAATTTAGAAGTTCTTGTTTATGTTAATGGTAATTTTGTACCCAGACAGGATGCTAAAATTTCTGTATTTGATAGTGGTTTCTTGTTAGGCGACGGAGTATGGGAAGGTATAAGATTACATAACGGCAAATTATTATTTTTAGAAGAGCATTTGGAGAGATTATTTTGGGGTGCAAGCAAGATAGACATGGATTTGGGTAAGACATTAGGTCAACTCACAGACATATTGTACGATACAGTAATCAGAAATGAAATGTTCACTGGAGTTCATTTACGTTTAATAGTATCTCGCGGAATCAAGTCTACACCATACCAAGATCCTAGCTTCACAATAACTCCACCATCAATAGTTGTTATACCGGAATACAAGTTACCATCTCCTGATGTTCAAAAGACAGGTCTCAAGTTAGTNTCNGTTGATACCATCAGAGGAAGTGAAAANATTCAGGANCATCGANTNAANAGCTTGAGNAAGTTNAATTGTATNCAAGCATGTATAGAAGCTAAACGTAAAGGAGGAGATGAAGGTCTAATGTTAGATCCTCATGGTTATGTTTCAACTTGTAANTCAACCCATTTTTTTATGGTTAAATCTGGTGCAGTATGGACCTCTACTGGAAAATATTGTTTGGGTGGAATAACTAGACAAAATGTACTTGATTTGTGCAAGACTCATTCTATACCAGTATATGAGAAAAATTTTACACTTAGCGAAGTTTATGAAGCAGATGAAGCATTTGTTACAGGAACATTTGCAGGCATTATTCCAATTTATGAAATCGATGATCATGACATTAGTTTACTAGGTGAAAATTCTTTGGTTCAAACTTTACAAAATTATTATCATGAACTTATTGAGGCTGAAAGTAAGAAATGATTAGGATTGCTATGTGGTCAGGTCCACGCAATATTTCTACAGCATTGATGAGGTCATGGGAAAGTAGATCAGATACATTTGTTATTGATGAACCATTTTATGCTCATTATCTTAGTTTTACAAACGTTGATCATCCAGGTAGGGATGAAATTATTCAAAATGGAGAAACAGACCAAAGTGTAGTATCTAAAGGATTAATATCGGATATTGACGATTCTTGTTCAATTTATTTTCAAAAGCATATGACCCACCATATGATACCATCTGTGGGTAGAGAATGGATGAAGGATGTAGTTAATTGTTTTTTAATTCGTGATCCAAAGGATATGATATTATCCTACACTAAAGTGAATTCAAACTTAAGCATGCATTTACTTGGATTAGAAGAGCAGTATGAGTTATTTAAATATGTTACTAAATTAAATGGACGAGCTCCACCTGTTGTTGATTCTAAAGACATATTATTAGATCCGAGGGAGACGCTCCGTTTGCTATGTGAAAAAATTGGTGTTGTTTTCTCTGAGGAAATGCTTAGTTGGTCTAAAGGTGTGCGTGATACGGACGGAATATGGGCAAAATATTGGTATGATAATGTCATTAATTCAACGGGTTTTAATATTTACAGGCAAAAAGATGACGATGTTCCAAGTAAATATTTAGGTTTGTATGACGAATGCATTAAAATCTATGATGAATTGGCGAAGTATAAAATAACATAAATTTAGCAATTAGTTAATTATACCCCATATTTGTATTTACAACATGAGTGAGCAGGTAAAACTAGATCCCGAACCATGGGCTTACCACCTTCTTGGCTTGATTTCACCGGTCTTGGTAATATCAGGAAATCTACTAGGTGTTTATGAGCCAATTTATGCAGCCATGGGAGTTATTTTTATCTGGGTGGTTGGTCCGGTTTTAGATGTTCTTTTAGGAGAAACTAAAGTACCTCGTCCTCCCCGAGATTCTGGAACTCCTTTCGAAGTATTATTATGGGTCCATGGCATTTTGCAATTAGTAGTCATGGGGACCTTCTTTTGGTTTGCCTTTAACACAGGTCTCAATATTTGGCTAGTAGTAGGCGCTTTGTCAACAGGACTTAGTGCTGCAGCCTCAGCTATTGTTACAGCTCACGAATTAGGTCATACCAGACCGAGAAGTCCAAGTTGGTGGCTTTCCAGAGTTTTGTTATTTAGTGTGAATTATCTTCATTTCACAACTGAACACAACTACAACCATCACAGGTGGGTCGCTACAGACAAAGACCCAGCAAGTGCTACCGAAGATGAAAGTTTATGGCATTTTTGGATTAGAACTATTCCTGGTCAGTTTAAGTCGTCTGTAGAAATACATAACAGTAAAGGAAAGACTGGTTTTAACAATCCTTCTTACAGGGGGCTTATTTTACAAATAGTCACGTTATTAAGTTTGGCTTTGATTCCCGGATACTTGGGCTATTTCGACGGTATTCCTCTGGCAGTTGGCTGGATTATATCTTCAGCAATTTCAATTCTTACTCTTGAGTATGTAAATTACATAAGACACTGGGGGTTGCGCAGAGGTAAAGGGCGTTTCAAAGCAGAGCATGCTTGGAATACTGAAGCTAGGTGGTCAAGATGGAGCCTTTTAGAATTGACTCGGCATTCAGACCATCATTTAGACGGCGGAGTACCATTCTGGAAGTTACGCCCTCTAACTGATACACCTACATTAAAATGGGGATACTATGCTTCTTGGTGGCCATGTGTTATAACTCCTATTTGGAGGAAAGTCATGACTCCTCGTTTAGCAAATTTTGACTAGTTACATTTATTATTAGGCATACAATGATTCAACATGGGAAAGGAAATTACCTTATCAAATGTCAATAAATATTTGAAAAAATTCAAGTCAGATCCTCAAGCTAGAATTTCGATGAATGCAGCTACTCGTACCGATGTACGTAGAGTTGCGATGAATTGGGAATCCTTTAGAGAAATAGATCACACTTTTTCAAACAAAGTGACTGGTGAAATGAAAGCAACGAGCCAAAAACGCAGCGGAAGATGTTGGGGTTTTGCAGGTCTTAATTTGTTACGTATTTATTTAGGACGCAAATATAAGATCAAAGACTTTGAATTCTCTCAAAATTATTTCATGTTTTATGATAAATTGGAAAAAGCCAATTATTTTTTAGAGAATATTATCGAAACTTCTGACAAGTCTACAGATTCCAGATTAATTATGCATTTGCTTGATAGTCCGATACAAGATGGAGGTCAGTGGGATATGTTTGTTAATTTGTTAATGAAATACGGCACTGTTCCAAAAAAGGTAATGGCAGAGAGCTATCACAGTAGTAATTCTGCTCAGATGAATAAGTTGATAACTAGAAAGCTGAGGGAATTTGCTAAAGATTTACGTACAGCAATTTCTAATGGAAAAAGCAAAAGTCAAGTATCTAAGATGAAAGACGAAATGTTGTCTAAAATATATCAAATGTTATGTATAAGTCTAGGAACACCGCCTGAAAAATTTGATTGGTCAATAAGAGATAAGAAGGATAAATTCCACAGATATACAGATTTAACCCCACAAACTTTTTTCAAAAAACACGTAGACACAGATTTGAACGATTTTGTCTGCTTAATTAATGATCCAAGGCCATTTACTGATTATAATAAGACATACACTGTAGATTATTTAGGAAATGTATACGGTGGTAATATCATTAGATATCTTAATCTAGAAAATGAAGAATTAAAAAAATATACTATCAAATCCATTAAAGCTGACGATCCTGTATGGTTTGGTTGTGATGTAGGCAAGTTTTTTACTCGACAATTCGGGGTTATGGACACGAGTTTATTTGAATTTGATAAATTCTACGGTACTTCATTTGGAATGTCAAAGTCTGAACGTTTGGAGTACGGCGATAGTGTGATGACACATGCAATGCTTTTCACGGGCGTTGATTTGAAAAACAATAAGCCTGTAAAGTGGAGAGTAGAGAATAGTTGGGGTCCCGATCACGGTGAAAAAGGTTTTGACATCATGACTGATCCTTGGTTTGATCAATTTATGTATGAAGTTGTTATTCACAAAAAGCATTTAACTAAAAAATTGATGGATATGTATAAAGCCGAACCAATTAGTTTGCCTCCATGGGATCCTATGGGTTCATTAGCAAAATAAGTTGTTTCTTATTTGAAAACACATTGAATTAAGCTGAAACAGTAGATATCTTTATAGACTCTGTTCTATCAAAAGGAGTACTATGAGCTATGTCAAAGAAGCATTTGATAGAGTTAAGCTTAGAGACCCAGATCAACCAGAATTTCATCAAGCTGTTTGGGAAGTGTTAGAAACCCTTGAACCTGTTTTTGATAAGCATCCAGAATACAAGGATGCGAATATACTAGAAAGACTAACAGAGCCAGAAAGAGTCATTTCTTTCCGCGTTCCTTGGGTTGACGACAATGGTAATGTTCAAGTTAATAGAGGTATGAGAGTTGAGTTTAACAGTGCTATAGGACCTTACAAAGGTGGATTAAGATTCCATCCAAGTGTAAATATTGGAATTATCAAATTCTTAGGGTTTGAACAAATTTTGAAGAATGCTCTAACAACTAGACCTATCGGTGGTGGTAAAGGAGGTAGTGATTTTGATCCTAAAGGTAAATCCGATATGGAAGTGATGAGATTTTGTCAGTCTTTTATGTCAGAACTTTATCGCCATATTGGTGCTAACGTGGATGTTCCTGCAGGGGATATCGGTGTAGGTGGCAGAGAAATTGGTTATATGTTTGGACAGTACAAAAAACTCACAGGTAAGTGGGAAGGTGTTCTTACTGGAAAAGGATATGGATGGGGTGGCTCATTAATTAGGCCAGAAGCTACTGGCTACGGACAAGTTTACTTTCTCAGAGAAATGCTTGCTTCCAAGGGAGAAACTATTGAAGGTAAAGCCTGCGCAATTTCAGGTAGTGGTAATGTAGCTCAGTATTGTGCTCAAAAAGTTTTAGGCTATGGTGGAAAGGTAATTACTATGTCTGATTCTGGTGGTTACATATTTGATAAAGATGGAATTGATGAGTCTAAGTTAGATTGGATTATGGATCTTAAGAATAACCGAAGAGGAAGAATCAAGGAATATGTCAAAGAGTACCCTGGAGCAGTTTACCGCGAAGGAGAGCGCCCTTGGGGAGAAGTTTGTGACGTTGCTTTACCAAGCGCTACACAGAATGAGATTGAGGTTAAAGGTGCTACTAACTTAGTTAAGAATGGATGCATGGCAATTTCTGAAGGAGCAAATATGCCAACATCTCCAGAAGCTTACACTATATTGAGCGATGCTGGAGTATTATTTGGTCCAGCTAAGGCAGCTAACGCTGGAGGCGTTGCAGTATCTGCTCTTGAGATGTCACAAAATGCATCATTTGACGAGTGGACTAGCAAAAAAGTTGATTCTAAATTAGATCAAATAATGACAGGAATACACAAGCAGTGTGCAGATGCAGCTGAAGAATATAATCAAAAAGGTAATCTTGTCGTTGGTGCTAATATTGCTGGTTTCATTAAAGTTGCAGAAGCAATGCTTGATCAGGGCGTTGTGTGAAACAAAAAGCTACAATAGCGTTATTCATAGTTACAATAATTTGGGGATGTACTTTCCTATGGCTGAAAAGAGCATTAGACAGTGCTGAATCTGTTTCTTCATCTCAAACCAATGTAGTATCTACACTTTTCGTCACACTAAGATTTGGCTTAACCTTGCCTTTATTCCTTTATTTTACGCCTAGTATTAGGAAAAATTTGGGAGATTATCGTTCTTGGTACGACGGTTCTATACTTGCATTCTTTATGTTAGGTGGTTTTGTATTTCAGATGATAGGGCTTGAGGGAATATCACCTGCCGTTTCTGCTTTTTTGACAAGTTTATATGTGATATTTACAGCTTTGATACTAGCTTACTTGGCAGGAAGATTCCAAAGTAAAAGTTTACTTTTTGGAGTTTTACTGGCTACTTTTGGAGCTGGTTATATTCAAGGACCTCCTGAGCTGCATTACGATATTGCTGAATGGTTAACAATTCTCTGCGCACTAATGTTTGCAGGTCACATAATTTTTACAGACATAATCACAAAGCGTATTGATCCAATGACTGTAACCTTTACTTCTATTGCGATTTCAACATTAATGGCACTTTTCTTACTTAATTATTTCATGTTTGTTAATGATTCAACTATCAATGTGTACACTTTGATTATCAAAAGCGATTTTCTCGTTCCACTTTTGCTATCTTCTTTTTTTGGAACCTACGTAGCACTTTCACTGGTAAATTATTATCAGAAATATATAGATCCAGTTCGTGCAGCTATTCTCTATGCTCTAGAGCCAGTGTGGGCAACTATATTTGCTGTGGGAACTGGCGTTACTGAATTTAACTTTTGGCTCCTTATTGGAGGTTCCTGTTTGCTTGTTGGTAATTTAATCGCCGAATTAGGAAATCAGAGCGAATCTGAATAACGTTTCGAAACTTCGGCCCAATTAACTACATTGAAGAATGCAGAAATGTAGTCAGCTCTCAAATTTTGATAATTAAGGTAATATGCATGTTCCCAAACATCTATTCCTAGAATAGGGGTCAATCCACATCCTCCATATTTGGAACTCATAATAGGATTATCTTGATTCGCAGTTGAACATATTTCTAGTTTGCCCTTGTTAGAGCATAACCATGCCCATCCTGAGCCAAATCTAGTCATCCCAGCATTTTGGAATTTAGCCTTGAAATCGTCAAGTGAACCAAATGCGTCTAGTAATGCTGCGTTTAGTTCAGGACTCATTTCGCCATTTACAGGCCCCATTACTTCCCAAAACAAGGAATGGTTGTAGTGTCCTCCTCCGTGATTTCTTACAGCTCCGCGCTGAGCTTCAGGAACTGAATCTAAGTCAGTTATTAATTCTTCAACGGTTTTTCCTTCGATTCCAGCAGCCTCGACAGCTCCGTTTAGCATGTTGACATATGCTGCATGGTGCTTATCGTGATGTATTCGCATAGTTTCTTCATCTATGTATGGTTCTAATGCGCTGTAGTCGTATGGTAAATCTGGTACTTCAAATGACATATTGTACTTATTAGGTGCTCAATAATAAAGTATTCTATATCTTCCAAGTTTGTTCTGTATCTTTCATTAGCAGTCTAGTTGGATAAGCTAAGTTGACACCTTGTTCTTCAAATTGTTTTAGAATTTCTTTGACATAGTACGATTTAGTTGATCTCATTAAAGGAGCATTAGGAACATAATATCTAATTTCCATTATAACTTCCTGATCACCAAAATCTCTCAATACAATTTGCGGAGGTCTGGGTTTTTCTTGGCAAATATTTTCATTGCTTTTAGCAATGTCAGTTACTATTTTTTCTCCTTTGGTCACGTTTTCCCATGTAGGTACCAATCCTAACCTAATTCTTACACGCAGATTTTTGTCGGATTTATGATTGAAATTTGCAATAACATCGCGAGTGAAAAGTTTGTTTGGCACAGACATTAACACCCCGTCAGTTGAACGAACTCGAGTAGTTCTAAGTCCGACCTCGGTAACGTCACCCCAGCTTGAGTAAAGGCTTCCAATTTTCTTAGGAAGTAAAATTCTGTCACCTTCTCTAAACGGTCTATCAATCATTAGGAACAGACCCGCAATTATATTTTCGATTGTATCTTGAGCAGCGAATGCCATTGCCAAGCCTACAATACCTAAAGCTGCAATAATTCCAGTTACATTTATTCCGAGTGCATTAGCTGCAACTAAGAACACGTATAGCCATAATGCAGTGCTTATTATTCGGTAAAGAAAATTTTCAACTCCAGAATCGACATAATCGTACTTGCTCATCAATCTCTTGACGATTCTTAAGACGTAACTTACAAGAGGTCCACCGATCAAGATAGTCAATAAAGCAGTAACTGGCCCGAATTCTATTATCTGAGTTCCACATGCAATTGTAGGTTCTAAGTCATTCGGGAAATTTTCCAAACATGTCATAATTTCACCCCTTAATAGCAGTATAAAATATCTTTGCTAAGCAGGTCTTTAAATTAGACTGTCCAATAAAGTNTCATGAGCATGTCCAATTACAGGAAAGATTTTCCTTTGATGAATAAGGATGATTCTCCAATATATTTGGATAGTGCTTGTATGACACTCAGACCTCAGCAAGTTATTGATGCAATAACTGAGTACTACACAGATTACCCAGCATGTGGGGGGCGTTCAGTTCATAAGCTTAGTTGGCAAGTAACTGAAAAATTTGAAATGGCACGTGATAGCCTGAGAAAATTTGTCGGGGCCGAGCAACCTTCTGAAATTGTTTTTACCAAAAATGCTACTGAAGGAATGAACATTGTAGCGAACGGTTTGAGATTAAAGAAAGGAGATCATGTTCTTACCTCAGATAAAGAACACAATGCCAATGTGGTTCCTTGGCATCACTTATCAAAATACAATGGTATCAAGTATGATGTCCTTGAACCTAAAGACAACTATTTTTTTGATTTGGAGGCACTAAAAGAATCTATCACCTCGAATACTAAAATTTTCAGTTTCGTTCATACTTCTAATTTAGATGGGCATACAAACCCAGCTAAGGAAATAGTAGAGATATGTCATGATCAGGGTGTAAAAGTATTGATGGACATAGCTCAATCTGCAGCTCATAAAGAGATTGATGTGGTAGATTTAGATGTTGATTTTGCTGCAGCTAGTGCTCATAAGTTTTGTGGACCTAGTGGTATGGGTTTTCTTTATGGTAAATATGATTCCTTGTCATCA
>FUFK010040036.1_pt1 | contig 14021 bp, 10 predicted proteins | sample 1021851 | NCBI WGS metagenome assembly FUFK01 (sample SAMEA51879418, study PRJEB19060) | metagenome | reverse complement strand
AAGATTTGTTGTCGGATTATTATCTTCCAGAGCTAATCATGGATCTTTAATTAAATCTAAGGAGGGCAAAGATGAGTGAAGAAGCTGTAACTGAAGAAGCTGCAACTGAAGAGGCTTCACAACAGGAAGAACAAAGCTCTGAAAGACCTGAGTGGCTTCCAGAAAAGTTTAATACTCCAGAAGATATGGCAAAGTCATATACATCTTTGTCAACAAAGCTTGGAGAAAAAGAAGAAGAAGTAAGAGAACGCTTAATGAGCGAGCTTTCTGAACAAGCATCAGAAGGTGTTCCAGCAAGTGTTGGTGATTATGAACTTCCTGATTATCTTAATGAAGAAGAAGCTATTGAAAGCGATACATTAAAAGCTTGGGCTGATCATTGCTTTGAAAATGGATACACTCATGATGAGTTTAAAAAAGGCATTGATATGTATATGAGTGCTTTTCCTGATGATGCAGATCTTGAAGCTGAATCTGAAAGACTTGGTGATAACTCTGAATCCAGAATAGAAGCTGCATCTTTGTTTGCTAATAAATTTTTTCCAGAAGAAACTATACCAGCAATAGAACGAATGTTCGAAACTGCTGAAGGTGTTGTTGCAATGGAAGCAATAATGGAAGCTTTAAAAGATTCATCTGTATCTGATCAAACTAACATTTCTTCAAACTTTAATGAAATAGAACTTCAGGAAATGCAGAAAGATGAAAGATATTGGAATCCAGCTAAAAGAGATAATAATTTTGTAAACCAAGTAAATGATGGTTATAAAAAGTTATATGGATGAAGTAAAAATATTACAAAGTGGGTCGTATTATATGACCCCTTTTCACCCAAACCATATACTAGAAATGTTACCTATTCTTCATAAAGAAACAGAAAAAGAACTAATAAATCTTGGCTATTCTTCTACTCTGGAAGCTTTACTTGATCTTCAAAAAGATTCTGAAGTCTATACTGTAAGGAATAAAAGCTGGGATATAATGATGGTAAGTGGAATTTTTTATTCTGAAGAACCACCACAACTCTTTGCTTTATTTACAAAACATATAACAAAAAACTTTAAAGGTCTTGCTCGAGGATCAAAGCTTCTCATATCTTTTCTAGATCAGTCATATGACGAATTATCTATGCAAATAAGGGATGAATACATATCAATGTTAAACTGGGCAGTATGGCTTGGCTTTCATCCAGTAGGCTTTACTAAAGAAAAAAATATACGATATGTTGATTTTGTGCGTTGCAATCCTAAAAAAAATTATGTTTCAGATAAAACATCAATGCCTGTAATACACTGAGAAGCCCATTAGGATAACTTCATTGAGGATGTAGAGCAGATACCAAAGATGCAAACTTAACTTAACTTAGGAACTGTAAAATGGCTAATACAATTGACCAAGCCTTTATTAAACAGTTTGAAACCGATGTGCATCTTGCATACCAGCGCATGGGTTCTAAACTGCGTAATACCATTCGTTCTACGAATGTGACGGGCAACACTGCAAGATTCCAGAAAATAGGAACTGGAACTGCTTCAACTAAATCACGCAACGGTAATGTCACACCAATGGAACTTGCACATACAAATGTGGAAGTAACAATGTCTGACTTCTATGCTGCTGAGTACATTGATAAACTTGACGAGTTGAAAACAAATATCAACGAGCGTCAAGCTATTGCTGAAAGTGCTGCTGCTGCATTGGGTCGTAAGACTGACGAGCTTATTACAACAGCTATGGATGCTGGTGCTAACTCAACTCAGTTACACGATACATCATCTGCCGTTGAAAAAGCAGACTTACTATCAGCTTTTGAAACATTTGGAACAGCAAGCATTCCAGAAGATGGACAGCGTTATATCGCTATGTCGCCTGCTGGTTTTGCCGATCTCTTTAATATTACAGAGTTTGCTTCAAGTGATTTTGTTGGACCACAAAACCTACCGTTTGCTGGCGGTATGACAATGAAAGAGTTCTTGGGCTTCAAGATCTTTTCAACATCGGCTGTGGCTGGTGGTAAGAACTTTGTTTACCACATGAGAGCAGTTGGAATTGGTGTGAACTCTGATGTTCAGACTGAAGTAAACTATGTAGCAGAGAAAGTATCGCACCTAGCGACATCAATGATGTCAATGGGTTCTGTTGTCATCGATGACAATGGTATATACGAACTGCTAGATAATAACTAGGAGATTAGATAATGGCTTATGATAATTCAAATCTAACTCGTTTAGCTGGTGGTTCTGGCGTTTCATTGTGGCATTATACTACAACTGATACTATTGCGACTGTAAACACTGCTGGATATTTTAGTGATTCCGCAGGTATGTTTAGTGGTAATGATGTTATTATTGCAGTAACGTCCACAGGTGGAACACCTGTTGTAACTATTACTTATGCTAATAGCGTAACAGCGAGTGCTGTTGATGTTGTTGATGGCTTAACAGTCACAGCAACTGACTCTGACTAATAGGTTGGGGCTTTTGCCCCAATCTTCCCCCCTTGGCTAGGTTTTGCACTGCGATAGGGGGGTATAAATTTTGAGGATTTTATATGGCGGTTTCAAGTTCAGCGGCAAATTCACCAGTAGATGTATGTAGCCGCGCTCTTATTTTAATAGGCGCAGATCCTATTTCTTCTTTTGATGATGGTAATAATGAAGCATTAGTTTCTTCAAATATGTATGAAGATGTTGCTCGAGCATCATTGGTTAATACGCGTTGGAGATTTTCAACAAATCAAGCTGTATTAAATAGATTAACTGAAGCACCAACAGGTCGTTTTGATGCAGCTTATCAATTGCCGACTGGTTGGTTAATGACTCATGTTGTTACTGTAAATGATTTTCCAATAGAATATCAAACATATGGTGATAAACTTTTTTGTAATGAAGATGCTTCTGCAAGTTTAGTTCTTGATTTTACTTATCGTGCTAATGAAGAAGATTGGCCTTCATATTTTACATTAGCTGTAGAATATGAGCTTGCTTCCATTTTTGCTTTATCTTTAGCAAGAGATCAATCTCTTGCTACACTTATGTCTCAACAGGCAGCAACAAGTATGATGAAAGCAAGAAATTTAGATTCACAACAACAAACAACAAGGAAACTTACAACAAGTAGATTTATTGTTAATAGGCGAACATAATGCAGAAAGTAAGAATACCAATAACAAACTTTTCGTTTGGAGAGGTAAGTCCATCTTTAACATCTAGAACAGATTCTCCAATCTATAATCAATCTGCACAACGAGTAAAAAATTTTTTTTTAAGATCTGAAGGCGGTGTTATAAAAAGATCTGGCTTAGAGTTTATTCACAAATTTACAGATATAACTGTAGACACAGATAAGAAACAACAAAGTAGATTATTACCATTTATATTTTCTGATGATGAGCAATATATTATTTCATTGCAGCATCAAAGTATAAGAGTATTTCAGATTGATCCTTCAACTGGTGCTGTATCTTCTATTCAAACTTTAACTCAAGATATTAATTCTACTACATTATTATTTGATCACGATTATTTACATGAATATACTTATGCTCAAGCAGGTGATGTTATGTTTATTGCTCATAACACATTTATGCCTCAAGCAATTGTAAGAACTGGACTTACAACATTTCATGTTGAGCCTTTTGTGTTTGATGCAAGATCAGATGATAAGGTTGTTTTTCAACCATATTATCCATTTCAAACCGCTGGTATGACTTTAGACCCTTCTGCAACAAGTGGTAATGGAATAACCCTTACAACAAGTTCTGCTTATTGGAATACTGATTCACCATCAAAACATATAGGCACAACTATTAGATATAATGGAAACGAAATTGTTATTACTGGTGTTACAAATAGCACAGTTGCAACAGGTAATGTTCAAGATACCTTGAAAAAAAGATTAAGCCCAGATTCATTAAGAACAAATAATGGATCAACAACTGTAGAAGTAACCCTTGCTAACCATGGAATGTCTGTAAATGATTCAATTGATTTTGCAGATTGTAATGCTGTTGGTGGAATAGCTAACTCTAATCTTAATGGTACAAGAACTGTAACAGGTATTATAAGTAGTGATGTATTTACTTTTACTGCTGGTNCAGCTTCAAATNNTTCNGANCTTGGNGGTGGNACACCAACANTAACAACNCANGCNCCAACAACAANNTGGGATGANCAATCATANTCTGNTNTNNGAGGNTTTCCTGCTGCTGTTACATTTCATGAAAATCGTTTAGCTTTTGGTGGAACATTAGGACAACCAGATTCTATATGGCTAAGTAAGATTGCTCGTTATTATAATTTTGATGTAGCTGATGCAAAAGATAATGAATCTATTCATTTGACTGCTGCTGTTGGAGAGGTGCAACAAATACGTCATTTAGTATCTAATAGAGATCTTCAAGTATTTGCTGCATCTGCTGAGTTTTTTGTACCTGCTTTTCAAAACCAACCTTTAACACCAACTAATGCACAAATAAAATTACAAACACCTTTCGGTTCTGGATTTGAAAGACCACAAGCTATTGATGGTGCTACTTTATTTGTACAAAAAGGCGGTAAAATTGTAAGAGAATATTTATTTAGTGATAGTGAAGCTGCTTACACATCTACAGCTATATCTACTATTTCATCGCATTTAATAAAGATACCATTAGAAATGAATACATTATATGGAGCATTGTCTCGATCAGAAAGCTATGTATTTATATTAAATGATGATGGAACACTATCTGTGTTTAATTCTAATAGAATTGAAAAGCGTGCTGGTTGGGTTGAGTTTGTAACTAATGGAGTTTTTCATTCTACTGTTACAGTTGATGATCGAGTTTTTGCAAATGTTGAGTATGATTTTGGGGATGGAACAACAAGAATTACTCTTTGTGAATTTAATGCAACATTTAATTTAGATAATGCAAAAACATTTTCAGGAAGTGCTGGTGTGTTTGATGTATCATCTGTTTTTGAAAATAATGCTGTTGTAAAAGTTATTAGTGGTAATAATTATATAGGAGAGTTTACTGTTAGTAGTGGAAATGTAGATGTTTCTGCTGTTGATGCATCATTATTATCAGCCGAAATTGGTTATAGTTTTGATGTAGAGCTAATAACAAATCCAATAGATGCAAGTGTTACGACTGGTCCATTAACAGGAACACCAAGAGGTATTGGAAGTGTATACTTAGATTTGAATAATACTTTATCTTGCAAAGTAAATAATACATCAATGGTTGTAAGAAATGTAACAGATGATCTTTCACAGGAATTAACAGCTTTTACTGGTAAAAAAGAATTTAGATTATTAGGTTATGAAAGAGATCCAAAAGTAACTATATCACAGGATTCACCATTGGATTTACAAGTTAATGGATTAGTAGCGGAGTTAATATTTTAATGTCAGTATTTCAGGTAATAGGGTTAGGCATGAAGTTTATGGGGGCTATGCAACAAGCTCGTGCTGAAGAACAGCAAAGTAAAGATACTGCTGAGAATATAATTACAGATCGTATAAGAGGTGAAGCTGCTGCTGCTCAAGCACAAACTCAACGATATGCTCAGATGTTTGATGATATAGCATACAATGAAGGTGCTTTACTTAAAAATAGAGATTTTGATCAAAGTGTTACAGCTTTTATGGATTCTCAAAAAGATATAACATTTGATGATCTTCGTATAATGGCAAGTCAAGCAACCATGGAAAAATCAAAAGCAACTCTTGAAAGTTTACTCGAAGTTGAAAGAGGCAAGAATAGAGGAAGTGCTATTAGAATTAGTGCAGCTTCTGATTTTATGTCAGGTATTCATAGTATGAAAGCTACATCGACAGCATGAGGTTTAAATGGCACAAGTAATTAGAAGAAAAGGTACAGCTACTAATCAGCGAATAGGTGTTGTTAGTTTTGATACTGATGCTGGTGCAATAGGTCGCTCACTCCAAAATGCAGGTGAGCAAATAAGAGAACAAGCTTATCGTATTGATGCAGCAGCCGCAGAAAAAGCTGGTATAGATGCAGCTAATGCTATTGAGACTTCTAAGTTTAAAGCTTTTGATGCAGATGGAAAACCTTTAGCTTTGCAAGTTCCAGAAGGCTATGGACGCATTGCAAGAGAAGCTTATCAAAAAGTAGTTGAACAAAGATTCGTTGACACAATGGATACTGACATTCGGCTAGAAGCAAAAAGGCTTAGAGTAAAACATGATCGCAATCCTCTTGGCTTTCAAAATGAAATGGATGCTTATTTAGAAACTTTTTTAAAAACATCTGATGGTCGTTTTAAAGAGTATGTAAATAAAATTGGTAATGCCATTAAAGAATCTACCTATGTAGGCTTGCTCAAAGATCAAAGGAATAGATCTCGTAAAAACAATGGTGAGTTTATTGCAAAAACAAATGATGAGTCATTAAATGAAATTGCTGTTATGGCTAACAATGGTGTTGATGGTGCAGAAGATGCTTTATCATATGCCTATCAAAGAGCCTTAGTAACTCAAAATGGTGTTGAATCTGACATATTAATAGATGGTGCTACTGAAAGTTATATTGATCAATCTGCTGGTCAAGTTGTTTCGTCTTTTGTTATTGGTGAAGCATCAAGGAAAAATCTTACAGATTTAGAAAGAGCAGAACTTACAAATCTTATTAGTACATTTGGTGCTTCATTGCCAAATGTTAAAAGTGAAAAGGTAAGAAAATTATATCAACAAACTTTTTATTTTAATACTGATGGTACAGAAGAGGGCGTAAGAACAACAACTATTAGAGAAATGGTAAAAGGCTCTAATAGAAGAACTGTCTTGGCTGAAGTCAATGCTGCATTTAGTGATGCTAATAATATAGGTGCTATCGAAAGACGTAATAAAGCTTTTGATGAAGCTCAAACAAGAGAAAGTGATCAACAACGAGAAAATAAATTTGATGGCACTGTTATTTCTACAATTGATAACAACACTTTATATGCAAGCCAACAGTCTCGATCAGGTTTTGCAGAAGGTGGAGATCTTGAGCAAACTGCTTTTAACATTTCAAAAAGAATTGAACAATTTAATAATCAGGTAGATACAGAAGTAAGAGAAAACTCTCAATACGATGAAATAGAAGGTGAAAGAGATAAGACACGACATGAAAAATCTTTAATTCTTCCGTTTATAAAACGTGCTGCTGCTACTGGTGAGCCTGAAAATTTTATAGCTGCTTTATCAACTATGTCTACTTCGAGTGAAGCTTATAAATTAGCTACTCCAGAGCAACAGGAAGCAATTGTATTATTAGATAAATANNATTTGTTAGATGAAAATACAGCAGGTGATTTTTCTGCAGAGATAAATAAATCAGCTAGTGCAAATGTCGATGCACTAAAGCGCGAAGATATTCTTTTAGATCTTAACGATAAACATAAAGAATTATTAATAGAATACCAAAATGGTGAAAAAGATCAGAGTGATGTTGATAAATTCTTTTCTGACTTTGATAAAGCAACAAAAGGTTTTCTAGGTGTTGGAGAAACTAGACAAAAGTTAAAACAAGGTTTTGAAACAGAAGATGCTAGAAATATTGTTAATGATCTTATAGCTTCTCCAACAAATAATAATTCTTCTTTTATGAAGTCCCTTGCTTACTACATAAGAACAGGTAGGGATGGAGAATTTTTAAAAACTGAAGATAAAAAAATAGTAGATAATGCTACTAAAAATTTATTAGACGCACAGAAAAATTCTATTGCTGCACGCATAGAAAAAGAAGCTGTTGATAAATATGGATTAGAAGAAAAAGCTAGAAAAGAAGCTGAGTTTGCTCAAGAAATTGAACTTTTTAGATTAGGTCAAACAACTCCAGCTAAAGCAAGTGAAATTTCTCAATTAATATTAACTAAAAAAGGTTTTGATATTAGCAATCGAGATACTTGGACTGAAGACAATATGCGTATAGCAGCTTTAGGTATGCCAGAAAATATTGTTAATGGTTTAAAAACTTTTACTCAGCTTGGTGCTGCTCCAGATGCAGATAATCTTCTTATGTTTTGGAGCATGATGTATCAATATAGACGACCAGATGGTAAGGTTATAAATACAACAGAAAGATTTTTTTCTGAAGAAGAAGATTTAAAATTAAGATATGCACTTAGCAGTAGAGTGCAGGGTCGAACAGCTAACGCCGTACAAGCAATGACTGAAATAAATAAGCTATTTCAAGAGCCTACTAAAACAGAAGCTGATGCACGACGAGCAAAATTGTTTGGTTTAAATTCAAATGGAAAAGTAAGAAGTGTACAAGACTTTTTAAGAGACCCAAGTGTTCTTGGTAGTGATTATGATTTAGCTACATCTGCTGAGTTGGGAGCTTACACTGAATTTTTAATAGCTTCTAATTTAAAGCCTGAACAAATTAAAGCTGAAATAAAACAAAAGTTTGAGCAAAGATATAAAGAAGCTGAATATGTTTTTGATCAATCAAGACCAGTGGGTTCTAAATCAAGAACGCGTCATGCTCTTGATGCTTATTTACCACCTGCTGAAAAAGAGTTTTTTGTTAATTCAGTAGAAAGCCAGCTTAGTCAGTTTGGTTTTACTTTGTATGATCATGTTAATGAAAAACCTATTGCAAACATAACAGGTGAAGGGGCAAAAATACCAGTTGTTTTGATGCCAATGTTTCCTCAACTCGTAAGACCAGAAGATCAAACATTTATGCCTATGAAACTTATGTTTGTAGATAACTTAGGAACTTATGAATTATTACCTATTACTATTCACGAAGGCACAGAAAAAGAAATGACTATTGCATTTCAAATATCTGATGAAATGAAAAACTATATTGGTAGTGCAGATTCTGTTGGAGAAAGATTAAGTGCAGAAGAATTAAAAGAACTTTATGATCAAGCAACTATTCTTCTTGGTGGTAACAGAGCAAAACCAGTGCCATTATATTAGGTGATATATGATTGATGCTTATAAAGTAACTCCGTACTTAGCAACAACAAGAGATCCTCTTGCTACAGTAGATGACAAAGCAAGCCTCTTAGAAACGTATGGAGCAATAGCAGGACAATGGTCGCCATTCATTGAGAACTTTACAATGATGGGCGATGAAATGATGGACTTCGATCCTGATTATGATGTTGTTGGTGCTGTTGGTGAGCTTGACCCTTCATACCATAAATATGCTTTTAATCTTATGTTCGCTCGAAGTGAAGATCATTTTAACTATTTAGTTGATCGAATAGATAGATCTAAAGCCAGAAATGAAACATTAGCTAATTCTTCAATAGGTAATATAGTATTAGCTTCTTTTTTTGATCCTATTAATTTAGTGTCATTACCTATTGGTCTTAGTAAAACAGCTATACAAACAGGTATTAATGTTGGTAAAGCTAATGTTATTTTGTCTGCTGCTGAAGAAGCTATTATTGCATCCTCTGATCCTGTTCGAAGAGATCCTGTTGCCTCTGCTTTAAACATTGGTACGGCTGGCATAGCTGGTTTTACTTTAGGCAGTTTGGTTGGTTTAGTTAAAAATAAAAATGCTCCTCAAGTTATTAAAAAAACAACAGAAGAAACAGATGAACTTATTGCAAACTTAAGTGATACACCACCAGATCCTTCATTGGTAAAAAACTGGTATACCAATAGTTGGTTTTTTAAGTTTGCTACNAGTGGNTTTAAAAGAAATATGTTAGACGATGCTGTTCCAATAACAGTAAAACAAACGCATTATGATATAGAAGGCGATCTTGGTCAGTTACACAATGCTCATGTAAATGGTCAAACACTTGGTCGTTCTGTTCATATGGATCAACCAAGATACAAAGCTGAAACAGCGCAGTTATATGGTATAATGCTTAATGCTTTTGCAAAATCTAGACCAGAAGGAACTATTAAGTTTTTAGATTATCCATTGGGAAAACAAAAAAAGTTTGATGCATTTGTTTCTAAGATAAATGAAAAACGTATTGATGGATTAAAAGGTGATAACGAAATAGAGCAAGAAGTTATTAATGCTCTTAATGTGTATGCTAAGAAATGGGAAACTCGTTTAATTGACACTGGATTAATTGGAACACTTGATCATTTTAAAAAACAAAAAACTTTTTGGGCAGGTGTTATTAAAAATAATGAAGATATAATTAAAAGATACGAAGCAGAGTCAAAGTCAGGTAAAAAACTTGGATTAAACAAAAATCAGGCAAAACATTTAAATAGAGTTCAAACTAGGCTTGCTGAGTACAGAGCGCACTATGATGGTATACTTGCAACCATTGATGATATTGAATTGTCACAAAGAACAGCAGGTGTAAAACCTCCTAATGAAGATATCTTTCACCCTCGATATTGGAAAAAGAAAGTTATTGAAAAAAATAGACAGGCTTTTTTTAGAATACTTTACGATTGGTATTCAGAAAATCCTGAAGTTATTCGATGGTCACCAGATAATCCAACTGAAAGAATTAGGGTAAGCACAGATCCAAAAGACATTGAGAAAAGAGTAAATCAAACAATAGATAATATTCTTGGTATGTCTGATGAAACAAGTTTTGAAAATTCTTTTTTTGGTTACGGCAAGTCAAAACATATGATGCATCGTCAGTTAGATATTCCTAACTATTTGGTTAAAGAGTTTATAGAAACAAATCCGATTACTACTTTTATGGCTTACACTATGAAGGTTGCGCCTCGTTATTCTTTTGCTGTTAAGTTTAATGGCAAAACAATGGATGACGTTGCTGAAGAAAAGTTTGATGAGTTGATTGCTTCAGGAATGAAGTATGAAAAAGCTAATAGAGTTGTTGCTGATATACGAACAGCTTATGATCGAGTAATGAATACTGCTGTTCGAGAGCCGCACTCTTGGAGTCAAAGAACAAGTCAAATATTAAAAGATCTTGCAACTCTTAATTACATGGGTCGTGTTGGTTTTTCTACTATATCTGAGTTTGGTAGAGTTATGGCAGAACACGGTGTTGGTCGTACTCTTAGAACTATTCTATCTCGTAGTGATTTAAAAGTTAAGCTGGCTGCTGACGAAGTTGCTAAAGCTGGTGAAGCTTTAGAAGGTGCATTGCAAAGTACAAGTATGCGTTTTAGCGATGAATTATATTCTAATCCTTTGTATCACAATGTTTGGGAGCGAGGCAAAGATGCTTTTTATATTTTAAATTTACTTACTCCTATTACAAAAAGTTTAAAAAGATTAGATGGCATAGTCCGACAAGACCAGTTGATTACTATGTCTATAAAAGAATCAAATCCAAAGCTTGCTAAAGAAATGAACTTACCCAAAATTAAAAAATGGGAAAAAGAATATTTAAGACGTAACAATATTTCTGTTGAGGATTCTAAAAAACTTGCATTTCAAAAAGGAACTAAGTGGGAAAAAGGTGACTCAGGTTTAATTTATGCAAACACAGATGAATGGACTGATTTAGAATTACAGCAAAGATTTAGAAGATCTTTATCTTCTGGCGTTTTAAATACTATTATGATGGCTACACCTGCTGATCGACCAAGGTTAGCTGATGGCGTTGCTCTTATTCCTATAAGAATAGCAAGACAGTTTGGAATGAAAGAAGATCCAAAATATAAAGGATTTGCTAGGATTGAAAATGGTTTGTTAAGTTTACCATTTCAGTTCTATGGATACACACTTGCAAACATAAATAAAACTATTGCTGCTTATACAACAGGTCAGATGAAGTCACCATTGTTTGGTACAATGTGGATGATTGGACTAGGTTATCTTGGTCTTGAGCTTAAATCTATGACATCAACAGGAAGTCAAAGAGCTTGGGAAAGCTTACCTATGACTGATAAGTTGGCTAGAGCATTTGATTACTCTGGTGTCGCTGCTATTTATACAGATTTCTTTTATCAAAGCATGGCTATGTCAATGGCACTTACTGGTCAAAACTATATGGAGGGCATAGTTCGTCCAAAGTTTCCTGAAGAAGAAAGCTATTTGAATGCACTTACTGCTGTTGGTGGTGCTGGTCCATCTATATTACAACAGTATTATGAAGGTATGTCTGAACTTTATGAAGGTAACTATGGAGAAGGTGCTAAAGATCTTATTCGATCATTACCATATATGCGGCTTTGGTTTATTCATGGTTTGGTAAATGATATGACATCAGCATTAGATAACGCAATTGATGATGATGGTGGTTTTGCTGGGTACGGTAGATACTAATTTGTGCGTTGTGAGTTTTATTGTTCACTGTTATTTCCAAAAAAAGAGGTGAACTATGACAATTAATTTATCACAAAATGATCCGCGCATATCGTATTCTGTAGCGCAAGGTGTTACTCAAACATCTTTTGCTGTACCTTTTGAGTTTTTTGATGATGATGATTTAACAGTTTATGTTGATTCAGTCGAAAAAACTTTAACAACTCATTATACTATAATTGGTGGCAGTGGTTCTACTGGTACAATTACAATGTCTGTTACTGGTGCAACAGGTGGGTCTACTGTTATTATTACAAGGTCTATTGATTTAGATAGAACAACAGATTTTCCGTCATCAGGTCCATTTAACATAGCTTCATTAAATACAGAACTTGATAGAATGATTGCTATTAGTGCAGATCTTAAAGATCAAGCTGATAGAGCTTTGCAATTAAGTGACTTTGATAGTCAACTTAGCACAACTCTTCCATTAGTTGATGCTCGTAAAGGAACTGTACTTGCTTTTAATGCAAGCACTGGTGTTCCTGAAGCTGGTCCAACTATTGCAGATGTTCAAAGTTTGGCGGCAATAACAACAGATATTGCAAATCTTGCTGATATTGAAGATGGAACAGTAGCTACAGATGCAATATCTGGTTTAGCTGCAATAAAAACAAATGTTACTACTGTTGCTGGGATATCTGCTAATGTAACTTCTGTTGCAGGAAATGCTTCTAATATTAATACTGTAGCTGCTGATGGCACAGACATTGGTACAGTTGCTGGTTCAATTTCAAATGTAAATACTGTTGCTGGCATTTCTAGTAGTGTAACTGCTGTTTCTGGAATTAGTTCTGATGTTACTGCTGTTGCTAATGATGCAACAGATATTGGAAATGTAGCTGCTAGTTTAGCAAATGTTAATTTAGTAGCATCAAGTTTAAACTCAGGCGCATTAACGGCTGTAAATGATTACGGATCTGTTGCTAATGCAGTTGTCACCACAAATGATTATGGGAGCGTATAAATGGCTATACAAGTACAATTAAGACGAGGCACAGCAGCGCAAAACAATGCGTTTACTGGTGCAATAGGTGAATTAAGCTTTGACACAACAGCTAATCAAATTCGTATTCACGATGGATCAACTGCTGGTGGGTTTAAAATAGGAACAGGAGATTTTCCTAATGGTACTGCTAACGTAGCTTTAGGAAACACAGCTTTAGATAGTCTCGATGGAAGCAGTCCAGGCGGTAATAACGTAGCTGTTGGACATGATGCTCTTACAGCAAATACTACAGCTAGTAATAACGTAGCTGTTGGTAGTGGTTCACTTGCTGCAAATACAACTGGTGCAACAAATGTAGCAGTAGGTAATGGCGCACTTGCGGCAAACACAACAGCTAGTACCAATGTAGCGGTTGGTAGCGGTGCATTAGCAACATCAACGACAGCAACTGATAATACTGCTGTTGGATATCAAGCTCTCAACGCAAATACTTCGGGTGCTGATAATGTTGCTTTGGGTGATGAAGCTGGTCACGATATTACAACAGGTAGCAGAAATACAATATTAGGCTCTAAAGCTGGCGATGCTGCAACAACAACAGATGATACAACATTAGTTGGTTATGGTGCTGGCGGTGGTGCTATTATGACAGGCCATGATAATGTTGCTGTTGGTGCAAATGCTTTTAGTGCAGCAACATCAGCACATAGCAATGTTATAGTGGGTAAAGATGCTGGGGTTGCATTAAGCTCTGGAAGCAAAAATGTTGCTATTGGTTATGAAGCATTAAAAACAGAAGATGGTGACGGTAATAATGTTGCTGTTGGTTATCAAGCTTTAAAAACTCTTAATGCTG
>FUFK010057948.1_pt1 | contig 14024 bp, 10 predicted proteins | sample 1021851 | NCBI WGS metagenome assembly FUFK01 (sample SAMEA51879418, study PRJEB19060) | metagenome | reverse complement strand
CGGCCGGTACGCCCGACAGTTCTGGGTCGGTGGGATCACGGTCGGGTTGGTCGTGCCGGCCGCGATCGCGATCCTCGTGCTCGCCACCGACATCTCGAGCCCCGCCCCGCTCGCCGCCGCCGGCATCGCTGCGGTCGCCGGCCTCTTCGCCTACGAAGACGCCTTCGTCCGGGCCGGCCAGTCCGTCCCTCTCTCCTGATCGCCTGCTCGCCGAAAGCTGAAACCGATGACTGATCTCAACAAGTACCCGCCGGCCGAGCAGTGGCACGACTGGACCGAACTCGACGCCAAGGCGTGGCCCGACAAGGTCGAGAAGAACTACACCCTTGTCCCCACCACCTGCTTCAACTGTGAAGCCGGGTGCGGGCTCGTTGCTTACCACGACAAAGAGACCGGCGAAATCCGCAAGATCGAGGGCAACCCGCATCATCCGGGCAGCCGCGGCCGCAACTGCGCCAAGGGGCCTGCCACGCTCAACCAGATCTACGACACGGAGCGGGTCATGTTCCCGCTGCGCCGCGTCGGTGAGCGCGGCTCGGGCCAGTGGGAGCGCATCTCGTGGGAGGAGGCGCTCACCGAGGTCGGTGAGAAGATCCGCACCGCCTTCGTCGAGGGTCGCAAGAACGGTGTGATGTACCACGTCGGTCGACCCGGCGAAGAGGGGTACACCGACCGTGTGCTCAAGGCGTGGGGCGTCGATGGCCACAACAGCCATACCAACATCTGCTCGAGCAATGCCCGGATCGGCTACCAGAGTTGGATGGGCCACGACCGGCCCAGCTCCGACTTCGCCAACGCCAAGGTGATCTTCTTGATCTCCTCCCACCTCGAGTCAGGGCACTACTTCAACCCGCACGCGCAGCGCATCATCGAGGCGCAGGCCAACGGTGCCAAGATCATTACCTGCGATCCTCGCCTCTCGAACACCGGCGCCAAAGCCGACTACTGGCTGCCCACGTGGCCCGGCACCGAGCCGTTCCTTCTGCTCTCGATCGCTCGCCTGCTGATCGAGTCCGAGGAGTGGAACGCCGAGTTCGTCGAGCGATGGGTCAACTGGGAGACCTACCTGAAGGAGCGGGTCCCCGGAAAACCGGTCGAGTTCTCGCAGCTCCGAGCGGCGTTGCTCGAGGAGTACGCCGAGTACACCCCCGAAGCCGCCGAGCAAAAGACCGGCATCGACGCCGACACCATCCGCGAGATCGCTGCAGTGATCGGCGCCAACCCGACGAAGTTCGCCAGCCACAACTGGCGGGCCGCCGGCGCCGGCAACATGGGCGGTTGGCAGGTCGCCCGCTGTCTCTTCTTCCTGAACGTGCTCACCGGTTCGGTCGCCACCAAGGGCGGTACCGCCGGCAACGGCATGAACAAGTTCAAGCCGCACGACCCGATCGGTGCGCCGAACACCCACGAGTGGAACCACCTCGAGTGGCCCAAGGAGTTCCCGCTCGCTTACCACGAGATGTCGATCCTGCTGCCGCACTTCCTCAACGAGGGCCGCGGCATGCTCGACGTCTACTTCAGCCGGGTCTACAACCCGATCTGGACCAATCCCGACGGCTTCACCTGGATGGAGGCGTTGAAGGACGAAACCAAGGTGAAGTGTCACGTGGCGCTCACCCCGACCTGGTCCGAGACGTCGTGGTTTGCTGACTACGTCCTGCCGATGGGTGTGGGTGCCGAACGGCACGACATCACCTCCTATGAGACCCATGCCGGTCGCTGGGTGAGTTTCCGCCAGCCCACCTTCCGCCGTTTCGCCGAGATCCAGGCCGGGGGCGACCTGCCCGAAGGCACTCGTACGTTCGAGTACAACCCAGGTGAGGTCTGGGAGGAGAACGAGTTCTGGATCGATCTCTCCTGGAAGATCGACCCTGACGGTTCGCTCGGCATCCGCGAGTGGTTCCAGTCGCCCGACGACACCGAGAAGCCCCTCAGCGTCGACGAGTACTACGGCAAGATGTTCGAGAACGAGGTCCCCGGCCTCGCCGAAGCGGCCGCCGAGGTGGGGGAGACCCCGCTCGAATACATGCGCAACCGCTCGTCGTTCGCCGTGCCGACGGATCCTTACGAGCCCTACGAGCGCTCGGTCTCGGCCGACGCCCTTGCCGGTTGCGAGGTCGACGCCGGTGGCGTGTACCGCAAACCCGGCACCCCGGGTTCGTGGGACGGCGACCTGTCGACCCTCGCCGATCTGAAGCTCGCCCCGCTCGGCGACGGTTCGCCTGCGGTCGAGATCGACGGTGAGGCGAAGGAGGGCTTCCCGACGCCGTCGAAGAAGCTCGAACTGTTCTCTACCACCCTCAAGGAATGGGGCTGGCCCGAATACGCCACGCCGAAATGGATTCCGAGCCATGTGCACTGGGAAGACCTCGACATGGCGGGTACGGAACGCATCCTGCTCCCGACCTTCCGCATTCCGACCCTGATCCATACGCGTTCGGCCAACTCCAAGTGGCTCAACGAGATCAGCCACCGGCACCCGTTGTGGATCCACCCGGAAGATGCCGAGAAGCTCAAGATCGAGGAGAGTGGCCTCGTGCGGATCACGACCCGCATCGGCCACTTCGTGATCCAGGCCTGGCGCACCGAGGGCATCCGACCGGGTGTCGTCGCTGCCTCGCATCACATGGGCCGCTGGCGGCTCGAGGACGACAAGGCCCGTTCATGGGGCGCCGGCAAGGCGTCGATCACCGCCCAGCAGAACGACGGGGGTGGCACCACGTGGAAGCTCNAGGCGCGAGCAGGGCATCGAGGCCTACGACTCCGACGANGACGACACNTCCCGCATCTGGTGGAAGGACACCGGNGTGCATCAGAACGCGACGTTCTGTGTGCAGCCCGACCCGATCTCGGGCATGCAGTGCTGGCATCAGCGGGTGCANGTCACGCCGGCTCAGCCCGGCGACGAGTACGGCGACGTCGTGGTCGACACGGCGAAGTCTCGTGAGGCCTACCTCGACTGGATGAGCAAGACCCGCCCGGCCGGTACCAACGATTCCGGTCTGCGTCGTCCGCTCTGGTACGCCCGTCCGCTCAANCCGAACCCCAGCGCCTACCTGCTCGACGACTGATCCCACCGGNCGACGGGGGNGGNGGCAAGGCGCCGTCCTTGACAAATGTACGGACATTAGGTCTACTCCTGTCGACGTTGTCGACCGCCTACAGCTGCCCTCGCACCATCGGGAAGCTCACGGCGAAAGGACGAACCTGATGCTCTTCGAACAGCACTACCTCGATTGCCTCTCGCAGGCCTCCTATGTCATCGCCGACGAGGGCACGAAGCGTGCCGTCGTCATCGACCCCCGTCGCGACGTGTCGCCCTATCTCGAGACGGCCGAGGAGCACGGGCTCACGATCGAGCTGGTGCTCGAGACGCACTTCCACGCCGACTTTCTCTCGGGCCACCTCGAGCTGGCTGCCGCCACCGGAGCGGAGATCGGGTATGGCGATGTCGCCGTCACCGAGTTCGAATCCCGGGGCTTTGCNGACGGCGAGCGATACAGCCTCGGTGACGTCACCCTCGAAATCCGTCACACCCCGGGCCACACGCCCGAATCGATTTCGATCGTGGTCTACGAGCACGCCGACGACGAGACGCCGTACGCCGTGCTCACCGGCGACACCATGTTCATCGGCGACGTCGGCCGTCCCGACCTGCTTTCATCGATCGGCGTCACCGCCGACGAACTCGCCGGTCAGCTCTACGACTCGCTGCACGAGCAGCTGCTCACCCTGCCTGACGCAACCCGGGTCTTCCCTGCGCACGGCGCCGGTTCCGCCTGCGGCAAGAACCTCTCGACCGATACGTCGTCGACCATCGGTGAGCAGCGTGCCGGCAACTACGCCCTGCAGCCGATGAGCAAGNACAACTTCGTGCTCGCCGTCACCGAGGGTCAGCCGACGGCGCCGGCGTATTTTGCCTTCGACGCCATGCTCAATCGCGAGAATCGTGCGCTGCTCGACGAGCACGCCGAGCCGGTAGCACTCTCGGTCGAGGAGGTCGCTCGCTGGCAGCGCCGCGGTGCCGCCGTCGTCGACACCCGCGATCCCGTCGAGTTCGCTCTCGGACACCTGATCGGCTCGATCAACATCGGCATGGCCGGTCGTTACGCCGAGTTCGCCGGTGGTGTCGTCCAGCCGGGTGCACCGATCGTGATTGTCGCCGAGGAAGGCCAACAGCGCGAAGCCAAGAACCGGCTCGCTCGCATTGGCTTCGACAACGTCGTCGGTTGCTTGCGCGACGCCGAGCGGGCGTTCCTCGACAATCCCGACGAAGTCACCCGCAGCAGCCGCCTCGACGTCGCTGCGCTGCGTGACGCCATAGCATCCACGCCCGAGCTGCAGCTCGTCGACGTCCGTGGCCCCGGCGAAGCCGAGGGCGGGGTGATCGAGGGCGCGATCCTCGCCCCGCTGCCGCAGCTCAACAGCATGCTGGCCTCGTTCGATGCCTCGAAGCCCACGGTCGTCTATTGCGCCGGCGGGTACCGCTCGTCGATCGGTGCCAGCCGCCTCGTCTCGGCCGGATTCGCCGACGTCTCCGATCTGCTCGGCGGCTACGGCGCCTGGACCGCCGTCCACGAAGCGCAGTCGGCCTGATCTCTCCCCCCTCTCTCCGCTCGAAAGGCACTGCACATGTTCGATGCCCTTCCGGACCGGCTGGCGTGGTTCGTCGGTGGTCCGATCCTCGGTTTGTTGATTGTCGGTCTCTTCGTCGTGGCCAANCAGCCGCTCGGTGCCAGCGGCGCCTATGTCCAGACCTCCGGACTCATCCGTCGCCGAAGCGACGTCGTCGTCTGGCGGGTCTGGTACTTCGTCGGTCTGTTCGCCGGTGGTCTGCTCGTTACTCAGGTGTTTCGCGAGGGCGCTGAGATCCGGTCGGGGTACGACGCCATGCGCGATGTGTTCCCGCTGTGGGCGACGATCCCTCTCGTGTTCGGCGGTGCAACGCTGTTGGGCTACGGCGCAGCGGTGGCCGGTGGCTGCACCTCCGGCCACGGCATGTGCGGCACCGCCCAGCGCTCGCCTGCGAGCGTGGCTGTCACCGTCACCTTCATGGCGACGGCGATCCTCACCACCTTTGTCCTGCGTATTGCGACCGGGGGTGACCTGTGAGGCTCAACGTCATCGGCATGCTCTTCGGCATCGCCTTCGGCGGCGTGCTCGCCGCCTCCAACCTCCACGAGTACGACACCATCCATGCGATGCTGCGCCTCGACGAGTTCGACGTCTTCTGGTTCATGGCCTCGGCGATCGCAGTGTCGGCGCCGCTGCTCTACCTTCTCGAGCGGCGCGGCATGAACACGCCGTTCGGTGGCGAACTCTCGCTTTCGCGCTCGATGCCCGAGAAGCACCACATTCAGGGCGGCGCACTGTTCGGCATCGGTTGGGCGCTCGCCGGCACGTGCCCGGCACCGGCGCTCGTCATGGTGTCGTCCGGTGCGATGCTCGGCCTGGTCGCCATCCCGGGCATCTTCCTCGGACTCCACCTACGCGAACGCCAGCAGCAATCGGATCAGCACGTCGGCGACGGCGAACACCGAATGGCTGTCACCTCTGACCACTGACGTCAGGGTGAATCCGTTGGCGGTGGGATGCCGGCTGCCGCCGACCGACTACCAGATGGCGGTCCGGCTCTGCGGATCGAAGAAGTGCAGATTGCCGGTGTTGATCGCGATCTCCATGGCGTCGCCGATGGTCAGCCTGCTTCGCGGATCGAAGCGGCCGACCGCTGCGTGCTCGCCGAGGTCGTCGACCGCGTCGGGGTCACCGGCATCGACGCGGGGAGCGTCGAGTTCGAAGTGCACGATGATCTCCGAGCCGAGCGCCTCGGTGAGTGTGCAGGTGGTGGCGATGGTGGCGCCCTTCTTCTCCTCGGGGGCAAGGCTTGCGTCTTCGAGATCTTCGGGTCGGATGCCGACGATGATGTCTCTGCCGTCAAACTCCTTCAGGCCAGGGCGCTTCTCGAAGGCGTCGGCCGAAAGTTCGATGGTGTGCGATCCCAAGGTGAGGGTCGTGCCTGCAAGGGTGCCCTCGTTGAGGTTCATAGAGGGCGAGCCGATGAAGGCGGCGACGAACACATTGTCGGGCTTGTCGTAGAGATTCTGGGGAGTGTCGATCTGCTGGAGGTGGCCGTCCTTGAGGACACAGACGCGATCGCCCATGGTCATGGCTTCCACCTGGTCGTGGGTGACGTACACGGTCGTGACGCCGAGGTCGCGTTGGAGGCGGGCGATCTCGGCTCGCATCTGCACGCGGAGCTTGGCGTCGAGGTTGGAGAGCGGCTCGTCCATGAGGAAGGCGGACGGCTCGCGCACGATCGCTCTTCCCATGGCGACCCGCTGGCGCTGACCACCGGAGAGTTGGCCGGGCCGCTTTCCGAGTTGCTCGGTGAGTTCGAGGATGCGTGCCGCTTCCTCAACCCGTGCGTCGATTTCGGCCTTCGGTGTCTTGGCGAGCTTGAGGGCGAAACCGATGTTGTCCCGCACGGTCATGTGGGGGTAGAGCGCATAGTTCTGGAACACCATCGCGATGTCGCGATCCTTGGGCTCGACATCGTTGACGACGTTGTCGCCGATGCGCATCTCGCCGCCGGAGATCTCCTCGAGGCCGGCGATCATGCGGAGTGCGGTGGACTTGCCGCAGCCTGACGGACCGACGAGCACGAGGAATTCGGTATCGGCGATCTCGAGGTCGAGATCGTGAATGGCGTGGAAGCCGTTCGGGTACACCTTGTTGATTTTGTCCAGCGTGACGGTTGCCATCGGTGGTCCCCCTGAGAAACCGCAGTTCGAGCTGCAACTATTCCATGAGAAGCCGCTGTTTGTCACGGTGTAAGCGATTACATCGCGCCGGGTGGCACGATCGAGAACTGCTCGGGCCTGCTTGGTCGTGAACGATCAACGAAAGGTGGCGTTCGCCGTCATGGCGAGGCCACCGCTGGGGTTGGCCGCCCAGAGATCCATGCCGGACTCGGAGCGGCGACCGTGGATCGAAAACGGCGCCGTGTCGAGCAGCGGCGAGACGCCACGGAACGAAAAGGTCGCAAGTTCACCGCCGGTGTCTGCTGCGAGTTCGGCGAGCAGGGTGGCGGTGAGGGGGCCGTGCACGACGAGCCCGTCATAGCCCTCGACATCGCTCGCGTAGCGACGGTCGTAGTGGATCCGGTGGCCGTTGAAGGTGAGCGCCGAATAGCGGAAGAGCAGGACCTCGCTCGGGGTGACCGTCTCGCTGACATCGGCGTCGGTCGGCGCGGGTTCGGGCTGTCGCTTCGGCGCGTCGACGCCGGGGTCGTCGCGGTAGACGAGGTCCTGCTGCTCGACGATGCAGCGCGTTCCGTCGACCTCGGTGCGATGCGACACCGTGACGAAACAGAGGGTCCCCGTCTTGCCCTCCTTGATCACGACGTCATCGACGGTGGAAGTCGTGACCGCGTCGGCCCCGATTGGTATTGGGGCGTGGAACTCGAGGCGGCTGCCGGCCCACATACGGCGGGGGNGGGCGACCGGAGGCAGGAAACCGCCGCGCTGTGGATGGCCGTCGATGCCGAGACCAGTGGTCGGGGCGACCTCGAGGAAGAAGGCAACATGCCACATCGGAGGGAGTGGGTCGCCGACGCCCAAGACGGGCTCGTGATCGAGGGCGAGTTCGAAGCGACGCACGACGCCTGGCTCGATCGGATGGACGATGACCTGCTCGCGGCCGACCCAGGTGCGGAGGATCTCGATGTCGTTGGTGGGGGAGGTCACCGACGGATTCTTTCACCCTCGCCGTCGCTCGACCGAACGGTAGGGTGATCGAGGTCCGAGAAATCTCAGGAGAACCCCCCACATGCACGAGGACATGCTCGACAAGGTCCGTTCCAGCACCGGCTTCCTGGCGGCGCTCGATCAGAGCGGAGGCTCGACTCCGAAGGCGCTGCTCGCCTACGGCATCGAGGAATCCGAGTACGACGGCGACGATGAGATGTTCGACATGGTCCACGCCATGCGGAGCCGCATCATCACGAGCCCCGCCTTCGACGGTGACCGGGTCCTCGGTGCGATCCTCTTCGAGATGACCATGGATCGCGAGATCGAAGGTCAGGGCTCGGCGGCGTTCTTGTGGAACAACAAGGGTGTTGTCCCGTTCCTGAAGTGCGACCAAGGCCTCGCCGATGAGATCGACGGTGCGCAGGTGATGAAGGCGATGCCGGATCTCGACGCCCTGCTCGAGCGTGGGGTCGAAAAGGGCATGTTCGGCACCAAGATGCGTTCGGTCGTCAAGCACGCAAACACCGCCGGTATCGACGCAGTCGTCGACCAGCAATTCGAGATCGGACTTCAGATTCTCGGTCATGGCCTGATGCCGATCATCGAACCCGAGGTCGACATCCACAGCCCGACCAAGGTCGAGTGCGAGGAGATGCTCAAGGCGGCGATCCAGCGCAATCTCGATGCGCTCGACGACGGCACCGAAGTGATGCTGAAGCTGTCGTTGCCGAGCATCGACAACTTCTACGCCGACCTCATCGACCACCCGAAGGTGCTCAAGGTCGTGGCCCTGTCCGGCGGGTACAGCCGTGACGAATCGAACGAGATCCTGGCCCGCCAGAACGGCATGATCGCGAGCTTCTCTCGGGCACTCGCCGAGGGTCTGAGCGCCAAGCAGACCGACGATGAGTTCAACACGACGCTCGACGCCACGATCGCGTCGATCGCCGCCGCCAGCGCAACCTGATCCCAACGTCCGTCGTGGCCACCGACGACTTCGCTGAGGCTCGAGAGCGAGAGCTCGTCGCGGAGGCCGAGTTATGGGACGTCAGCACGATCGCTCCCGCCACGCACGACGACATTCCGATCGTCGACGTTTCCGCATGGCGCGCTTCGGGTGATCCGGCCGAGCTCGACGCGCTCGGTGACCAGGTTCGAGTGATCGGTGAGGAGGTCGGCTTCCACTTTCTGACCGGCCACGGCATCGACGCCTCGGTGATCGCTGACGCGTTTGCCGCCGCCAAGGCGTTTCTTACCTTGCCTGACGACGCCAAATTGCCGATTCGGATGGACACTCCCGACACGGTCGTGCCCGGTGCCGGCTACCTGCCGGTGGGTGAGCGCAAGCTTCCCCGGCGGGCGAAGGGCAACCTCAACGAGGCGATCATCTTCAAGCGCGATGTNGGGCTNTCGCTCGCCGATGCGGCGTGGCCCGACCCGGCGCTCGTGCCCGACTTCCGGCGAGCGATCGAGGTCTACGCCGCAGAGATCGAGCGGGTCGCGCTCGAGCTCGTACCGGTCTACGCCCGGGCGCTCCAGCTACCGGCCGACTTCTTCGCCGGCGCCATGCGTGATCCTTTCTGGCGCTTGCGCATGACCCGCTATCACCCGGTGGGTGACGTCCCGGCCGACGAGTTCGGCATTGCGCCCCACGTCGACACGACCTTCTTTACCCTGCTCGCCCAGGACACCGAGGGGCTCACCATCCGTTCTGAGCGACGCGGGGAGTGGGTCGCTGCGCCAGTGGTGGCCGACGCACTTGTCGTCAACACCGGTGAACTTCTCAAACAGTGGTCGAACGACCGGTTCGTGTCGGTGAAGCACTTCGTGCCACCCCACCAGGGGCCCGCCGACCGCTACTCGATCCCGTTCTTCTTCAACGCCAACGCCGACTGGCCCATGCGCGTGCTGCCCACCTGCACCGATGAGGCACATCCGCCTCGCTACCCGGCGGTGAGCTACCGCCAGTCCCAGGCAGCGGCCCAGGGTGAGTGACGCCCCGGTCGACGGTGAGGGCGAGCCCTCGAATCCCGATGCGCGGGGCGGCTAGGCGGCGGTGCCGAGCTCGTCGNCGGGNCGCCAGCCGGTCCTTCCGAGCACGGATTTCACCTTGTTCTTGAGGCCCTTGCGGCGGACGACGTCCTTCACGATGTCGACCGTCTCGTGGTAGCCGACCTTCACGGGGTTGNACGTCTCGATGTTCGTGGTGAGGCCGTACTTCACCCGGCGCAGTTCGGGTTCGAACGTGCCGAAGAGTTTGTCCCAGAGGATNAGGATCCCGCCGTAGTTCTTGTCGAGGTANTGGGGGTTNGCGCCGTGGTGGACCCGGTGATGNGACGGTGTGTTGAACACGGCCTCGATCGGCGCCGGCAGCTTGTCGATCGTCTCGGTGTGGATCCAGTACTGGTACAGCAGATTCAGCTGACCGGCCTTGGCGATGTGGTGAGCGGGCATGCCGAGGAGCGGCATCGGCGCAAAGATCCCGAAGGTGAGATAGCCCTGCCACGGCTGTCGCAGTGCGGTCGAGAGGTTGTAGTACCGGCTCGAGTGGTGGGTGACATGGTTGGCCCACAGCAGCCGTCGNTCGTGCTGGAGCCGGTGGGACCAGTAGTAGAGGAAGTCCCAGGCGATGAACGTGGCGGCGAAGGACACCTTCGGGTTGGNGAAGGTGACGCGCCGNTTGTCGTAGAGCTTCTTCGTGAGGGTGCCGTAGGCGCCGGCGAACGCNAGGCTGACCGCCACGTTGCCGGCCAGCATCAGCAGGCTCGTGCGGGTGTCGTNACGCTGATAGCCGATCGGCACGAGGGGATCGGCCGGCAGCGATGGGTCGGAGAGCTCGTCGAGGGTTGCATGATCAAGATCACCCACGTCGCGCCGTTGTCGCTTCTTCAGCGCCTGGGCCTCCCACAACATCGTCGCGATGAAGATGGGGCCCGAGGCGAGGTCGACCTTGTCGAGAGGAAGCGCCCTCTTGTCCATGTCGCCAGTCTGGCCGCTTACGTCGGCCGGTGGCCACCGGGGCGTAGGGTGCGCACGTGATGCAGCCGAGGGTGACGGTGGTCGGAGCCGGTCCCGCCGGGCTCATGGCGGCGGAGGCGGCCGCCGGCGCCGGTGCTGAGGTGACGATCGTGGATCAGCGCCGGTCGTTCGGGCGCACGCTGCTGCTCGCCGGTCGCAGCGGACTCAACCTCACGCACGCTGAGCCGCTGGAGGTGTTCCTCGGCCGCTATGGCGACGGGCGAGCGATGCTTGAGCCTGCGATCCGGGCGTTTCCGCCCGACGCCGTGCGCGCGTGGGCTGATGAACTCGGTGCCGACACGTTCGTCGGCTCGTCGGGCCGGGTGTTCCCCGCCTCGATGCGAGCCACCGGTCTGCTGCGCGCTTGGACGGCCCGGCTCGCCGGTCTCGGCGTAGCGATGCGAACGGGGGAGACGTGGGCGGGCTTCACCGACGACGGTGCCACCGTGCTCGCCCTCGGTGGCGCAAGCTGGCCGTCGGTCGGCGGTGATGGTTCGTGGCTTGCCCACGTCGAGACGGCAGGAATTCCGGCGGTGCCGTTTGCCGCGTCGAACGCCGGCGTGCTCGTCGCCTGGTCGGCCCCGTTGCTCGAACGTTTCGAAGGTGTGCCGATCAAGAACGCCGCCCTCACCGCCGGAGGTCGCACCGTTCGAGGCGAACCGACGATCACCGCAACCGGCCTGGAAGGCGGCCCGATCTACGCCCTGGGTCCCGAACTTCGAAGCGGACATGGGCTCGAGATCGACCTGCAACCCGACCTCGACGCCAACGCACTGGTGGCCCGTCTCGTCGATCGCCGCCGGCCCAAGGACTCCGTGTCGACCTGGCTCCGGAAAGGCGGACTCAGCCCGGTCGATGTCGCCCTTCTTCGCGACGCCACCGGCAACCGGCTGCCGACCGAGGCGACGGCGATCGCCGACCTCGCCAAGGCCGTGCCGATCCCGGTCGACGGCCTGGCCCCGATCGATCGCGCCATCTCGACCGCCGGCGGCGTCGCCCTCGATGCGATCGACGACACCGGCATGCTCGTCGACCGGCCCGGCACCTGGGTGGCCGGCGAGATGGTCGCATGGGACGCCCCGACCGGTGGTTACCTGATCCAGGCGTGTCTCAGCACGGGTCACCGGGCGGGAGCCGCCGCCGCACGATGGGCCGCCGAGCACCCCTGACTAGCCTCCGGAGATGACCTTCACCTATCCCCCCGCACGTAGAGGTGATGTGGTCGATCTCCACCACGGGCGCGAGATCGCCGACCCCTACCGGTGGCTTGAGGACCTCGACTCGAACGAGACCGCCGACTTCGTCGCCGCCCAGAACGCCGTCTCCGGTCCGTATCTCGCCGGGCTTCCCGACCGGGCCGGTCTCATCAAGCGCATGACCGAACTGTGGGACATCCCCCGCACGGAACCGCCACAGGCGCGCGGAGAAGGCGCCGACCGGGTGATGGTGTGGAGCCACAACGACGGCCTCGCCGACCAGCCGACCTACTGGGTGCAGCACGGTGCTGCCGAACCGGTCGTCTTGCTTGATCCGAACACGCTGTCCGACGACGGTGCCGTGGCGGTCGTCGGTTCGGCACTGTCCGACGATGGCCGTCTCTTCGCGTACCTGCTCGCCGAGGCGGGCAGTGACCGTCAGCAACTCGCCGTTCGTCGCACCGACAACGGGGAGGACCTCGCCGACTGGCTCGATCATCTGCGGTTCACGAGCATCGCCTGGATGGGCGATGGCTTCTTCTATGTGCGCTGGCCCGAGATCGAACCCGGGTCGACGGCACCGGTGATGGACCCTTCGGTGCACTACCACCGCATCGGCACCGAGCAAGCCGACGATCCGCTCATCTTCCACAACGACGCCGACCCCGAGCCCATCTACATGGTCGAGCTCACCGAAGATCTGCGCTACCTGGTGCTCGCCGACGTGCTCGGCACCGATCGGCGCAATGGTCTGCTGTATCTCGACCTGGCCGTCCACGGTGACACGATCTCGTCTGGTGGCACCGTCGATCCGGCTGCATGGGTTCGGCTGGTCGAACGGGGTGTCGCCGCCCACGACGTCGTGCTCCATGTTGCGGACGGCGACGACAGCCGCCTTCTCGTTCAGACCGACCGCGACGCCCCGAACGGGCGCATCGTCGCCGTCGATCTTGCGACGCCTGATCCCGACTCGTGGGTCACGCTGGTGGCGGAGACCGAGCATGCGCTCGAGTGGTCGGCGGCTCTCGCGGGCGAGCTACTGGTCAACCACCTCGTCGAGGCCTCCGCTCGACTCACCCGCTACTCGACCGACGGCACCGAGCTCGGTTCCCTTCCACTCCCGGGGCTCGGCACGATCACCGGGCTCGCCGGCCGCTTCGCCGAACCGGCCGTCTTCCTCGGCTATCAGTCGTTCGTCGAGCCCCCCACCGTCTTGCGAGCACAGGACGGTGTCACCGAGGTGTGGGCGGGGAGCGAGCCGCCGATCGATCCGTTCGATCTGGTCGTGGAACGCATGCACGCCGTGTCGACCGACGGCGCCGAAGTCGGCATGTTCGTCGTCCGTCGCGCTGATGCCGAACTCCCGGGACCGGTCGAGCTGTACGGCTACGGCGGTTTCACGATCAACCTCACCCCGACCTACAGCCCGGCCCGACTTGCGTTCCTCGAGGCGGGCGGCATCGTCGTCGTCGCCAACCTTCGGGGCGGCTCCGAGCACGGTGAGCCGTGGCACGAGCAGGGTTCGCTCGGCAACAAGCAGCAGGTGTTCGACGATCTGATCGCCTGCGGTGAACACCTGCTCGCCGAAGGCATCGCCACCGCCGAGACACTCGGGATCCGAGGTGGTTCGAACGGCGGCCTGCTCACGGCGGCGACGATGTTGCAGCGGCCCGACCTGTTCGGCGCCGTGATCTCGCAGGTGCCGGTGATCGACATGCTGCGCTTCCAGCACTTCACTGCCGGTCGCTTCTGGACCGTCGAGTACGGCGATGCTGCCGACCCCGAGGCGTTCGACTGGCTCATCGAGTACTCACCGCTCCACAACGTCGAGTCCGGCGTCGACTACCCGCCGCTGCTGATCATGACAGCCGAGTCCGACGACCGTGTCGTGCCGATGCACGCCCACAAGTTCGCCGCCGAGATCCAACATCAGGCCGGTGGCGGCTCTGAGCAGCCCCTGCTCGAGCGGGTCGAGACCCGCGCCGGTCACGGCATGGGCAAGCCGACCGCCAAGCTCATCGAGGAGTCGGCGGACATCTACGCCTTTCTCCTGGAACATCTC
>FUFK010044292.1_pt1 | contig 14025 bp, 12 predicted proteins | sample 1021851 | NCBI WGS metagenome assembly FUFK01 (sample SAMEA51879418, study PRJEB19060) | metagenome | reverse complement strand
CTCTTTTAATTAGACCTTCTATAAGATTAATATATGTTGATACATCTTTTAGATTTTTAGGTAGGGTATTACCGAGTCCGTCATAGTCGGATCCAAAACCAATATAATCATCACCAACTAAATTATAAACATGATCTATTGCGTCTAAGACATCTTCAATGTCTGCAAATGGATTTAATTTATTAATTAATTGATCTCTGTATTCTTCAACTTCTTTGTCGTCTGATTTTAATTTTTTTTCAACTCTCCACTTTTCAACATCATCATTTATATCAGTAAATATTTTATTGGATTTAGAGTTAACAAATGAAGAACCAAAATTGATTAAAATAACTCCATTGGTTTTAGCTATTAACCCAATCATTTCATCACTTAAATTTCTTTCAAAACCGGGCGTTAAAACTCTCGGAGAAGAATGAGAAGCTATTATAGGTTTATTTGAAATTTTTACAATGTCAAAAAAAGTGTCATCTGAAACATGAGAAACATCAATCATCATCCCAATACTATTCATTTCTTTAACCAAGAGTTTTCCAAAATCACTTAATCCTCCCCATTTTTTTTCTTTTTCATATGATGAATCACAGATTTGATTATTCTTTGCATGTGTAAGCGTTATATATCTTATTCCTCTCTTAAAAAAATAATCTAAATTCTTGATTTCATTTCCTAGAGCTGAACCATTTTCCATACCCATCGGCAATGAAATTTTACCATTTTTAAAGTTTTCTAAAACATCAGAAGGTGAATAAGCAAAATTGAAATCTTTGTTACTGTTTATAACATTCTCCATAAGATCAATTAATGAGTTAGCAAATTGATAAGCTTCATTTTCTTTTTTTTCTGAGGGAATATATATTGCCATAAACGGACAATTTAAGCCTCCTCTTTTTGCTTTTGGAATATCAAAATTCCCATTAGTCTCATAGTTTAGATCTATATTTTTATTAAATAATAATCCTTCTTTATTTAATCTGAATGGTAAGTCGATATGACCATCAGAAATAATAAAATCTTGGGCGTATTTAATTGCTTTTGTTTTATTCATATTCCTTTCGAAATGAGTCTTTACAGACTTTTAGAAAATCCACCATCAACTGGTAAATTTATACCATTAATGTAGCTAGCAGCTTTACTACATAAAAAGGCTGTTGCGTCTGCAACTTCTTCGGGTTTGCCAAATCTTTTTGCTGGAATATTTGATATTGTATTATTTGTAATTTCTTCTGTTGATGTGTTTGATGATAAAGCTCTGTTTTTCATAAGACTTCTAAGTCTTTCTGTATCAGTGAATCCAGGTAAAATATTATTAACAGTTATTCCATATTCAGCAACTTCATTAGATAACGTTTTTGCCCAACTAGCCATTGCCCATCGAACTGTATTAGAAACTCCAAGATTATCAATGGGTGCTTTTACTGAGATAGAAATTATATTTACAATCCTTCCATAACTTTCTTTTTTCATAATTGGTAATAGAGATGTTGATAGAAAATGACTTGTATGCAGGTGCATACTCATGTAATCTTTAAAATCTTTTTTACTCGCTTTTGAAATTTCACCGGGGGGTGGTCCACCTGTATTATTGATAAGAATTGTTGGTTTAAAATCTTTATTAATGAAATCTGTAAATTTTTTTTCTAATGTATTTAAATCATTAAAGTCAGAAACAATAAAATTATGTTCCATTGAACTTGTATTCTTCAATTCATCAATAACATCTATTAATTTTTTCTCATTTCTTGCAATTAGTGTAATTGCAGCTCCATGCTCTGCTAGTTTAATTGCTATTGATTTTCCTATTCCTTGAGTACTACCACAAACAATTGCTCTTTTACCTTTTAATGAAAGATCCATGATTTTATTTTCTTAATTATTTATATTCAATATATGAAAAAAGATGATGCTTTAAAAATGGATTCCTTAGATCAAATATCATGGGTAAAAAATGAATTTGAGTATGGAGATGGTAATAAAAGTGATAAAATTTATTTTTGTGGAAATTCACTTGGTCTTCAACATAAATCAATTAAGGATAAAATTGATTCTCATTTAAAGCAATGGAAGAATTCAGCTGTTGAATCTCATTTTTCTGGCGAATATCCATGGATAGAAATTCAAGATAAAATAAAATTTATTTTAAAAGACTTTTTAGGATGTACAACTAGTGAGTTAGCAATAATGAATGCTCTAACTGTTAATCTTCATCTCTTAATGGTTTCTTTCTATAACCCTAGTAAAAGAAAAACAAAAATTATGATTGAGAACCATGCATTCTCTTCTGATAGGTATGTAGTAAACTCTCATTTAAAATTACATCATTTAGATGAGTCATCTCTTATACTAATAGAACCTAAAAATAATATATTAGATGAAGATGAAATAGTCGAAAAAATAGAAAAAAATAAAGATGAATTAAACTTGGTCTTACTTCCAGGGATTCAATATTATTCTGGACAGCTCATAGATATTAAAAAAATTTCCAACGTGTGTAGAAACTATAATATAATATTAGGAGTTGATTTTGCGCATGCAATTGGTAATGTTCCTATTAATTTAAGTGACTTACAAATTGATTTTGCCTCTTGGTGTAGTTATAAATATTTGAATTCAGGTCCAGGTGGAATTTCAGGAATNTATGTTAATGCNAAACATTTCAATAAAGTAGAAAGAAGGTTAGATGGATGGTGGGGAAATAAATTATCAACAAGATTTGAAATGAAGAAAAATATTGATTCAGATATATCTGCAGAAGGTTGGGTAATAAGTAATCCTCCAGTAATTCTGTTAGATATTCATTTAGCATCCCTAGAAATATTTAAAAAAGTTGGCTTAAANAATATTTTCAATAAATCTAAATCACTCACAAAATTTCTTTATGATGGATTGATTAACATTAAGAATTATTCAAAATACTTTGATATAATAACCCCTGAAAACCCAGCAAAAAGAGGGGCTCAACTATCCCTATATTTTCATAAAAATTCAGAAAATATATTCAAAGAGTTAAATAAAAAATTTGTTATTGATTTTAGAAAGCCTAATGTTTTAAGAGTTGCGCCTGTTCCACTTTATAATTCTTATAAAGAGGTTTACCACTTTGTTAAAGAACTTGACTTATTAATAAATAGCTAGATGGTTACTTCCTCGTAGATACTTCCCTGGTGATCTAACATTTTTCTACAGAAATCATAAATAGCTTTATCATCATAAAAACACTCATTATATAGTTCATCTTGTGAGCCATGTTCTATGATTCTATCTGGTATCCCTAATCTTTGAATGGAATTTTTATAATTATTATCAGCCATAAATTCGATAATTGCAGACCCAAATCCTCCCATTATACACCCATCTTCTACAGTTAAAATGTACTTATGATTTTTAAGAATTTCATGTAATAGATTTTCATCTAAAGGTTTTACAAATCTCATATCATAGTGAGATGGAAAAATATCATTTTCATTTAATTTTTTTATAGCCTTTGAGGCGTAGTTACCAATGTGACCAATTGATAGTATAGCAATATCTTTTCCTTCACAGACTGTTCTTCCTTTTCCAATTTCAATGAGTTCCATTTCAGTCTCCCAATTTGTCTGGACTCCTTTCCCCCTAGGATATCTAATTGTAAATGGATTCTCATTAGTGTGTTGAGCAGTATACATTAAATTTCTTAACTCAGATTCATTCATTGGTGCAGATACAATCATATTAGGAATACATCTCATATATGCTATATCATAAGCTCCATGGTGGGTAGGCCCATCTGAACCTGCAACACCAGCTCTATCCAAACAAAATATTACTGGAAGTTTTTGTATACATACATCATGAATAACTTGGTCATATGCTCTTTGCATGAAGGTGCTATATATATTACAAAAAGGTATCATCCCTTGTGTTGCTAAACCTGCACTAAATGTGACAGCATGTTGCTCTGCAATCCCAACATCAAATGCTCTATCAGGAATTTTTTTCATCATTATATTTAACGATGANCCTGAAGGCATAGCAGGAGTGACACCAACAATTTTTTTGTTTTTTTCAGCTAGCTCTACAATAGTATTACCAAAAACATCTTGGTATTTTGGAGGAGATTTCTTTGCTGTTTTTATAGCTAAACTTTTTCCGGATTCTACATCAAACTTCCCTGTAGCGTGCCATTTAGTTTGGTCTTGTTCAGCTAACGAATATCCTTTTCCTTTTTTAGTTATGCAATGTAAAAGCTTTGGGCCAGGTATTTTTTTTAAATCTTCTAGAGTTTTAACAAGGTGGTCAACATCATGACCGTCAATAGGTCCAAAGTATCTTAAGTTTAGAGCTTCAAATAAGTTAGAGTTATCTAACACAAATGACTTTAAACTTTTTTCTACTGTTTTTGCAACTCCCCGTGCACTTTCTCCAACATTTTTTAATTTTCCTAAAACTTTCCAAATATCATTCCTAATATTATTGAAAGCTGGAGAAGTAGAAATATCTGTTAAATATTTTTTTAAGGCACCAACATTTGGATCAATTGACATGCAATTATCATTTAAAATAATTGTTACGTTAGCATTAGTATCTCCTGCATGATTCATACCTTCAAAAGACATGCCTCCAGTCATCCCTCCGTCACCAATTACTGCAATGTGTTGTCTTTGCATGTCATTATTGAGCTTCGCTGCAATAGCCATACCCAATGCAGCAGAGATTGAGGTAGAGGAGTGACCTACACCAAATGTATCATACTCGCTTTCAGAAATTTTAGGGAAGCCTGATAGTCCTTTATATACTCGATTAGTGTGGAAATTATCTTTCCTACCTGTTAATATTTTATGTCCATAAGCTTGATGACCAACATCCCAAACAATTTTATCCTCTGGTGTGTTGTAAACATAATGTAATGCAACTGTAAGTTCTACTACTCCTAAACTTGCTCCGAAGTGTCCACCATTCTCAGAGATAGAATTAATTATGAAATTTCTGAGGTCTTCACATACATTTTTAAGATCTTTCTTTTCGAGCTTCCTTAAATCTGCAGGAAAATCAATTTTATCAAGAGTTTTAAATGTTGTTTTATTCATATAGGGTGTGATATACTTATACTCTTTTTTCAATTATTAGTTTATAAATCTATTAATTTTATTATAAAGTATTAATTTTATTTTAATTCCTTACATTAAAATTTTAGTGTTTATTTTCTAATGAGTTATGAAATAAAAATTCCGTTGTTTGAAGGTCCATTTGATCTGCTACTTTTCTTTATTGAGAGAGATGAGTTAGATATTATGGATATTCCTATCTCAGAAATAACCAACGATTTTTTTGAGTATATATCTGACCTTGAGAAAATGAATATTGAAGTTGCAAGTGAGTTTATTGTTGTTGCTGCTACATTAATGAGGATAAAATCAAGAATGCTTCTTCCCAGACTTTCAGTTGATGAAGAAGGAAACGAAATTGACCCAAGAGAGGAATTAGTAGAGCACCTTATTGAGTATAAGAAATACAAGTCAGTTATTGATGACTTTTCTAAGCTGGAAGAATATAGACAAGAAAAAGTATCTAGGGGAAACTTATTTTCAGAGTTAAATGTGATTGGAGAAAGAGCAAAGGTCGAGACCGAACTTCAAGATATCGATTTGTATAAGTTACTAGTTGTATTCAAAAACGCTATTGATAAGTATAATGTTGAGCAGAATAAGCCTAAGCATGAAATTTACAATTACCCTTATACTATACCTGAACAGAAAAAATTTATTATTAATCTTCTTAAATCAAAATCTAAAGTTGCTTTCTCAAAACTAATTGAAGAAAATCCATTGAAAATATTGGTGATTTATAATTTTCTCGCAATTCTTGAACTTATTCAAGACGCTAAAATCAAATTATCAATTGGAAATGGTTTAAATAATTTCTGGATATCTAAGGCTAAGTAGATTTATGAAAAAAAGAAATTAATCTCAATTTCAGCATTTTCATCAGAATCTGATCCGTGAATAGCATTAGCTTCAATTGAAGTTGCATAAAGCTTTCTTATTGTTCCTTCTTCAGCATTTTCTGGATTAGTTGCTCCAATTAATTTTCTAAAATCCTCTACTGCATTTTCTTTTTCTAACTCGATAACAATAATCGATCCTGAGCACATATAATCACATAATCTTCCAAAAAAAGGTTTGTCTTCATGTACTGCATAAAATTTACCTGCAGATTCTTGATCTAATCTTACAAGTCTCATATTTTTTAATGAGAAGCCTGCATCTTCGATCATTTTAATTATTGGGCCAGAATATCCTGATTTGAATGCGTCTGGTTTAATTATTGTAAAAGTCTTATTTCCACTCATCGTTTTTTTTTGCAAACATATAATATTGTACTCAAATTAAAAAGGACTCTTAATTCGATAATAAATTTTACTTTTCAATATTATTTATTGACTTTTGCATGCTAAATAATTGAAATGCAAGAACTAAAAAATTTGTTAAGTGCAAAACAGAATGTAGTAATTACTACTCATGTAAATCCGGATGGAGATGCAATTGGATCATCTGTAGCACTACTGAATTTTTTGATCAAAATGGGCCATGATGTATCTGTAATAGTCCCAAATGATTATCCAGATTTCCTAAAATGGATGAAAAATGATGAACTTATTATAAATTATTCTAATTCTAAAAATGAATCTCAAGAAAAAATTAAAAATGCTTCTCTAATTTTTTGTTTAGACTTCAATAATCTTAATAGAATTAATGAACTTGGAGATTACATTTCAGACTCTAAAGCAAAAAAGGTATTGATAGATCATCATCTTGACCCAAGTGATTTTTATGACTTCAAAATTCATGACATAAAAGCTTCAGCTACTGCTGAATTAGTCTATAATTTTTTAATTGAGCTTGATTCTAATGCTGTTGATAAAGACATATCAGAGGCATTATATACAGGAATATTAACAGATACTGGATCATTTAAATTTTCGATGTCTCCTAAAGTTCATAAAATTGTTTCAGATTTGATGATTAGGGGGGTCGATATAGGATTTATTAATAATAAAATATATGACTCAAACTCATTAGATAAACTTAAACTCATTGGATATGCCCTATCTGAAAAATTAGAAGTAATTTCTAACGGAAATGCAGCATATATTGTATTGTCAAGAAAAGATTTAAAAGATCACAACTTTAAAAAAGGTGATACTGAAGGTCTTGTGAATTATGCGCTATCAATAAGTAATGTTAACATGGCGGTTTTAATAATTGAAACAAAAGAAAGAATTAAGTTTTCATTTAGGTCAATAGGCCAGTTTTCCGTTAATGAGTTTGCTAAAAAATATTTTAATGGTGGAGGACATAAAAATGCTGCAGGCGGAAGCTTAGAAGATAAACTTTCAGTAGCTTTGGAAAAATTTTTAAAGGATATATCAAAATACTCAAAGGACTTAAATTACTAATATGAAAAAAAATATAATACTTCTTTCTTTAACAATATTAATGTTTTCATGCGTTGATAAAGAAAAAACTTTGGATAATGGAGTTGAAATAAAATACCTAAAAACTGGATCAGCATCACAGATTCAGGAAGGCGAAATAGTTCTTCTTAATCTTAAATATTTTGATTATGACGGTAATGAATTATTAAATAAAGTTGGTAAAGATCCAGTTGTTCTAAGGAAAGATTCTACTTGGAAAAATAATGGCATAATTTACGATGTTATTGATAATTTAGTGTTGGGAGATAGTGTGTTTTTTCAGCTTACCACCGAACAATTCTTCGAAAATGCACCACAATCAGTAGATATGCCAGATTCAGTAAAAAATAAATTGATTAGCTTTTATTGTGGAGTTCAAAATGTTATGTCTGAATCAGATTTTGAGGATTTCCAAAGAGAACAATATGAAAAAATGCAACAAGAAATGGAATTAAATAATGAAAAACAATTATCGATTGATTTAGAATTAATTGAAAATTACTTAAAGGAGAATAATATAGATGCTACTAAAACAGAGAGTGGTCTTTATTATGAAGTTACAAAAAAGGGAACAGGTACAAATGCTTCAGCCGGTGATAATGTAACAGTTCATTATACGGGAATGCTTCTAGACGGAGAGGTTTTTGATTCTTCATTAAGCAGAAATGAGCCTTTCTCATTCCAATTAGGAAGAGGTATGGTTATTAGAGGATGGGATGAAGGAATTACTTATTTTAATAAAGGAGCAGAAGGTAAGATATATATACCTAGTCCCCTTGGATATGGTGCTGCTGGTGCAGGTGGAGTTATACCTCCTAATGCTGTACTCGTATTTGAAATTCAAGTATTAGATTATTAGAATTAATGAAAAAAATCCTTGTACTATTTATTATAGCTGTATTATTTTCTTGCACGGAAGATAATACTACAGTTACTAGGACAAAGCAAGAACAATTAGCTTTAGATATAGATAGAATTAAAGGATATATTGAAGAGAATAATCTTTCAGGTTTCGAGTCTCTTGAAAATGGTTTACACTATAAGACATTAGAATTGGGAAATCAAAAATATCCAGAAATAGGAGATACCCTAAGTGTGGAATATGTAGGACAGCTATTAAATGGTAGAGAATTTGATAGAAATTATACTAATCAACCGTTCGAGTTAATTTTAGGATCTGGTGAAGTAATTCAAGGATGGGAGTTAGGTTTACCTTATGTTGATGAGGAAGGTCAAATACTATTAATAATACCTTCAGGTCTAGCATATGGTAATACATCTACAAATTCTATTCCAGAAAATTCCATTCTTATTTTTAGAATCAAATTACTAGTCATTAAATAATGAGAAATTTTATATTATTAATTCTTCTTATTTTAACTATTTCTTGTAATACTGAAGAAGTTTATATTGATGTATATGATCCAGTTCAGGAAGAATTAGATTCCTTAAACCAGAGGAGAACGGACTTATCTCTCATTTTTTCTTACTTGGAAACAGAAGGTATTAACTATGTAGATTCTACTAATTCTGGTGTTTATTATTCTATTATTGACTATGGAAATGAGCAAATTTATCCTGAAACTAATGACATTGTTAGCATACATCTAGCAGGTTACTATACTAACGACTCAATATTTTTTACAAATGATTCGGTAGACCTTGTAATATTTGACACCAATATACAGTCATTAGCTGAAAGTATAGGGTACTTTGATGAAACAAAATATTACTCTCCAATCACTTACACTTATAATGGTTTAGGTAGCTTTTTCCCTGTAGTTTCAGATCACGGTTATTTAGCTCAATTATCTGATTTTAAATATGCCCTTGGAGTTTCTTTAAGTAAAATAAGTCAAGGAGGTTCTATCAAAATAATGATGCCGTCTGGTAATGCTTTTGGAGAAACGGGAAATACTAATAGTCCAGAAATACCTGAAAATTCCATTTTGATTTTTGATATTAATCTAATTAAGATCAGAAAATGAATGAAATCTGTTTTGTAACAGGTAATAAAAATAAATTAAGAGAAGTTCAAAATTTATTAACTAATTATAAAATAGTTTCTTTAGATGATTTGAATTTTTCAGAAGATATCGCTGAGACCGAAAATACCATCCAAGGTAATGCAGAACTAAAAGCAAGTTTCATATATAACAAATATAATATTGATTGTTTTTCTGATGATACTGGTCTTTTTATTGACTCCCTAGGTGGACTTCCCGGAGTAAAATCAGCAAGATATGCTGGGGAAAATTGTAATTCAGAAGAAAACATTAATCTAGTTCTTAAAAATTTAAAAGATAAATCAGATAGAAACGCTTCATTTAAAACCGTCATCTGTCTAATTCTAAATAATACAAGATATTTCTTTGAAGGAGTTATTAATGGTAAGATAACAGAAGAAAAAGTTGGAAATGGCGGCTTTGGTTATGATCCTATTTTTGTTCCTGAGGGGTTTAATAAAACATTTTCAGAGTTAACTTTAAATGAAAAAAATGCTATTTCACATAGGGGGATAGCAGTAAATAAATTAGTAAATTTTCTTAATGGAAAATAATAACAAACTATTTGGTATATGTGGGTCCAGCGGCTCTGGGAAATCTTTTATTGTCAAATATGTATTAGAGAATTTAGGTTCTGATAATGTATCAGTTATATATCAGGATAATTATTATAAAAAAAGAGAGGAACAAACAAAAGATGCTAATGATAATTACAATTTTGATCTTCCTTCATCTTTCTATTTAGATGAATTTATTTATGACCTAAAAAAAATAAAAAATGGAGAAAAAGTTGAAAGAGAGGAATATACTTTTAATAATCCAGACATTTCCCCAAAAATAATTTCTGTGTTTCCAAAAAAAATAATTTTGGTAGAGGGGTTGTTCTTATTCAATAATAAAGAAATTGTTAGCTTATTAGACAGATCAATATTCATTGATTGTGATATTGATAAAATGGTTGAAAGAAGAATTAAAAGAGATCACAAAATTAGAGGATATGATAAGTCTGATGTTATATATAAATACGAAAATCATGTGCTTCCTGCTTATAATAATTTTATTCTCCCTCACAAAGAGACTGTTGATAAGATAATAAATAATGATTTTGATAATTCCACTGGTCCAGAGTCAACACTAAATTATATTATTGAAGAAAGTAGAGTAATTAATTATTAATTTCCCTCTTAGTTAATTTCCATTAATTTCCATACTTTTGTCAACTGATTTTTGAAAAAAGAAAATGAAGAATAAAGGATTAATATATTTTTTAACGATTACAATATCATTCCTGTCGATATATTATCTGCAGTTTACTTTTGTGTCACAAAGAATTCAAGGTGAAGCAACTGAAATTTCTAGAGATAATGAGGGAAATATTGATTTCAAGAAAAAACAGAAATACTTAGATTCAATTTGGAATAAGCCAGTATACAACTTGGTTTCCGACTTTACATTTAAGGACATTAAAGAATCTGAACTTAATCTTGGCCTTGATTTGCAGGGTGGTATGCACGTAACCTTAGAGGTTTCTCCAGTTGATATATTAGTAGGATTATCTTCAAATAGTCAGGATCCAGATTTTTTACAAGCTATATCACAAGCTAGAGAAAATATTAAAGGAACTCAATTAGATTTCATATCTGAATTTTATTCTGAGTTTAATACTATTGCTCCACAAAAGAATTTAGCTCAAATTTTTGCTACGGTTTCTAATAGAGGAAGAATAGGGTTTGATTCTTCGGACTCTGAAATTTTAGACATTATCAATGAAGAAGTTGAAAGTGCTATTGATAGATCTTTTAACATCTTAAGGACTAGAATTGATAGATTTGGTACATCTCAACCAAATATTCAGAGATTACAAGGTACGGGTAGAATTCAAATTGAATTACCAGGCGTTGATAATCCAGAAAGAGTAAGGAAATTATTACAAGGCGTTGCAAAATTAGAATTTTGGGAAGTATCAGAGCTGAATGAAACTGAGGTTTCTCAAACTATCCAGATTATTGATCAGTTTGCGGTTTCTCAAAATATATTAAACAATAATTTATCAGAAGAAAATACAGAAATAGACAACACATCACAATCTGATGATATTGAGTCTTTATTATCAGGTAATACTGAAAATACTGAAAATACTGAGTCTGATGATGATACTGAAGACAATCAGTTAAATAATTCATCTTCACCTTTACTATCTAATCTAAGATCAGAGTTTGGTGGTTTATTCTATAATTTAGAAGACACTATGTCAATCAATACTATTTTATCAGATGATAAAGTACAGCAATTAATTCCAAATACAATTAAATTTTTATGGGCAGTAAAGCCAACTGAAAATACTGCTGACCCAAGTGACCAAGTTCTTGAATTATTTGTTATCAAAACTTCAAGGGGTGGAAAAGCTCCATTGACTGGAGAAGTTATAACTGACGCTAGACAAGATCTTGATCAAAGCGCTAGACCATCAATATCAATGCAGATGAATTCTAATGGTGCTAAAAATTGGCGAAGATTAACTTCAACAAATATTGGAAGAAGAGTTGCTATTGTTCTTGATAATTATGTTTATTCTGCTCCATTTGTGCAAAACGAAATCCCAAATGGTAATTCACAGATAACCGGTGATTTTACTATAGAAGAAGCACAAGACTTAGCAAATATTTTAAAGGCTGGAACACTTCCAGCTCCAACAACTATTGTTGAGGATGTTGTTATTGGACCTACTCTTGGTAAGGTAGCTCAAAGTCAAGGATTTCAATCAATTATGGCTGGATTAATAATAGTACTAATGTTTATGATATTCTACTATTCAGGTGGTGGAATCATTGCTAATTTGGCACTTTTCTTTAATATATTCTTCATTCTTGGAATCTTAGCTCAGCTATCTGCATCTTTAACATTACCAGGTATAGCTGGTATTGTNTTAACAATTGGTATGTCAATTGATGCTAATGTTTTAATATTTGAGAGAATTAAAGAAGAACTTAGAAATGGAGCTAATCTTAAACAGGCAATTTCGAATGGATACGATAAAGCCTTTACATCAATTATTGATGCAAACTTTACTACTTTATTAGTAGGCTTAATATTATATAATTTAGGTCAAGGCCCAGTTAAAGGATTTGCAATAACCTTAATTATTGGTATTATATGTTCTTTCTTCTCTGCAGTATATATCACAAGAGTTATAGTAGAGAGGTTAAGTAAAAATGGTGACAAAAGCTCATTGAGATTTTCTTTTCCATTCTCAAGAAATTTGCTAACATCTCTCAAAATTGATTTTTTAGGTAGAAGAAAGCTAGCTTATTATTTTTCTATAGGATTTATTTCTGTAGGAATCATTTCTTTGATAATTAAGACTGGATTAAGGCGTCTTGGTGTTGACTTTAAGGGAGGTAGATCGTATGTTGTTACGTTCAGTGAAGTTCAAGTTCCTTCGGAAATTGAAAATGGCCTTCAACAATCATTTAATAATGAAGGTGTTGAAGTGAAGACCTTTGGTTCAGATAATATTCTTAAAATTACAACATCCTATTTAATTAATGATGATTCAGATGATGCAGATATAAATGTTAAAAATCAACTAGTTAGTGGTCTAGAAAACATTACTAATCTAAGTTTCATTGAAGATGATTCAATGTTAGACACTGAGAATTTTACAATATCTAGCTCATCTAAGGTTGGTGCAACTATAGCGGATGATATTCAAAATTCATCAATAAGTTCAGGTATATTTGCTCTTATTGCAATCTTTGTCTATATCTTGATAAGATTTAGAAAATGGCAATTTTCTACTGGTGCTGTTTTTGCTTTGTTCCATGATACACTTTTTGTTATATCAGCATTTGCTATTGCTAACTTATTCGGAGTTTCTTATGAGATCGATCAAGTTTTTATTGCAGCTTTATTAACTATAATTGGTTATTCCATAAATGATACTGTTGTTGTATTTGATAGAATTCGAGAAAATCTAGGGATTAAAGCAGGAAGTGAAATGATTCCTGTTGTTAATGAATCTATAAATAAGACAATTAGTAGAACCTTGATAACCTCAATGACGACATTTATTGTTGTACTTGTATTATTCTTATTTGGGGGTCCATCCTTAAGTGGTTTTTCTTTTGCTCTTTTGGTTGGAATAATTGTAGGAACATATTCATCTATTTTTGTTGCTACTCCTGTTTTTGTTGATCTTTTCAAAAAATAGTTTTTTTAGAAAGATTTTTCAACAAGAATCATCTAATTACGTAAGCTTACAGAAATGATTAATAAATTCTTTTTAACAACATTACTTTGCCTAATTAATATTAGTGTTTTTTCTCAAAAAGAAAAAAGAAAAATTTTTGCCAAAAAAGTTTCAGAAGAGATTGTTTTGGATGGTGAGATGAAGGAATCATTTTGGAAAGAAGCTCAAGTTTCCTCTGATTTTGTCCAATATTTTCCAAGAGATACAGTATCTGCACAACTAGAGACAGAATTTAGAGTTGCATATGATGATAAATTCCTTTATTTATTTGCTAAGATGGAAGATATCTCCTCCATGAAATTTATATTGGGAGATTT
>FUFK010038813.1_pt1 | contig 14027 bp, 13 predicted proteins | sample 1021851 | NCBI WGS metagenome assembly FUFK01 (sample SAMEA51879418, study PRJEB19060) | metagenome | reverse complement strand
ATTATTAAAGATTATGATGCTTTAATGATTCGCTCAGGTACTCAAGTGACTGAAGAAATTATTAACTCTTCAAGTAAACTGAGAATAATTGGAAGAGCAGGAGTTGGAGTTGACAATGTAGATGTTAAGGCTGCCACGCAAAAGGGAGTTCTTGTTGTTAATTCTCCTGGAGGTAACACAATAGCTGCTGCTGAACATACNATAGCTATGATGTTGGCNTTATCTAGACATATTCCANTTGCTAATANTAGTACTTTGTCAGGTAAATGGGAAAGAAAGAAATTTGTTGGGAATGAGCTTTATAAGAAAAAATTAGGTGTAGTNGGTTTAGGGAAAATTGGTGCTCATGTNGCGAAAGTTGCTAATGCATTNGGAATGGANGTTTACGGNTATGATCCCTTNGTTTCAANTGAAAGAGCTCAACAAATACAAGTTAAACTATCTGANCTAGAGGNTTTATTCCAANAATCNGATTATGTAACTTTGCATTTGCCTCGCACACCAGAGACAGAGAATTTAGTAAATATAGANGTGCTTAAAAGTATGAAAAGTAGCGCAAAATTAATNAATTGTGCTCGAGGAGGCTTAATTGACGAAGAGGCATTNGCAGAAGCTTTAAATAAATCATTGATTGCAGGTGCTGCAATAGATGTCTTTTCTAAAGAACCTTTGGAATCTNATTCACCACTTTTAAAGGTTGAAAAGAATCTTATCCTTACCCCACACTTAGGNGCATCTACTCGGGAAGCACAAGAAAATGTAGCTGTTGATGTTGCNGAACAAATAAGAGATGTCTTGCTTGGTTTATCTGCTAGAACNGCAGTAAATATNCCAGGTTTGAGNCCTGATATTATGGATAGTCTNAAACCTCATTTGCAGTTGGCTGANACAATGGGNCTGCTTATAAGCCAGCTNTCAGGTGGACAGATNCANAAACTAGANGTNAAGCTTCAAGGCGAATTTGTTCAACATCCTTCCCAGCCATTAATAATAGCTAGTCTNAAAGGNNTTCTAAGTAAAGCTTTNGGAGATAGGATNAATTATGTGAATGCCTCTCTAGAAGCAGATTCTAGAGGTATTTCAGTATTAGAGAGTAAAGATGAGGCAAGACCTGAATTTGCTAGTGGATCGCTTCAGTTAACCACTTATGGAGATAATGGAGACCATAGCGTTGCAGGAAGCATTTTTGCTGATGGGGAATTAAGAATTATTAGTATTGATCAATATCCTGTTAATGTATCGCCAAGTAGATACATGCTGGTTACTAGGCACAGGGACATGCCTGGTATTATCGGTAAGCTTGGTTCTTTGTTGGGTAGCAACAATGTAAATATTGCGTCAATGCAAGTTGGGCGCAAAATTGTTAGAGGAGAAGCTGTTATGGTGCTGAGTATTGATGATCCAATACCTAATAAGTTGCTTGACACAATTATTAAAGTAGAGGGAATAACTAGCGCAAATCCAGTTACTTTATAAAAAGTCTCAGTAAATAATGGCAATTAAGGATTGGTATAAAGTAACTTTTCTGATAGAAAGTGATTCAGAAGAAATTATTATTTGGAAATTAAATGAGCTTGGAATATTTAGTTTTTCATTTGAATATTTAATTAAAAATCAAAATAAAAAAGAGGTGCATATATGGCTTCCAATTGATAATTGGGGCGAGAGCTCTAGAAATAGTTTTGAAAAAATAATCAGCAAACTTCTAAACATTAATGACCCGCTGAATCAATTTTTTAACTGGAGTATTATTAAAGAGGAAGATTGGTTGACAAGCTGGAAGAAATATTGGAAGCCTGAATTAGTGGGAAACTATTTTTTAATATTGCCTTGTTGGATAAATCTAGATAAAAAATTTAAAGATAAACGAATCATAAAAATTGATCCTGGAGCAGCCTTTGGTACAGGGAGTCACCCTTCGACTTATCTTTGTTTGGAAAAAATGGAGAATAGTTTATTTTTTGATAAAAAGGTATTAGATATTGGTAGTGGTAGCGGGATTTTGAGTGTCGCTGCAAGATTGCTTGGAGCTAAAGAGGTTTGTGCAGTGGATAATGATTATTTAGCTATAAATTCCACTAACTCAAATTTTCAACTAAATTTTGGTAATTTAAAAAACTTAAATACATATTTAGGATCTTTTAATGAGGTAATTTTAAAAAATCAACTAAAACAATTTGATTTTGTTTTATGCAATATTCTTGCTGAAGTAATAAAAGAAATGATTCCAAATATTTATAATTGCTTGAGAAACAATGGAGAAGTCATTTTCAGTGGAATTCTGAATTCACAAAAAGATGAAATAATAAAAATATTAATTCAGAATGACTTGAAATTATTGGATGTATCAACTAGAAAAGATTGGGCTTGCATCTCTGCGCAAAAAGCCGGCGATCCAACCTAAGTATAAGTTTTTCTTATAGATACTCTTTAATACATTTTATTGTGTCATTTTTTACTTCAAAATCTCACATATCGACTGAATCGATGTTAAAAATGTAATTGATAGGTATTAATTACCAACAATTTTTTATTTAAATGGCTTCTTACAAAGTTACACTCATCAGCGAAGGCGAAGGTCTTAATTCAACTATTGAAGTACCTGATGATCAGTACATCCTTGATGCTGCCGAAGAACAAGGTATCGACCTTCCATATTCTTGCAGGGCTGGAGCATGTTCAACATGTGCGGGAAAAGTTACCTCAGGTAGTGTTGATCAATCAGATCAAAGTTTCTTAGATGATGACCAACTAGAAGCTGGTTTTGTACTTACATGTGTTGCTTACCCAACATCTGACGTAACAATTACAACTCATGCTGAGGAAGAATTGTATTAATTATAAAATATTAATTTTTCTAAGTTGATTATTCATTATTTCTCTGCCACCCTCTGTGAAGGTGGCTTTTTTTTGTAAATGAATAAATTTGAATTTTTTAAAACTGGCAGTGTTCAATCAAGTTATGGAGGTCAGTACAGTTATAGGGTTATTGGACCATGTTGCAGGCTTTATGATAGGGAAGAGTTACCCTGGCCCTGTTCCAGGCTTGCTTGGAGAAGTAAGGAGCCTAGTTGGAGAAGAATAGGTTCTAGGTTCGTTGCTGATATGGCTTCAAGAAAATGCCCATCTTACTCGGTTCAGATTTTGGAACCTGGATCAAAACCGGTTGAAACAGTTATAACCCTTTTTTCAAAGAAATTTTCTTCTGACATACAAGAATGGTGGTATAGCAAAAAACCAGGCTCAAAAGAGCCTGGTAATGTCTTCCCTTATTAAGTTATCTTTGGATATTATGCTTTTGGCTTAGGAGGCATATATCCTTTTAAACCGGTGCATTCAAGACTATCGATTGTATTAACTCCAGTTTGCGTGTTAGTGCCACTAGCTCTCTCACATAATGATTTTCTTTGAGAAAGGTCAAGATTTGCATCAGTAAAGTCTGCTCCATCAATAATTGCTCCATCAAAAACACTTTTCATGAGCTCACCATTAGTAAGATTCGCATCTGTAAAATCCGCGTTATCAAACCTTGTTGCATATGCAATAAGGTCAGTCATATTGGCTCCTTTAAAACTAGAGTTTTTTGCAGTTGTTACACTCATGTAAGCGCCTTGAAGATTAGCTTCACCTAAATCTTGATTAGATAAATCATATTTAACATATTCAGTATTATGAAGGTCAGCACCGTGAAGATCATCTTTTAGTACGTCAACTGATGAAGGATCACTAGGATAAAGAGCGTTTGCTGAGATTGGATTAATAAGTAAACCAATAACTAACGGAAGAAAAATAAATAGTCTTTTACAAGACTTGAGTAGTGATGAAAAAATAGAAACCATTTCGATCAACATCAATATAGAAAAACCTATGACTATTATTCCATGGGTTGGTCATTTACGACCCTTCTTCTCACGAACTGTTGCAGTTTATTTTATTTCTGCTGTTAGAAAATCTTTAGCAAGCTGAGTATTTGGAAAAACTTTTTGAGCCTCTTTAAGCAAATCGCTTGGAGTAATTGCATTTTTATTATTATATCTTGGACTTAAATGAGTAATAATTAATTTTTTTGTATTAGATAATAATGCTGTTTTAGCTGCCATGATTGTTGTGGAATGTAATTTTTCGTAGGCCATGCTTTCATCCTCCTCTGAAAAAGTGGATTCATGTACGAGTAAATCGGCGTTTTTCGATAAATTAACAGCCGATTCGCTGAAGAAAGTATCTGTGCAATAAACAAAACTTTCGCCCTTTCTAGGAGGCCCACAGAATTCTTTCCCATCAAATTTTCTACCATCCGATAATAGGACTTTTTTACCTTGTTGCAGTTCTGAATAAATTGGTCCTGGTGCTATTTTTAGAGACTCAGCTTTTTTGATATCAAATATTCCTGGTTTATCTTTTTCACTCACTCGATAACCATAAGCAGGTATTTTATGTTTAAGACAGGCGCAGTTTACTTTTATGTTGTTGTTTTCAAATAGGATTTTATTCTNTGATGCAAAATTTTCAACTTCCACAAAATGNANTGGGAANGACAATTTGCAAAAACTACTTTTAAGTGCNGAATTTATANAACTTCTCAACTCTGAAGGACCATAAATTTCNATACCCTNACTATTTCCTGATAAACCTAAGGTAGCCAAAAGTCCAGGCAAACCATAAATATGATCTCCATGCATATGTGTAATAAATATTTTCTTGATTTGTGAAGATTTAATATTGCTTTTCATTATTTGATGTTGCGTTCCCTCTCCACAATCAAAAAGCCAAACTTCTGATGACTGTGATAATTTAAGTGCTAAGGAAGAAACATTTCTNGTTAAGGATGGNACTCCTGAGCTTGTTCCTANGAANGTGATATTCACTTATTTATNATATTTTTATTTTTATATNTGGATTAAATNTAGACTTTTAGTCAAAATTAGGCAAATTAAGCNTTTGTTTTTTAAACANAGTGATACTTAAATTTAAAAATTNNTATAGTAAATNTTGCCTNATNANTATNNTATTTATTTTTGTTTTTCAGAGTGAAGGTGTTTTTGCATCAAGAGAGCCAATAATCAGAGTTTTAATATCAAAAAATAACAATTTAAGGATTAGATCAGATAGATCAATTCCTTTAACCATAGAGGGCAAATTTTTTTCAAGTAAAAAAATAAAAGGCCTAACTTTGAAAAATGAGAAAAATAGAAAGATTTTATATTTTGATAAAAATAAACAAAAAAAATATGACTTAAAAAGTAATCAAAAATTGCAAGTTAGATCTTCTGATGGAAGAGGTATATGGGTAGGTCAGAAGAGATTTTCTGGTAAGCTTAATCTTTTTGTACTTGATACTGAAATATTGGTGGTAAATGTTTTAAAAATAGAAAAATACCTCAGTAGTGTAGTGGGTTCAGAGATGCCAACAAAATGGCCTATTGAAGCATTAAAAGCACAAGCAATTGCATCTAGAACTTATGCTTTAAAGCAAAAGGGAAATAATTTATTTGATATTGATTCAACTCAGAACAACCAAGTCTATAATGGCTTGGAGTCAAGAACTTATAAAACTAATAGAGCGGTTAAAAGTACAAGATCTTTGGTTTTGACGTATAAAAATAAATTAATTAATGCTTTATTCCATAGCAGCTCAGGTGGAATGACAGAAAACAGTCAAGATGTATGGAAGAATAAATTTCCATATTTATCAAGTGTAAAAGATTTTGATAAAAATAATCCAAAATTTAGATGGCAAAAAAAATTTTCGAGTAATGATTTAGCTGATTTATTTCCCAAGATTGGAGGTTTAAGAAATATAGAGATTCTAGATATTACAAGCACGGGGAGGGTAAAAAATGTAAAACTTATTGGAGCTGATGGTTCTGATCAAATTTCTGGGGTAGTTTTAAGAAAAAGATTAGGCCTAAACAGTAATTTTGTGAGATTTAAATTTTTTGAGGAAAAATTAAACAATAAATTTCCCACAAAACAAGGTTTGATAGTTTTTGGNCANGGATCAGGTCATGGAGTAGGAATGAGTCAATGGGGNGCTAAATATNTGGCGTCTAGAGGTCAAAAAGCTGANAGAATATTAAAGCATTTTTATANGGGTGTNCAGATTAANCCTTTTANAAAAGATTACCTATAGAAGTTATTTAGCATTAAGGACTAATTTTGGATTTATATTAGATNGCTCTTTATTTAAGAAGCCTATNCCAAGNANTGTTTGTTTNTTATCTATTACTTTTANGGGTTTTTTATAGTCAAAAGANTTNCTTTCCTGNAAGTAATTNATATCAACTTTAATAGCTCTTCCTGTTTGCCAAAAATTGATTTGTTNTTCATTNCTTAANACAAATGTTGAAATGTGATTAAGAGCAGAAATTGTTGGAATAATAAAATTTTTCGAGTTNTTTTTNCCTTTTTCTTTTTCGATATCAGAAATTTTTATCGAGTTTTTTTCATCAAAGCCACAAGCTGAAATCCTTTTTAGTTGTAGAAGGCAACCTTCTGAATCAAGAATTTCTCCTATATCTCTTGCGATTGATCTTATATATGTGCCAGCTGAACATTTGATTTTTATTTCTATGATTCCGTTTATTTGGTCCCATCTCATTAAAATAAGTTCGTCTATTTTTACTTCTCTTGGCGCTAATTCAAAAATTTCATTCCTGAAAGATTTTTTATAAGCTCTTTCTCCATTAACGTGCACACTTGATACTTTCGGCGGAATTTGTTTAATAATTCCTCTAAATCTATTTAAGTATTGATCTAATTTTTCATAACTGATTTTAGGCCAACTTTTTTGATTAATTATTTCTCCGTGAATATCATCAGTGTTAGTTCTNATCCCTAATTTAATTTGTCCTATATAAGTTTTACCCTGAGGAAGATATTGAATAAATCTTGTTGCACTGCCTATCGCGATTGGTAATGTTCCTATAACTTCTGGGTCAAGAGTTCCTGTGTGCCCAACCCTTTTTGTATTTAATAACTTCCTTATTTGTTTAACACAATCATGAGAGGTACANCCTTTATCTTTATTAATTACTAAGAATCCATCTTTANTTTCCATTTTTAATATTAAGAATACTTTGATAAAGATTTATTGCCATTCTATGATTTTGGTATTGGAAACTTAGAGTAAGAAATTGAAAAATAATGATTTNATTTTAAANGAGTTTTTAGACAATGCTTTCAATTTGAAATCACATTTAATGGAATTCTTATCTATNGAANAATGTGATTTAGATGGATTCCTTAAAAATGCAAAGATNAATTTGGCAAATTTACACCCTGGTAATGCTTTAAGTGATGTTTCAGATTTTTATTCTAAGATCGTTGGAGATAGTCATTTAGCTGATTTAGCTGCTTGGCATATTACAAGCAAGGATTACATTAGTGATACTTTAAAACTTCAGCAAAGATTTTCTAGAGATTTAGTTTTAGATTTCGGTGGAGGGATTGGTACGCATGCATTGGCTAATGCGATGTCTTCAAAAGTTGAGCATGTGTTTTTTGTAGATATTAATGAAACAAATAGAAACTTTGTTGAGTACAGGGCTAAGGAATTAGGAGTCGAAAAAAAGATTACTTTTTTCAAGTCAATTGAAGATGCACAAATATCGAAATTTGATACGATAGTTTGTCTTGATGTTTTGGAACATCTTGCCAATCCAGCTTCCCAAATTGAGATTTTCAGTGAGATTATGGATTGTAATTCTATTGCTTTATTGAATTGGTATTTTTATAAAGGAGAAAAAAATGAATATCCATTCCATATAGATGATAATCAAATTGTTGAAAACTTTTTTAAAACAATTCAATCAAATTTTTTAGAAGTTTTTCACCCTATTCTCATAACTGCAAGAGCTTACAAGAAAATTAGATAACTACGTTAACTCTTTTTCTATTTCTTAGGTTTCTTTTTATGCTTTCAAAGTTTACAATTCCTTCTTTAAGTGCAAAAAGAGTATCATCTTTACCTTTACCAACATTTATTCCTGGAAGAAAAGAAGTACCTCTTTGGCGAATCAAAATTGATCCTGCAGATACTTTTTCACCACCATAAGCTTTTACTCCTAATCTTTTAGAGTTTGAATCCCTCCCGTTCCTTGTAGAGCCTGTTCCTTTTTTATGTGCCATTAGTAATGTTTAATTTGTGGATTTTTCAGATTTTGGTTTGGGTTCCTTTTTAACAGCTTCTTTTTTAGAAGAAGACTTAGAGGAACTTTTAGCAACTGATATAGATTTTACCATAACTCTTGTGAGTTCTTGTCTGTGGCCCATTTTTCTTCTCGTCTTTTTTTTAGGACGCATTTTGTATACAAGGATTTTTTTATCTCTTTTGTGTGAAACGACTTCTAATTCAATTTTTGCATCTTTAATGTAAGGTTGACCAATAGTAATGGAGTTTTTATCCTTTAACAGTAAAACTTTTTCTAGAGTTATTTTATCTTTTTCTTTTGCATTTAACCTATCAATATCGTAGTATCTGTCAACTTCGAACCAAAATTGTTGGCCTGAAGTTTCTGCTATTGCATACAATTCATTACTTTTAGAAGAATTGTTTGAGGAGTTTTTAGAATTTGTCATGTCTTAGGGACGCTGTTAGGCTCAAATTTATAATTTGATTAAGCCTTAAAAGCAATCATAATAGTTTGTCTATTTTCTTATTTTGTAGTGTAATAAGTCAAGGGTCGTTTTAAATCTTTTATATCAATTTGAGGAATCAAAATAATGGCAGCAAGAAAAACTTATATTTTAAAACTTTATGTTGCTGGAAATACTCCTAATTCAATGAGAGCTTTAAATACACTAAGAGAAATTCTAGAAAATGAATTTAAAGGAGTTTATGCTTTGAAGGTTATAGACGTACTTAAGCAACCACAACTTGCAGAGGAGGATAAGATTCTTGCTACCCCAACTTTATCTAAAATTTTACCTCCACCAGTTAGAAGAATAATTGGTGACCTTTCTGATAGAGAAAAAGTTTTAATCGGTTTGGATTTACTTTTTGATGAATTAACTGAAACTGAATATAGTGGAGATAAGTAATATATAGAAAACTTTTATACTTAGAAATAACTTTAATGTTTATTTTTAGTTAATTTTCTTTAGCACATCACTATGAAAGATAAGAAATTTGGCAAATCAAATAAAATGCAAGTGCAAAAATTACCTACGGGAATAGAAGGCTTCGATGATGTCTGTAGAGGAGGGTTGCCTGTATCACGAAGTACACTCGTTAGTGGTACATCAGGTACTGGTAAAACAGTTTTTTCTCTTCAGTACTTACACCATGGGATTTGTAATTTTGATGAGCCAGGGATATTCGTCACATTTGAAGAATCGCCTTTAGACATAATAAGAAATGCTGCTAGCTTCGGATGGGATTTGCAAGAATTAATTGATCAAAATAAGTTATTCATATTAGATGCTTCTCCCGATCCTGATGGTCAAGATGTTGCCGGTAACTTTGACTTATCTGGCCTTATTGAGAGAATTAGTTACGCAATAAGAAAATATAAAGCCAAAAGAGTTGCAATAGACTCAATAACTGCGGTTTTTCAACAATATGACGCTATTTACGTTGTCAGAAGAGAAATATTTAGACTCATAGCAAGATTGAAAGAAATTGGAGTTACAACAGTGATGACTACAGAAAGGGTTGATGATTACGGGCCTATCGCTAGATATGGAGTAGAAGAGTTTGTATCTGATAATGTTGTCCTATTAAGAAATGTTCTAGAGTCAGAGAAGAGAAGAAGAACTTTAGAAGTTTTGAAGTTAAGAGGTACAGTTCATATGAAAGGGGAATATCCCTTCACTATGGGAACTGATGGTATAAGTGTGTTTGCCCTCGGAGCAATGAGACTTACGCAAAGATCTTCTAATATCAGGATTAGTTCAGGAGTTAAAGATCTTGACGAAATGTGTGGAGGAGGTTATTTCCAGGATTCAATTATCCTCGCCACAGGCGCTACTGGTACAGGTAAGACAATGCTTGTATCCAAATTTGTAGAAGACGCTTATAACAACAGTGAAAGAGCAATACTTTTCGCTTACGAGGAATCTAGGGCTCAGTTGCTTAGGAATGCAACTAGTTGGGGAATAGATTTTGAAAAGATGGAAAGTGATGGGTTATTAAAAATTATTTGTGCATATCCTGAATCAACTGGTTTGGAAGATCACTTACAAATCATCAAAACGCAAATTAATCAATTTAAACCAAAGAGAATGGCAATAGATTCTCTCTCAGCATTAGCTCGAGGTGTAAGTTTGAATGCATTCAGACAGTTTGTTATTGCAGTCACTGGCTATACCAAACAAGAAGAAATAGCAGGCTTCTTTACTAATACTGCAGAAGAATTTATGGGAAGTCATTCTATTACTGATTCTCATATCTCAACGATTACAGATACTATATTGTTACTCCAGTATGTCGAAATAAAAGGGGAGATGGCTAGAGCTTTAAATGTTTTTAAGATGAGGGGATCATGGCATGATAAAAGAATAAGAGAATTTATTATCACTAATAATGGACCTGAAATAAAAGATTCATTTTCTAACTTTGAGCAGATATTTAGTGGTGCCCCACATAGGGTTGTTCCTGATCAAAATGTTCAAAATATTTTTAAAGGGATAGATAATAATTAGATAATTTCTTTAATTTCAGAGCTTGAAAAAGTATCTGTATTATTAATAGTTTGAGTCAATAATTCATCTTTATCAGATTGTGCTAATGCTAAATCAAACCAAAAGGTGGTTCCAACCCCCAATTCACTAGCCATACGAATTTCTCCACCATGCTTTTCAATAATACCTCTTACTATAGATAAACCTAAACCTGTCCCTTGCTCAGTATGAACTGAATTCTCTACTCTATAAAAACGGTCGAATATCTTTTCTTGATCCGCTTGAGATATTCCTGATCCTGTATCAGCGATCTCAATTCTTACTTTTGGTAGAGGTGAAACTAACTCACATTGAGGAGCTGCATATTCGCTGTTGCTTGGTGGGAGGGCAGGACAGGAATCTGGCCAAGTATAAGCTCTAATCATTAGGTTGCTGTTTTTAGGACTAAATTTCAATCCATTACCAAGTAAATTATCAAAAACTTGCAGAAGTAAATCAAAATTCCCAAGAATTGATGGGATAGTTTCTTCTATATCATGTGCTAATGAAACATTTTTTTCTGTAGCATTAAGTCTATAATTGCGGAGAGTCTGTTCTATCGCTGGTTTTATATCCATTTCCTCTAGTTGAATTATTTTCCCTGACTCCAATCTTGATAAATCTAATACATCGTTCACTAGTCTTGTTAGCCTATCAGTCTCTGAATTTGCAATACCCAGAAATTCGAGTTGTTCTTCGTTAGAAAGCTGATCTTTTAAATCATGCAAAGTCTCTACGTAACTCTTAATGTTGAAAAGTGGTGTCCTTAATTCATGTGAAACGTTACTAATAAATCTGTTCTGTGCTGCGTTTAGTTCTACCTCTCTAGTAAGATCTTGAATTGTTACTGCAATCCCTTTTAATTCAACTTTATTGGTATCTAATACTGATTGTAAGACAATTCTTAAAGTTCTAGCCGGTTCACCTAAACTAAACCTTAAATCNTCNTTCTCCTTTTCNCTGTTNANNATAGATTCTATATTTGTNTGTANGTCNTTNGATAAAATTTCNGGGATNTCATTTAAAAANNNTTTNCCTTCTANAAATCTTCCTTCCCAACGAAATAATCTTTTTGCTGTTGGGTTAGTAAGAACAATCTTTCCCTGGGAATCCAATAATATTGCACCATCAGCCATAGTAGCTATAAGTGATTGCTGCTTTATTTGAGCGGCCTTAAGTTCTTCAATATTTGCCTCATCATAATTTTCTAGTTGAGTGGCCATTCGGTTAAATCCATTTAAAAGTTCTCCTAAGTCTCCCNTCATAGGTAAAGAAATTCTTGATTTGAAGTTCCCTTTTGAAATTTCTCTGACCCCTCTTACTAACTCCCTTACAGGTCTTGTAATTGTCAGTGCATTGAATACAGCTCCAAGTATTACTAAAACCCAAATAGAGATAAAAACGGCTATTGTAACTTCTCTAGTAAGTGCTGCACTGGCTAAGGCTTTTTTATTGGGTGTAACTCCAAGGGCTAACGTTCCAAGATATTTTCCTTTCCAAAGCATTGGGACAAAAACATCTGTAACTTGACCTTGAGGAGTAACGTGTTGCCTAACTAATGGAAATTGTGGCCTTTTCTTTAATTCCGACGGTAATTTTAATCTTCTAGTTAGCTGGAACTGACTATCTGAACTTGTAGGAGTGGCACTAATTGGTATACCAAGTTGAACTATGTCTTCGGCATCTGTAAAAAATATGTAACGAAGGTTTCGGCTTGATCTCCAAAACTTTTCAGCAACATTTGAGATTTCTTTCTTTTGGTTATTAGCAACCAATTCCGTAACATTCCCCGATAATAATAGTCCAAGATCTCGAGCATATCTAGTATCATTCATTCCCGCATCCCTTTGAATACTGTTTAGTGCAAAAAATGTTATTCCTGTCATCAGTAGACTTACAACTAGAGTTGCTATTGCTAACAATTTTGTCCTTAAACTAAACCCACTCCACCAAGTAAGAAGTCTATTTGTCCAATAATTATTATCAATATCTTCGTTATCAGCAAAGTTATATTCTCTACCTTCTTGATTACTGTTATCTACCATAAGACTAATTCTCCTTAAAAAAGTTTTTTCTCACTTGATGACCGATATCATTTCTAAAGTAAATACCATCAAAATTTATTTCCTTTAAATTTTTGTATGCTTTTTCAAAAACCAAATCGAAATCTTTATCTTGACAGACAATGCTTAAAACTCTCCCTCCATCAGTTAATAATTCCCCATCTTTACTTAAAGAGGTGCCCGAGTCGAAAATTTGGCAATCATTAGGATCTATCCTCCCAATTTTAATTGGAAAGCCAGTTTTATATTCATGAGGATATCCCTTTGAAGTAGCTATTACACAACCACTAACCTTATCAGAAGTATCAATTTTTTCGCTACCAATTAAATTTCCCATTGAGCATTTTTCTAAAAGAAATACAAAACTTTGATCCATCAAAGGCATTATTGTTTGACATTCTGGATCACCAAATCTGCAGTTATATTCTATAACTTTAGGACCAGATTTTGTGATCATTAACCCAAAATAAATAACGCCTTTATAATCAATATTTTTTTTATTGAGTTCATTTATTGTGGGTTCAATTATCTCTTTGATAATTCTTTCAAGATAATTTTTTGTTAAAAGTGGGGCAGGAGAATAAGCTCCCATCCCGCCCGTNTTNGGACCTTTATCTTNTTCANNAAGTCNTTTNTGATCTTGTGCAGNNGGAAGTAANNTGTATTTTTTCCCATCACATANAGCAAAAACTGAAACTTCTGGACCATGAATTTTCTCTTCAAGAACTACCATATNNCCTGAGTTGCCAAACTTACCATTGAAGATTGATTCTGTTGCTNTAACACATTCTTCTTTTGAATCAGGNATAAAAACNCCTTTACCTGAAGCTAAACCATCAGCTTTTACTACTAGTGGAATCGAAGTTGAATGAATAATTTTTTTTGCTTCTTCTAGAGAACTTACTTTCCAAAATTTAGCAGTTGGAATATTTGCATCTTGCATAAATTCTTTTGCCCAAGATTTGCTGTATTCTAATTTTGCTCCATCTTTACCAGGTCCGAAAACTTTAAAATCTTTTTCGCGAAGAAAATCAGCTAGTCCATCCGCTAAAGGTATTTCGGGGCCTATTACAATTAAATCTACTTTCAAAAAATCAAGTTTTTCTACTAATTCTTTTCTTTTTTTGATATCAATTTTTATTCTTTCACATTTATTTATTCTTTCTGATCCAGCGTTACCAGGTATTAAAAAAACTTTTTTGACTAATTCATTTTTTTGAATAGCCCAAGCCAAAGAGTTTTCTCTCCCTCCATTTCCAATTATTAAAATATTTTCTAACCTATTGAAGTTTTTAAAATTGTTTG
>FUFK010507386.1_pt1 | contig 14030 bp, 12 predicted proteins | sample 1021851 | NCBI WGS metagenome assembly FUFK01 (sample SAMEA51879418, study PRJEB19060) | metagenome | reverse complement strand
AAACGCTTAGAGAAGGCAAGTTTTTTTAGGAAGAGACAGAGCTGTCTGATTCCTGAAGTTGCTTCTGTTTCCGTTCACGGATGAGGGTGATGAAGAATCCGACGACTCCGATGCTGATCAAACAGTCAGCAATGTTATTGATGAAGAAACTGAAATCATACCAACGGAAGTGGATGAAATCGGTCACCTGCCCAAACCAGGCCCGGTCGATGAGGTTGCCAATGGCCCCGGGGATGATGAACAACAATCCGAGGCGTGTGTAGAGATCAAGGGTCTCACGATAACGGATCAGGTAGTATATCATTCCGACGACTGCAACCAGGGAGACGCCCACCAGCAAGGGAATGCGGATCGGATCTTCAAGATCCGCAAGAAAACTGAAACTGACACCACGGTTCTGAACATGAGTCAGATCCAGAAAATTGGGAACCAGGGGGGTCATTTCATAGAGGGGGATGGTTTCCCTGACCCAGATCTTGGAAAACTGATCCAGGGCCAGAAGCACAAGCATTCCTGCAAAAGCCTNGAGCATTCCGGAAAAGCGATTCATCAATCGTCTTAGGTCTGTTCTTCGGGAGACATTTGAAGCAGTTTTTCGAGCTGGAGGCTGNTCTGTTCACGGAGTTTCATGTCCCGAACAACCACCTCGTTCCGTTCCAGTTCTTCAGGAAACAGCAGCAACGCCCGATCCGCTCCGGATTCTGAGGCCTGTTGCAGGGCCTTTTTCATTTTTCGTAAACCGAAATTACATTCCACACTCCATCCCAGATTGCGAAGATCTCCGGCCAGTTTGAGTGCGGTTCCGACCTGGGTGGAATCAAAGGGTATGATGGTAAAATCAAGTTTACGGCTCAGGTCCGGGCTGCGTCCATGTTCCTCAAGCACATCGAGGATGACCACATCCCCGAAACCGAAACCGACCGCAGGGATGGTTTCTCCGCCATAGGTCGAGAGCAGGGAGTCGTAACGTCCGCCTCCACAAATCGCCCGGTGGGATTTTTGAGGATGATTCATCTCAAATACCGGGCCGGTGTAGTAGGAAAGTCCACGGACGATGCTCACATCAAATTGGATATAACTGCTGAATCCGGAAATCTTGATCAGTTCCGAGAGTTCCTGAAGGGTGGTGATGCCTTCACAATCCGGGAGTAATTTGGAAAGCGATTCGAGTTCCGGAATGGCCAGATGCTCTTTCAACTGTTCCACCTGAGATGAATTCATCCCCGATTCAACCAGCATCTCCGAGAAACTCTCCGGGGAAACCTTGTCCCGTTTGTCCATGATCACCAANACCGAGTCATGGAGGTTTGGNGGAACTTCGATTTTTTCCAGGATGCTGTTGAGGATTCTACGGTCATTGAGGAAGATACGGAATTCAGCATCGGTGAGTCCCATCTCCCGGCAGGCATTGATCAGGAGCAGCAGGATTTCCGCCTCGGCGGTGACCCCTGACTGACCGATGATGTCGGCATTCCACTGGAAATGCTCTCTTCGCCGCCCCTTGGTCATCCTTTCGTAACGGAAGCATTGGGGGATGGAAAACCATCGGACCGGCATCGGCAAAGAGCGCTGATGCTGGAGGATCATCCTCGCCAACGATGGAGTCATCTCCGGACGCAAACTAAGCCGCCTTCCACTTTTGTCCTCAAAACTGTATAGCTGCTGGCTGATTTCGTCCCCTGCCTTGCGGATGTAGAGTTCCTCGTGTTCGAGAACACAGGTGTCGTACTCCTCAAAACCGGACTGAAGGGATACTTTACGCCAGACATCAAAAAGCCAGTTGCGTTGACGCATCTGTTCCGGNAAAAAATCGCGTGTGCCCTTGACAGGTTGAAGGTCCATGGATCAGATCAAAGGAAAAAGGATCATAGTATGGTTTTCAAATCTCATTCGGCGGTTTCGAAGGCCATCGAGGCGATCATCCTGAAATCCTTCCAGGCCAGCGGCATGGCCGTCCGGTTTCGTAATAGGTAAGAGGGATGAAAGGTCGGAAGCATCGTCCACTGCTTGTACTGGACCGGTTTNCCCCGAACCTTGGTGATTCCCTGAATGTCGGGAAGCAAAGCCCGGGTCGGTACGTTTCCGAGGGTGACGATCAGTTTTGGCGATACCAGTTTCAACTGATTCTCCAGGATCCGCATACAGGAAGCAACCTCCACAGGTTCCGGGTTGCGGTTTCCCGGGGGGCGGCATTTGACGACGTTGGTGATATAGACATCCTCCCGGTCAATGCCGATGCTGTGAATCATCTTCGTCAGCAGTTTTCCGGCACGGCCGACAAAGGGTTCTCCCTGGGCATCCTCATCCGCTCCGGGGCCTTCTCCAATGAACATCAGCGGGGTTTGGGATATTCCGTGGCCGAAGACCAGTTTGTTCCGGCCGGATCCCAGAGGACATCGCATGCAGTCTTTGTAGAGTTCCCGGAGTTCTTCCAGGCTTCCAGCCTCAACTGCGGAGACCGCTTCGGGTTCCTTTTCCGCTGGGATAAGTTCCGCCTGATTCGGGACTTGATTCAANGGCATTTCCGCTNGTTTCGTTTTTTCAGCAAATGCTCCGGGTTTGCTGATTTTTTTTTGAAAAGGTTGGGAGCTTTTTTGGTCATCGAGAAAACGGCGGATCATTTGGGCTGGTTTCTGCCTTGGAAGGCTTGAACCCTGTTCTTTGGGTGCCTCGGTTTTCTTTGTGGCTTTGGGGACGAGCCTTTTGAGTCCCTCTTTCAGTTCTGCGAGTTCTTCTCCTTCAAGGGATTCCAGACCAATGTACTTCGTGCCCCTCGCATCAAGCAGTCTGAGATTTCCTTCTAAATGACGAAGCAGGGTTGGATAGTCCATCTCCTCAGAGGATGTAACGGCTCAGGTCCTGGTTTTTCATCAAGCTGGAAATCCNGCCGTGGATGTATTCCGGGGTGATCGTGATCGTNTGTCCNTCCAGGTCCGGGGCCTCAAANCTGACTTCCTCGAGAAGNTGTTCCATGATGGTGTGCAGCCTGCGGGCGCCGATATTTTCNGAATCCTCATTGATTTTGCAGGAGACCCGGGCAATTTCCTGGACAGCATCATCGGTGAATTCGAGAGTCACTTGTTCCGTTTTCAGCAACTCGGTGTACTGGACGATGAGCGCGTTTTTGGGTTCGGTGAGGATNCGCACAAAATCTTCCTGGGAAAGGGACTCCAACTCGACGCGGATCGGGAAACGTCCCTGCATTTCCGGAATCATGTCCGAGGGTTTGGAAAGATGAAATGCACCGGCGGCAATGAAGAGGATGTGCTCGGTCCGGATTGGGCCGTATTTGGTGTTGACCGTGGAACCTTCGACAATCGGAAGCAGGTCCCGCTGGACTCCTTCCCGGGAAACATCGGGTCCGTGGGACTGACTCCGGCGGGAGGCAATCTTATCCACCTCGTCGAGGAAGACGATGCCGTTTTCTTCCACACGTTTCACTGCTTCACGGGTGACCTCTTCCATATCGATCAGTTTTCCAACCTCTTCCTGCTGCAAAATTCCCCGTGCATCCGCAATCGAAACCCTGCGGTTTTTCTGTTTCTTGGGCATGATGTTCGAGAGCATGTCACGGATGTTCATGTCCATGTTGTCGTTCATCGAAATCGGCATCAGTTCCATCACAGGTCCCGAAGCACGTTCTGCGACCTTGAGTTCCACCATCTTCTCTTCAAGCACTCCGGAACGCAGTTTTTCCCGGAATTTTTCACGGGTGGGGTTGCTTTCGGGAGCCTCTTCACCCTCTTCTTTTTTGACGGGAGGAAGCANCAGGTCCAGCAGGCGTTCNTCCACCATCGCCTCAGCCTGCTCCTGTTTCCGGGCCATCAGTTCCTGGCGAACCATGTTTACCGAATAATCCGCAAGGTCTCTGATGATGGATTCCACATCCCGGCCGACATAGCCCACTTCCGTGAACTTCGAGGCTTCCACCTTGATGAAGGGGGCACTCACCAGCCGTGCGATTCTCCGTGCAATTTCAGTCTTTCCGACGCCAGTCGGTCCGATCATGATGATATTTTTGGGCAGGATTTCGTCCCGAAGATCATCCCCGAGTTGAAGCCTCCGCCAGCGGTTTCGCAGGGCAATGGCCACTGCTTTCTTGGCCTCGTTCTGCCCGACGATGTATCGATCCAGGGAAGAGACGATCTCCTTGGGGGTCTGGTTGGTTTCGTTGGTGGTTTCTTCGTTCTTCATTCGGCCGGCTCAAAGCTCAGTTCTTCAAAAGTGATCTGGTCGTTGGTGTAGATGCAGATATCTGCTGCGATTTTCATCGATTTTTCGGCAATCTCCCTTGCAGAGAGACTGGATTCCATCAGTGCTCTTGCAGCAGCCAGGGCATACATTCCTCCGGAACCGATGCCGATTAGCCCGTCATCCGGCTCGATCACGTCCCCGTTCCCCGAGACAATCAGGGAAGCCTCTTCGTTGGAAACGGCAAGCAGTGCTTCAAGGTTTCGCAGCATNTTGTCCGTGCGCCATTCTTTCGCAAGTTCCACCGCGGAACGGACAAGTTTCCCATTGTACTGCTCGAGTTTCTCGTCAAATTTTTCAAAAAGGGTGAATGCNTCTGCNGTGGANCCNGCAAAACCGGCAATCACNTTGTCATTAAAGGTCCTCCTGATTTTACGTGCCGAAGGTTTCATGATGGTGCTGGACATTGAAACCTGGCCGTCACCGGCCATGACGACTTCTTGCTCTTTGCGTACACAGAGGATGGTGGTCATTTATTGCCTGAAATTAAGATGGATTGAAAGCCTGGATACTGTCTGAGGGACCTAACAATTTAACAGGTCACATTTCATTGTCCAGACGAGTTTGAAGACTCAGAGCCTGGATCAGGAAGGGTCGAATAGTAGGCACGGAAGTAATGGAATCCGCTCCAAAGTGATATGCCGGTTGCGAGCCAGAGCAGGACAATTCCGGTTTCATGAGTGGGAATGCCGAAGGTGGGGTAATGAATGATCAGGAAACCGACTGCAAACATCTGGCTTAGGGTTTTGTACTTTCCACCGCTGNTGGCAGCAATCACACGTCCTTCTGACGCTGCTACCGCACGAAGNCCGGTCACNGCAAATTCACGGGTGATCAGGATCGCCACCAGATAATCCGGAGCACGGTTGAGTCCGACCAGAACAATCAGCAGGGACATGATCAGGATTTTGTCCGCAATCGGATCGAGCANCATGCCAAGCTTGGTGCTTTTGTTCTGATACCNCGCGAGCACCCCATCCCAGTAGTCGGTGAGGCAGGCAAAAAGAAAAACGAACCAGATTCCAAACAAGACCCAGGGGTTATTTTGCCAAAAGACCATTACGACAAAGATCACGGGAACCAATAGGATCCGCATCACGGTCAAGTCGTTGGCAGTGATCCACCGGGAAAAGAAGGAAAGCACTTTAGGATTAGAGGCTTGTTAAACGAACAAAAAGGTTTAAATTATTAGGTGCTACTTATCAGAAATTAATCGATTCGCTGTTGCTTGTCCAAGTAATTTTAAAGAAATCAAATCGCTGAAACCAGACGCTTTGACGATGAATTTTACCCTCCTCGGCTGGAATTTCCGCAGTACCCCACTTGAAATACGAGATCGGCTATCGCTGACGGAACAGGAACAACTCGAACTGGTCCAACAGATCAATGCGCGCTGCGGGATTCAGGAAAGCGTCCTGCTCAGCACCTGCAACCGGACCGAACTTTATCTTTACAACATGGAGCGGCCTGCGGAGGAACTGCTGGAACTGCTTCAGAAACGCTGGGGAATTCCCGAACTTCTGGAAACGCATTATCTGTTGAAGGATGAAGAAGCCGTGTTTCATCTATTTCGTGTGGCGTCCAGCCTGGATTCGATGGTTGTGGGGGAACCGCAGATTCTCGGGCAGTTGAAAGATGCTTTCGGACGGTTTCANGAAAACGGTTTAACCGGTCGNTTCCTCTATGCGATGTTCACCCGTGCTTTTTCGATTGCCAAAAGGATCCGCACGGAGACTTCGATCGGGGATAATGCAGTTTCAATCAGTTATGCGGCGGTGGAACTGGCGAAGCGGATTTTTGACGACATCCGCCAGCAGAAGGTGCTTGTGATCGGCGCCGGGGAAATGGCGGAACTTGCGATCCGGCACCTGTTGCGAACCGGGATTCATCAACTCAAGGTCACCAACCGTACTTTTGCCAATGCCGCCAAACTGGCAGAGCAGTTCCAGGCCAGTGTTTTCCCTTTTGAAAAACTCTATGACGAACTTCCCGATTCGGACATCGTGATCAGNTCCACCGGNGCCCGTGAACCGATCCTTACCCCGGAACGGGTACGCCAGAGCTTGCGTAAGCGTAGAGGAAGACCGATGTTTTTCATCGACATTGCAGTGCCGAGAGACATCGATCCAACNGTGAACGAGCTCTCAGGAGTCTACTGTTACGACATCGACGATCTTCAGGGAGTCGTTGAGCAGAACCGTGAAGAACGCAGAGAGCAGTCGAATCTTGCGGAAGAAATCATCCGAAAAGAACTGCAAAAGGTCATGCTCTGGTTTGAAACCCAGTCGGTCATCCCTACCGTCAAAAGCCTTCGCGAATCCTTCCAGGAAACCGTGGATGTGGAGTTAGAGAAAACCCTTGCAAAGCTTGGTTCGTTGACTGAAAAGCAGCAGGCTGAAGTTGAAAAGATGGTCAGGGTTTTGACCAACAAACTGCTGCACAAACCATCCACNCGGCTCAAGCATCTGAGCGGCCGTGAAGATCTGCACCTCTACCTGGAAACCCTTTCAGAACTTTTTGATCTGAATCCCTCAAATAATGTTGAGGAAGCGAGTCCTCAACCCGCTCTGAAATTGCTGAAGAAGCAATGATTGGCTGTGACAGCGGAGGGTTCAAAGGTGCCTGAACGCCCTTTGCTGAGGATCGCCACCCGGGGCAGCAAACTGGCTCTATGGCAGGCGGAACACGTCCGTAGTNTAATCCTAAAACAACATCCTGACATNGCNGTGGAACTGGTGGTTCTCAAAACCAAGGGAGATCTGATTCTTGACCGTCCCCTGGCTGAAGTCGGAGGTAAGGGACTTTTTGTCAAAGAACTGGAAAGCGCGATGCTGGAAAACCGTGCGGACCTGGCGGTGCACAGCCTCAAGGATGTGCCTGCCCTCCTTCCGGAAGGCTTGGAACTTTCCGTCATCCTGAAACGTGAAAATCCCCATGATGTCCTGGTTTTCCGTGAAACGNACATGACCCTGGAAGACCTGCCGACAGGTTCCAGGATCGGTACCAGTTCGCTCAGAAGAGCAGCCCAGCTCAAAAACATNAGACCTGATCTGGAAGTGACTTCCCTGCGCGGGAATGTTCCAACCCGGTTGAAGAAACTGGATTCCGGAGAAGTGGATGCAGCCGTTTTAGCCGCTGCCGGATTGATCAGGCTGGAACTGGAAGACCGAATCAATCAGGAACTTTCGACGGAGCAGATGCTTCCCGCCATTGGCCAGGGGGTTTTGGCCTTGGAAACCAGGAAAGGTGATGATGCAACCCTGGAAAAACTCCGTTTCATGAATGATGAACCAACCGAGGATTGCATGATTGCGGAACGGAAGGTGCTTGAAACCCTTGAGGGAAACTGTCAGGTACCGCTGGCGGGATTCTGCAAGCTTGACGGAAATAATCTCCATCTCCGGGCTTTGATTGCCCAACCGGATGGAAGCACCATCTTCCGCGCCGAAGAACGCGCCAGACGGGATGAAGCAGAAGAACTTGGTGCCAGGGTGGCCAATCAATTGCTTCAACAGGGAGGAGGAGTGTTGCTGCAACAACTTTCAGCTATGGAAGAACGATGACACAGCCTGATTTGACCTGCTCTTCTCCACCTCACTGGAGAGTGGCCGTGATTGGTTCCGGACCTGCAGGTTTTTATGCCGTGGGAGAACTTCTGAAACAGCAGGAAATGCCTGTCAAAGTAGACCTTTTTGACAGATTGCCGACTCCATACGGACTGGTGCGGGGAGGGGTTGCGCCGGACCATCAGAAAATCAAAGCAGTCTGTAAAATCTTTGACCGGATCGCAGGCCAGGAACATTTCCGCTATTTCGGAAATGTCGAATTTGGAAGGGATCTGAACCGTTCAGAAATGCTCGATCATTACGATGCAGTGCTTTACACGGTGGGAAGCCGCAGTGACCGGAAACTTGGAATTCCCGGGGAAGACCTGGAAGGAAGCCATTCCGCCACCGAATTCGTGGGTTGGTACAATGCGCATCCGGATTACCGGGATAAACGTTTCAATCTTGATTCCGAGCAGGCAGTGATCATCGGGATGGGCAATGTTGCGATTGATGTGGCTCGCATCCTTTCCCACCGCCATGAAGAACTGGCCCAGACCGATATTTCGGATGAGGCCCTTTCCGCATTGGCCTCGAGCCGGGTGAAGGATATTTGGATCATCGGCCGCAGGGGCCCGGTCCAGGCNGCTTTCACTCCTGTGGAAGCCAGGGAATTGATGCATCTGCCCGAGACCGAAGTGGTGTTGGAAGCCGATGCGTTGGATCTTGATCCTGCCAGCCAAAGATTTCTTCAGGAAGAGGCCGGAAAGGATACACGCAAGAATATCGATCTTCTGGAAGANATGCTGGAAACGCCCCCCAGAGAAAAGAAAAAAAGACTGCATATCCTCTTTCTTGCTTCTCCGGTGGAAATAGTCGGAGAGCAGGGGAAAGTGAGTTCGATCAAACTGAGAAGAAACCAACTGGTGGAAAAACCGGATGGCTCCATCCGTGCCGAAGGGACTGATCGGATGTTGGAGTTAAAAACCGGATTGGTTTTCCGCTCGGTGGGATACCGTGGCGAANCACTGCCTGGCGTCCCTTTCGATGAGAAATCAGGGACGATTCCAAATGAGCAAGGTCAGATTTTGGAAGAAGGATCTCCCTGCCCAAGAGAATATACCGCNGGCTGGATCAAACGCGGTCCAAGTGGTGTAGTAGGAACGAATAAACCGGATGCCATCGAAAGTGTCAAAAAGATGCTTTCTACCCTTAANTCNTCGGGAAAGAAGCCCCTTGAAACAGAACAGGTCCCGGATATTGCGCAACTTCTCCGAAACAGGGAAGTTGACTTCGTNTCCTTCCAGGATTGGAAACTTTTGGAAGAGTACGAGACCAAAGCCGGGGAAGCGGAAGGCCGGCCCAGGAAGAAAGTCGGTACTGTGAAGGAAATGATGGAGGTGATCCGCAGTCTCCGTGAAGGTTAAACTGCGGTTTTTTCATCCAATCCGATAGCAGCAGTGATGTTGGGTAGGCCATCCTGCCTGAGGAGCCTGACCAGTCCTTTTTTGAGCTCCCTGACCATCCCCGGTCCTTGATAAATCAGTCCGGTGTAGACCTGCACCGCACTGGCCCCTGCCTTTATTTTCGCATAGGCATCTTCTGCAGTGAAAATTCCTCCGACGCCGATGATCGGGATGTGTGCTCCGATTTCGCGGTAAAGGGTCTTGATCACTTTGTTGCTGGNTTTCAAAAGCGGCTTTCCACTCAATCCNCCGGATTCNCTAGCCAANGGACTCGTAAGTCCTTCTCTTGAAAGGGTCGTGTTGGTGGCAANCACNCCATCNAGNGGAAAGGTTTTGATNCGCTCGATGCTTTGCTGGAGTGCCTCTTCTTCCCAGTCCGGCGCGAGTTTGATCAGCAGAGGCGTCTTCTTTCCGGCTTCGCGATCGAGCATTTCTCTCTGGCGGCAGAGTTGGTCCAAAAGCCTGCTGAGTTGATNCCCNTCCTGCAGTTGTCTCAAATCCTCGGTGTTGGGCGAACTGATGTTGATGCAGAAATAATCTGCCCAGGCATGGGTTGCGGAAAGTCCCTTAAGGTAGTCCTCCACCGCATGTTCCAATGGAGTGTCTTTGTTTTTTCCAAGGTTGATCCCGAGAATCCCGTGTGACTTTCTTGACTGAAGTTTTTCGATTAAAGATTCCAGCCCATCGTTGTTGAATCCAAGACGGTTGATGAGGGCCCGGTCTTCCGGCAATCGGAAAAGTCTGGGAATTTCATTTCCCGGTTGGGGAAACGGAGTCACCGTGCCCACCTCGACCAATCCAAATCCGAGGTTGAAGAGGGGATCGATGATTCTCCCGTTTTTATCAAAACCNGCTGCNAGNCCGACAGGATTGGGAAGCACACGATCCCACAGTTGGGTTTCCAACAAAGGGGATTCCCATCGGAAAATCTTTTCTGAAAGTGAATTGAAACCCTTGATGGAGGAAAGACCGTCTACTGTTGCAAGAACCCGTTCATGGGTCTGTTCAGGATCTCCGCGAAAGAGAAGCGGTCGCAGCAAACGATAGAGCATCCGGTTCTCCGGATGAGAGTGTTTAAAAATGTGCCTCGAGTTTTTCGACGATGAGGCGTCCGATGTTGAGTGATGAGGTTGCCGCAGGAGAAGGCGCATTGCCGACATGGATGACCCGCGAGGATTCCTGGATCAGAAAATCGTCGACCAGTTTACCTTCCGGAGTCACGGCTTGAGCCCGGATTCCTGCAGGAACGGCTTCCAGGTGATGCTCTTCGATTTCCGGAACCAGTCTCTGCAGTGCTCGGACAAAAGCGCCCTTGCTGAACGAACGCCACATTTCTCCAAGACCGGTACGCCAGTATTTTGCGGAAAGCTTGAGGAATCCCGGATAGCTTAAAGTTTCGGCAAGGTCTTTCCAATTGACGTTGGTGCGTGTGTAGCCTTCACGGGCAAATGCCAGAACCGCGTTTGGTCCGCATTCCAGCCCTCCACCAATCATCCTGGTGAAATGAACCCCGAGAAAAGGAAAACTTGGATCCGGAACAGGATAAATCAAATTCCTGCAGAGGTGATGGGCTTCCGGGATTACCTCAAAGTATTCTCCNCGNAATGGAATGATCTTGGCTTTGGGCGTCTCGGTCAGGGAGGTGACCCGGTCAGAATGAAGACCTGCACAATTGACCACGAAACGTGCTTCGTGTTCGCCCCTTGCAGTTGAGACAACAACCCGGTCACCAGACATGCTCATCTGAACCACTTTCGATGCCAGGAAAATCTGGTTTTCCTCTTTAGACTCCACCTTTTCTGCCATCCGGGCACACACCTGACGGTAATCCACGATCCCTGCTTCGGGAACATGAATTGCCTTGATGCCGTTCACATGAGGTTCCAGTTCATGCAGCCTCTGGGCATCGATCATTTCACAGAGGATCCCGTTTTCCACACCCCGCTGGTAGATGTTTTCAAGGGCGGGAAGTTCGGTTTCATCAACCGCAACAATCACTTTCCCNCANATTTCGTGGGAGATTCCTTCTTCAGCGCAGAACTGTTCGATGCGTCTTTTGCCCTCACGGCAGTTTTCCGCTTTCAAGGAACCCGGTCGGTAATAAATCCCCGAATGGAGCACTCCCGAGTTGTGTCCTGTCTGATGCTGAGCCAGTTTTTCTTCTTTTTCGAGCAGGGTGAGGCTCAGGTGGGGGTGGAGACGACTGAGTTCGTGGGCGGTGGCAAGGCCGATGATTCCCCCACCGATGATGATCACATCCGATTGTTTCATGAAAAAAACAATTCAGCGCTTGCGGGCGAAGGTGAGTCCATCTCCGATGGGAAGCAGGCTGAGATCGATCCGATCGTCCTGATGGAGTTTTTGATTGAATTCACGGATGGCAACCGTATCTTCTTCTTGATTCTCCGGGTCGGCAACCTTCCCGCTCCAAAGCACATTGTCCACCAGGATTAATCCTCCTTTCCGAAGCAGGGACAGGCCCGCTTCATAATAATTTGAATAATTGCCCTTGTCGGCATCGATGAAAACGAGATCAAAGGGTTCAAGTTTGTCATCCTGAGAAAGTTCCTGAAGCGTATCGATAGCGGGCCCGATTTTCAATTGGATCCGTGNATCNACATTGGCTTCCTTCCAGTATTTTCTTGCAGTACGTGTGTATTCCTCACTGATGTCGCAGGCGACGATNGTTCCATCTTCAGGAAGTGCCAACGCCATCGCGAGTGAACTGTAACCGGTAAAGACTCCAATTTCCAGAATCCTCCTGATTCCGATTAAGCGTACCAAAAGTCCCATGAATTGGCCCTGTTCCGGCGAAATCTGCATCAACCCGCTGGGCATCAATGCTGTTTCTTCTCTCAGTTTTTTCAGAAGTTCCGGTTCTCTGAGGGAATTGTTCAGCAGGTACTCATAAAGCTTTTCATCGATGTTGATGGTTTTCGTCGACATTTTTCTTCTTCAACGAATCAGGAAAAGGATCAACTGCTTCGGTCCGTGAATCCCGTAGACCAGGGTTTGTTCGATGTCTGCGGTTTTGGAAGGCCCTGAAATGAGCAGAACATTGGTTGGCATCGGTCTGCTCCAACCCTCTTCACGGATGGCTTCGCTGAAGGTGGAATAGATCCTTTTTGAATCCAGTACCGCCAGGTGGATCGGGGGCACCAGCGAAAGTAGCCGGGGTTCCTGTTCATCAGGTTTCAGGATCAGGCTTCCGGTTTCGGCAATGGCTCCGATGGTCTGAGTCAAGCCTGCATCGACGGANAACAGGNTTTCTTTGCACTCTTCAATCTTTTGCTGATAGGGAATCAGTTCCGGCATCGTCTTNGGACCGCGTTGCCGCATTGCCTCGAGTTTGTTTCCCCAATTGGTTTTTTTGCCGTAGAGCAGATTCGTGATCTTTTTTTGCTTGATCACTTCCCTGAAGATTTTCCCGAATCCTTTTTCAGTGCATTCATGGATTTCGGTATGAACTGCTTCCATCCTGTTTTTCAAACGCTCAATCTTCTCTTCAAGGCCCCATTCCGGTACTGGAATCTTTGGAAGATCCTGGGATTCTGAAAAAGGAATCCCGGTTCGGGAGTTCCGCAATGCATTCAGAATTTGGGAGCGGCTGGAATCCATCTTATTCTTCCGCAATACCGGCTTCTTCCACCAGTTGGTGCAGAGGCTTTTCAGAAAAACGCGGAACCATCCGGGAACGACTCCAGTTCCGNAGCATCGGGAGTTGATCCGGAAGNAATTGAGCNGTNCGGCTTAGAATCGATGCCTGCATTCGGTAAAACCAGGGTTGACTGAAGGCAAATTTCCAGCCCNTCCAGGTGATTTTTTCGAACAGATTCTTTGCGCCTTCAAGTTCAGTCCAGTGATGTTCTTTTTTGCTCTGAGCCTTCTTGTGCCTTAATTTAAGTAAAATGTCGGTGATTGGGATTTTTACCGGGCAGGCTTCCACACAGGCTCCGCAGAGACTCGAGGCATCCGCCAGGTAACCGGCCGTGTCAATTCCTTCCAACTGGGGGGTGAGGATTTTTCCGATCGGTCCGGGATAGACGGACTGATAAGCATGTCCGCCGATTCGGGTATAGACAGGGCAATGGTTCATGCAGGCCCCGCAACGGATGCAAAGCAAAGTGTCGCGCAGAAGTTCGTCTTCATACATCCTGCTTCTGCCGTTGTCCAACAGGACCAGGTGCACTTCCTCGGGTCCGTCTTTTTCACCTTCCTGCCTTGGACTACTGATCATGTTGAAGTAGGTCGTGATCGGCTGGCCGGTTGCGGAACGGGTGAGGACCGTCAGCAAAGGAGGGAGATCCTCGAGTTTGCCGACGACCTTTTCAATGCCCATCAGGGCAATGTGAACCCTCGGCATGGTGGTACAAAAGCGTCCGTTTCCCTCATTTTCCACCAAACACAAGGTTCCTGTTTCCGCGACCGCGAAATTTACACCGGAAATGCCAAGCTCGGCTCTTCTGAATTTGTCTCTCAGAACCTGTCTTGCCGTTTCCGTCATTTCTTCGGCAGTGTCACTTTTTTTTGCCGGTGCAACCTTCTTTTGGAAAACCTCAGAAATTTCTTCCCGGTTTTTGTGGATGGCGGGCATGATGATATGGGAAGGCAACTCATGATCGACCTGGATGATGTATTCACCAAGATCCGATTCCAATGCTTCGATGCCGTTCTCTGCCAGAAAATGGTTCAGTTCCATTTCTTCCGAGACCATCGATTTNCCNTTCACCGCAAGTTTGGCATCTGCTTTCCTGGCAATGTTGAGGAC
>FUFK010067209.1_pt1 | contig 14030 bp, 15 predicted proteins | sample 1021851 | NCBI WGS metagenome assembly FUFK01 (sample SAMEA51879418, study PRJEB19060) | metagenome | reverse complement strand
TAATTTCTTGAATTATTGTTTAAATTTAGGCTATCCTATAGACATATCGGGTAGTACCCGTATGTTCAAACCTTAGAATTATTAATCATGGCTACAGTTCTATCGGGTACTTCGGGAGCGTTATATTATTCTCCTGCTGGTACAAGNGNAACAACTCTTACAGCATCAGCTTTTCCTTCATCAGGAGGAAATATTACTGTTGGATCTCAGTTGGGTTATAGAGTAAATGACACAGTAACACTTGCATATCCAGCAGGGTCTACAGTAACTAACTGTATTCCAGCAGCAGATTACTTTGTAAAAACTTATGATGCCTCAACTGGTGTTATGACAGTTTCCTCAACAGCAGGAGGAGCAGCAGTAACAGCATCAGCATCTCCTACTTTTGTGGCTGGAACATTTGCAAGCATTACATTTACAGCACCATTAGTTGTTGGATCTGTAAGAGAGTGGAGTTTTGAGATAACTAGAGCAGAAATTGACGTAACAAGTATTGGTCAAACTGTTACTCAAACTGCACCATTTAGAACCTTCATCTCAGGTTTCGCTGATGGTAGTGGTTCTGCCAGTGTTTACTCAACAGATGATGACACACTTCTATCCAGTAGAATGGTTGAGGATGTTATTCAACGTCAACAAGCTGGTGCAAAAGTTAGATTGTATATTGATCGTCAGATGAGTGGTGCTAACGTAGATCAAACCGCAAGTAGATCAATTTTGGCAGATATTATTTTGACTTCTGCAAGTTTCAACGTTAACCCAGATGATGGACAGGTTGTAGAGATAGCCTTTAGACCTAGTGCTGCTCCTACCTTCGACTTATCTAAGACAGCTTAATTAAATTAGCATAACTTAACGAACCTCAGATAATCTGGGGTTTTTTTATGTTTTATATTAGAATAATATAAATATTATATTGTTTTTATTCATGGCAAGTAATTTATCTGCATTAGACAGACTAAGAAAAGCTGCAAATCTTGAGCCTGTAAAAAAAGAAGTTACATTATCTGATGGTTCTGTTTTTGAAATGTATGTAACTCCATTAACAATGGCAGAAAGAGAAAGAGCACAAAAACAAACTAATAATGATGCAAATAATTTTGCTCTTCAGTTATTAATGCACAAAGCCTTAGATGAAAATGGTAACAGATTATTTAGATCTGGAGAGGTTGATGTTTTAAAAAATGAAGTGAAAGATAGTGATCTACAAAAATTAATGCTTGCTGTTATTAATGAAGATGAGGAAGAAATTGACCCAAAAGACTAACTGCTGAATTAAAAAAAGATAATTTGATGATGTTACAGTTTGGAATTGCAAAAGAGTTAGGAAAAAGCCTTGTAGAAATAAAAAACATGACAATCGAAGAGATTATAGGTTGGAGTTCATATTTTCAAATAATTAATGAAGAGCAGGAAAAAGAATTTGAAAAAGCAAAACGAAGGAGATAAGCTAGAATAAAGTTACATTTTGTTTTTAAATCGTGGCATATAAGGCCGATATACAATTAGCTGTTAAAGGTCTTAGAGAGTTAAGAAGTCTAAATATTCATTTAGATAGAAATGGAAAAGCGGTAGATAGAAGTATAGAAAAAATAATGAAGTATAACAGTGTGACTAGAAGTCACTTTGTTCCTACTTTAAATAATTTAAGTTCAGCATTAGCTAAAGCTCAAGCAAACTTTGATAAGGCAAACATATCAACTGTACAAGGAATTAAAGCAGCAGAAAACTTAGCAAAAGCTGAGAAGTTAGTTAATGCCGAATTGATAGCAAGAAACGCCTTAATGGGTACTGTAAGAGGAAGAGCATTTGGGCCACAACAAGCAGATGCAGGACAGACAGTTGCAGCACAAAAACAACAGGCATCAGATCAAGAACAGCTTAATCAAGCTCTTTTAAAACTAGAAAATAGAAGTTTAGATAATATTAGTAAAAAAGTTGAATTAAGAAATAAAGAAGTTGCACAAGGTAAAAAACTTGTTAGTGAAGCTGGTAACAGAAAAAAAATTTTAGCTAACAACAATAAATTAAGAACTGAAGAATTTAGAACAGCAGGAAAAATACAAGAACGTGAAATGAGAATAAGTAAGATTTTAGAAAAAAATGCAAAATTTAGAAACAGTTTTAGAGGTAGAACACAAAGAGCTATAGCTGGTGGAAGTAGAGAAAATCTAGATATAAGAAATCAAGCGATATCAAACGCATTAATTGGTGGAGCTTTTCCTCTGTTATTCGGTCAAGGTGCTGGTGCATCTGCTGGTGGTGCTTTAGGTGGTGCTGCTGGTGGTTTACTAGGTGGACAATTTGGTTTTGCCTTATCTCTTGTAGGTACTCAGATAGGTTCTATTATTGATACTTTTGTAGCTGGCACGGCTGAATTAGGAAGGGCTATAGGGCCATTTACACAAGATACACAAGCAGTAACAGCAGCATTAGGATTACAAGGATCAGCAGAAGAAGCTCGAATAAAATTAATAGAAGAAACACAAGGAAAAACAGCAGCTTTTAATGCTTCTATGAGATTAATGGCAACTGAAATAGGCCAAAGAGGTGTAGATTCTTTAAAACGATTTGGAGAAAATACAAGATTATTAACAAGTTCATTCACTTTAGCAATAACAAAATTACAAGCATTTACAGCAAGAGTAGTAAACTTTATTACGAAAATTACTGGATTAGAAGCTGGATTAGAGGCTGGAGCAGCTACTAGAACAGTCGCAGCAGCAGCAGGAGAAGGAGATGCAGAAGCACAAGCTCTAGTTGACAGAAGAAAGGCTGCTGAAGCACTGAGAGGTCAAGGAGGTGCAGGAGCTAGAAAAAAAGTATTACTAGATCAAATTAGTGCTGAAGAAAAAATATTTGCAATAAGAAGAAATACATCAATAGAAGCAGATAACTTAACTCAAAAATTTGATGCTTTGGGAGTTTCTATAAAAGCGGAAGCAGAAGAAACAAAAAGGATTGCTGAGTTAAGAAAACAAGGATTAAATCCAGCACTTGCAAAAAGTATTGCAGGAATCGAAAAAGAAGGTCAACTAGCTAAAGATAATTTACAGGTTGAAATTGATAAAATAAAGCAGAAACTTACTACTACTGGAGAATTAACTGATAAAGACCGAATTAGATTAGAAGAATTAGTCAAAGGAAAACAAGCTATAGATGGTCAAGTTGATAGCTTATCGGAAGCTGCAACCGCAACAGATAAGTTAAACGAATCTACTAAAGATATGAAATCTAATTTTGAAAAAATTGGAGAATCTATTGCTTCTGGTGTTAGTGATAATCTAGTTGCTGCAATTCAAGGAACAAAAACTTTAGGAGAGGCAGCTAAATCAATATTGAATGATATAGGTAATACTTTAATGAGACTTGGTGTAAATACTATTTTAGGAAGTGTTGCTCCTGGTATTTTTGGTAGCTTACCAATGCTAAGTTTTGCAAATGGTGGCCGACCTCCAACTGGTAGGGCTTCCCTTGTAGGAGAAAAAGGGCCAGAATTATTCGTACCAAAAAGATCAGGAACAATAATACCTAACGATAAATTAGGAGGAGGTAGTACAAATATAAATGTAAATATTGATGCTTCTGGATCGTCTGTTCAAGGTGATGCACAACAAAGTAAAGAACTTGGCAGAGCTATTTCAGCAGCGATACAATCGGAATTATTAAAACAAAAACGACCAGGAGGTTTATTAACATAATGGCTACTTTTCCTGATTACAACCCTGTTTTTTCTGCAAGTAAAACTGATATTACTAATACCAGAACAGTTCAATTTGGTGATGGCTATCAACAAAGATTTACTTTTGGCATAAATCAAAAAGCAAAGCAATGGAGCTTGACATTTAATATTGATGATGAAGATGCAACTGAGATTGAAACATTTTTAGAAGCAAGAAAAGTTGATGGAGCGTCATTTGATTGGCAGCCTCCAGATTCATCTACTACATTTAAATGGGTATGCCCTTCGTTTACTAAAGAAATATTTGAATTTGATAGAAATAGAATAAATGCAACATTTACACAAGTATTTGAACCCTAATGGCAAATCCTGTATCTGAAACCCAAGCAATAAATCCTGGGTCACTTATAGAATTATTTGAGTTAACAACAGATGCAGCTTTACATGGATCTGCCACCACATATAGGTTTCATGCTGGTACGAATGAAATAAATAATGGAAATATTATTTGGGATGGTAATACTTATATTGCAATACCAATGGAAGCTGAAGGTTTTAAATATGCAAATGGTCAACTACCTCGACCTACATTGACAATTAGTAATGTTACTAATGTAATTACTGCCATCTTGTTAAACGTCAACCAAGTAACTCCAGGAAATGATCTTACTGGAGCGATAGTAAAAAGAAGAACTACTTTAGCTAGATTTTTAGATGCTGCGAACTTCGCTCCTGTAGCTTCAACAACAACAACCACTTCCACTATTGCTGACCCATCTGACGTAGAAACTGTTACATATACTGTTACAGTAGTTCAAGATTCTGGTGGAGCAAATGTTTTTGCAATAAATGGAGTTCAAAAACCAGTTATTACAATGAAACGTGGTTCAACTTATATTTTCAATCAATCTCATAGTTCTAATGTTGGACATCCTTTAAGAATAAAATCTGATGCTGGAGGACAGCAGACAACAACTAATACTGGAACGCTTGGAACAGATGCAACAGTAACTTATCAGCCAGCATATCCAACTGCTCCAAATGATCTCAGGTATTACTGTACAGTTCATGGAAATGGTATGGGCAATACGATCACAATGAACAACCCGAATACAATCCAGCAACAAACAAGCGTAACTTCTACAAGTCAGTCAAATCCCTATGGAACACCAGACCCTACAGCAGAATATCCTCAAGAAATTTATAAAATTGATAGAAAATCAGCAGAAAGTAGGTCTGTAGTTCAATTTGAATTAGCTGCATCTTTTGATTTGGCAAATATAAGAATACCTTTAAGAGTTTGCACTAAACAACTATTTCCTTCTATTGGTACATTTATGCCATGACTGATTGGAAAGAGGCTGCTCTTAGTCATGCAAAAATTGAAGATCCGAAAGAATCTGTTGGTCTTTTGTTAAATGTAAAAGGAAAAGAAAGATATTATCCCTGCAATAATCTTTCCATGACTTCATATCAATGTTTTATTCTAGACCCAGTTGACTATGTAAAAGCTGATTCTATTGGTGAGATTACAGGGATTGTTCATAGTCATCCAGTTACTCCCCCAAATCCTAGTCAAGCAGATTTAATTAGCTGTGAAAACTCTAATTTACCCTGGCATATTGTTAATCCAAAGACAGAACAATGGGGTTATTGCGAGCCAAGTGGTTATAAAGCTCCATTATTAGGAAGAGAGTGGGTATGGGGTATAACAGATTGTTGGTCATTAGTTGTTGATTGGTATAAGCAAGAAAAAAAGATCCAACTTAGAGATTGGGAAAGACCTAGAAATCCCGAAGATTTTTTAAAGAATCCTATGTTTGAAAGGTGTGCCGAAGCCACTAAATTTAAACAATTAGAACCAAATGAGAAACTTGAAAATGGTGATTTGTTATTTATGTCAATAATGGGAAATGGATTAAATCATGTGGCTATTTTTTTAGATGGGGATGTTTTACATCATTTAGCAGATAGACTATCTTGTAGAGAGCCATACTCATCTTGGTTATTAAAATGTACAGGAGGGCGGTATCGTTATGTTGCGTAAGTTAAAGTTATATGGAGAATTGGCTAAGTTTGTAGGCCATAAAGAGTTTGAAGTAAAAGTGCATAATTTACCTCAAGCTATTAGTTTTTTAGTAAATAATTTTCCAGAAGTTGAAGCATATATGAACCCCAAACTTTATCAGGTAAAGATTGGTAATTATGAAATAAATAAAGATGAAATAAATTATCCAATAGGACAGCAAGATATTCATATCGTTCCAGTAATCTCAGGAGCAGGAGGTGGCTTTGGTCGTTTTCTTACAGGAGCATTTTTAATTGGTGCATCATTCTTCTTTCCAGGTGCAGGATTGTTTGGTACAACAAGTTTTCTTGGTGCTGCTGCTGGTACAGGAATTGGTACAGCTATTGGTACAGGATTAAGTGCTATTGGTGCTGGTATGGTTTTAAATGGTGTCGGTGAAATGTTATTCCCAACTCAGCAGCCTACATTTGAAGATAATCCACAAATTTCCTTTAACTTTTCTGGAACGCAAAATACAGCAAGGGCTGGTACTCCAGTTCCTATTGTTTATGGTGAAATATTTACAGGATCAGTTGTTATAAGTGGTGATGTAGATACAGAAGCGGTACAAGTATGACTAACAGCAAGTATATACAGGGATCAGGTGGTGGCGGTTGTTTTACTGGTGATACTCCTGTATCTATTCCAGGTGGTTCAAAATTAATAAAACAAATTAGTGTTGGTGATATTGTCTGTAGTTTTGATGATAAAGGCACTATTTATCATGCCAAAGTTTTAAAAGTACATGAGCATGAAAACGAACCAGTTGTTAAGTACACAATATGGGGTGGTAAAACATTAGATGCAACACCAAACCATTGGGTATTGAATCAATTCAATGCGTTTGTTGGTATAGATACTTTAGGAACTGACGATTGTTTAGTTGATGAATTTGGTCATTTAAGACCAATTATTGAACGTGAAGCTATTGGAACTCATACTGTTTATAACTTAACTGTTGAAGGACATCATACTTTTATTGCTAATACAATTCGTGTTCATAATGCAGGATTAGGGCCAAATATTGCTGGTGCTGGTGGTGGGAATAAAGGGGGTGGAGGTAGTCCTCCGAATATCACTCCAGATAACTTACATAGTAAACAGTTTGCTACCTTACTTGATCTTATTTCTGAAGGTGAGATTGAAGGTTTTTCAAGTCCATCAAAGGAAGGTAGAACTAAAGGAACTGCTGCATATTTAAATGCTGCAAAGAAAGATATTTTTTTAGATGATACTCCTGTATTAGCTGCTACTGCTGATTCAACTAATCCACAAAATGTTGAATTTAATCATCAAAATGTAGATTTTGACGTACGTTTTGGAACAAATTCTCAAACTAAAATGTCAAAAGTTTCGGGAAGTTCTTCTGTTTTTAATGTTGGAGTAGAAGTTTCAAATGGTGTTCCAGTAACTAGACAGCTTACTAATAACAGTGATTTAGATGCTGTAAAAATTACTGTTACTGCACCTCTTTTACAAGAAATCGAAGATGATGGAGACATTATAGGTTCACAATTAAGTTTTAATATTCAAATTCAATATAATGGGGGTGGTTTTACCACAGTTCTTTCCGATACTATTAGAGGAAGAACAGCAGATGCTTATAACAGAGAATATAGAATCGCCCTTACTGGTGCTCATCCTGTTGATGTTCGTGTTACAAAAACATCTGCAAATAGCACGGATAAAATATCACGAGATTTAATTTGGCAATCTTTTTCAGAATTAGAAGATGATTCAAGTACATATCCTGACTGTGCTTACACAAGATTACGTTTAGATTCAGAGTTTTTTAGTAGAATTCCTGATAGAAAATTTAAAATTAGAGGAGTAAAAGTAAGGATTCCAGGTGCAGGAGCTAACTCATCAGGTACTCCAACTGTAGATTTACAAACTGGAAGAGTTGTTTATCCTGCTGGTTATATTTTTAATGGTGTAATGGGTGCTGCCCAGTGGACAACGTGCCCAAGTTTAATTTTATTAGACCTTTTAACTAACACTAGGTACGGGTTAGGTAATCATATTGTTGATAGTAATTTAGATTTATTTTCCTTTGTAACTGCAAGTAAGTTTTCAAATGAGCTTGTTGACGATGGATTTGGTGGACAGGAAGCTAGATTTGCTTGCAACATAAATATTCAGACAAGTGTTGAGGCATTTGATGTCATAAGAACTTTGTCAGGAATAATGAGATGTATGCCAATTTGGTCTGAAGGAGCATTACTTCTTACTCAAGATAGTCCAAAAGATCCAAGCTATTTATTTACTTTAGCTAATGTTGGACAAGAAGGATTTAGTTATACGGGAAGTAGTTTAAAAACTAGAGCTACAGTTGTTGCGGTTTCTTTTTTTAACATGGAAACTAGAGATTTAGATTTTGAAGAAGTTGAGGCAGAAGCAGCTTATAAAAATAAATATGGACATAATTTAAAAAGAGTTAAAGCATTAGGCTGTACAAGTAGAGGACAAGCAAGAAGATTTGCGAAAGCAATATTATTTACAGAACAAAGAGAAACAGAAGTAGTTAATTTCTCTACTTCAATGGAATCAGGAGTAGTTGTTAGACCTGGAACAATTATTAGTGTTGCCGATCCAGCAAGATCAGGTGTAAGAAGAGGGGGAAGGATAGCTAGTGCTACAACAACTCAGATAACTGTAGATAATTCTGATGCAACTGATCTATCTACTGAAAATAATCCTAAATTAAGTGTAATACTACCAAATGGAACAGTTGAGACTAAAAATATAACTGCAATATCAGGAAAAGTAATTACTTTAGCTAGTGCTTTAAGTCAGACACCAAATTCTAATAGTGTTTGGTTGCTTGAAAATGATACTGTTTCTGCTCAATCATTCAGAGTTATGTCTGTTGAAGAATTTGATGGAATTAATTACAAAATAACAGCATTAGCTTATGTAAATGAAAAATATGCGTTTATTGAAGATAATCAACCTATTCCAGTACAACAGATAACAACTCTAAATCTTCTTAAACCCCCTCCTAGTGGTTTATCAGCTAATGAAACTATAGTTCTTATTAATAATCAACCTGTATCTAAATTAATTGTCAGATGGCAACCTGTAACTGGTGTTTCAAATTATTTAGTCAATTATAGATTTAAAGATAATAATATTGTTTCTGTTACAACCAGTAGTCCTGATTTTGAGATTATTAATTCACAGATAGGAGCTTATGAAGTATCTGTTCGTAGTTTAAATGCAGCATTAGAACCTAGTGCTACAGATGTTAGTGAAACTTTTACAACTATTGGTAAAACTGCTGTTCCTACTGATGTATCAGGTCTTACTGCCGAACCTATAAATGAAAAATTAGTAAGATTACGTTGGAATTTAGCAACAGATTTAGATGTTACTCATGGTGGTCGTGTATATGTAAGACATTCTTCAAAAGTTGATGGAACGGGATCTTTTTCTAATGCTACTGACTTAATTGAAGCATTAGCTGGTAATACGACACAAGCAGAAGTTCCGTATCTTGAAGGAGAATATATTTTAAAATTTCAAGATGATGGAGGCAGATTCAGTGCTGGTGAAGCAAGTGTAATTTTAGATTTACCAGATAATTTAGATGCAAAATTAATTCAGACAAGAAGAGAAGATCAAGATGTACCTAAGTTTCAAGGAACAAAAACTAATGTTGCTTTTGATGCAATAACAAATTCTTTAAATTTAACTGGTATAGGACAGTTTGATAGTATTGCAGATTTTGATGCTGAAAATTCGTTGGATGATGTTGGAGGTATTTCTCCGCTAGGTACTTATGAGTTTGGTGGAGCACCAGGAACTACTACTTTAGATTTAGGAGATGTATATAGCTTAGATTTAAAACGTCATTTTTTAACAGAAGCATTTTATCCATCTGATTTATTCGATTCAATCACAGATTTAGATGCAAGAGGTGATTTTGAAGGATTAACTGCAACAAAAGTAAATGCAACTATGCAAGTTCGAGTTACTCAGGATGATCCCAACACTGGATCTCCTACTTACACTGGATTTCAGACCTTTGCTAATGGAACTTATAAGGGAAGAGGTTTTCAATTTAAAGTGGATTTGACAAGTGATGATCCAACACAGGATATTCGAGTATTTCAGTTAGGTTATACAGCCTCTATGCAAAGAAGAACTGAACAAAGTGCTGCAACTATCGCAAGTGGAGCAGGAGCAAAAGCAGTAACGTTTCAACATCCTTTCTTTACAGGAACTTCTGGGCTTGGTGGTGTAAATAGTAGTTTGCCTTCTGTTGGTATTACAGCTTATAATATGGCATCAGGAGATTTCTTCGAGGTTACTAATGTCACTGGAACGGGATTTAGTGTACATTTCAAAAACTCATCAAATAATTCAGTTGATAGGAATTTTACATATCAAGCTGTCGGATTTGGTAAAGCAAGTTAGAATGAAATCAATATTTGTTTTATAAATGGCTAGACCAGGATCTACTACCAGCGAAACAGGTAATAATTATCAAACCGCTAATGGAACGGGTGCTGCGGTTCGTGCAAAATTAAATGAAATATTTCAAGCATTAAGAACAATAAGTTCTGGAAGTAGCGATCCATCAGGAGCAGCAAATATAGCTCAGTATCAGGCTCACATAAACACCTCTACAAATCTACTAAAAATAGCAACCGCAGTTTCGGGAGATAGTGCAACTTATAACACGTTAGGAAATATAACGCTTGATAATTTAGGTCATGTTGTAGCAGCAAGTCCTACGATGACAGGTGATGTTACGATGTCATCTACTGGATTTTTAAAAGTTCCTGTTGGTAATAATGCACAGCAACCTGGTCAATCTGGTGCTCCCGCAGCAGCAGCAGGACAGTTTAGATATAACTCCGATACAGGACAATTTGAAGGCTATACAAATGCTTGGGGATCTATTGGTGGAGGTGCTGGAGCTACTGGAGGAGGTAATGATGAAGTATTTTTTGAGTCGGACACTAACGTAACTCAGGATTACACGATAACATCAGGAAAAAATGCACACACAGTAAGTCCAGTTATAAATAGTGGTGTCACTGTGACTGTGCCTTCTGGTAGTTTATTAGTTATTATTTAATTATGAGCTTAGAACTTTCTGGAACAACTGGTGTAAAAGGTGTAGCTGGATCAGTTTCCGCACCGTCCATAGTCGGGGATGATAATAACACGGGGATAAGCTTCCCTGCTGCTGACACTATCAAGTTTTCAACTGGTGGCGTTGAAAGAATGGCTATCACAAATAGCGGTGTCACTGGAACTGGTCTTGGAGGTGCGGTTAAGCAAGTTAAAAAAACTGTAGTTACTGCTTTTGAAACACTTTCTTTGACCAGTGGATCTGGATTCACTGGAAGGCATGATAGCTCACTTACTGTCACAATTACTCCTGAGAGTGCAAGTAACATAATTTATGTGAGTGCTTTTGGTTTTGGTGAAGGTAATTCAACTGACCAATCAAGAATAACTACAAGTTTGAAAAAAGTAGTTAGTGGTGGATCAACAACTTATATTCCAGCAGCAGTTGGCAACAGAAATCCCCAATTTTCAAAAACAGGAACAAGTACCACCAACGCTTCAAATACACCAGATTCTTTTGCTATTCCTAATTATCCTGATACCGCAGGAACTACAAGTGCAATTACATATACTCTTCAGTTCATGTATGATGGAGGTTTATCAAACGCTGCTACCTATTACTTAAATAGAATTGTATCTGATTCCGATAGCACTGGTTATCCAAATTTTGTAAGCTGGATCGTAGCAATGGAGGTAGAACCATAATGACAAATTACGATCACGAAGCAATTTACAAAGCCTATGAAGGCATAGTAGTTCGTATTAATAATGAAACTGGGGTTTTTGACAAGGATGGTAATTCTGTAACTTTAGATCAAAACAAAATAGATGCTGCACGAACCACATTAGATGCTGAAGCTGCTGCGATAGCTTATCAGGAAAAACGTAAAGCAGAGTATCCAAGTATTGAAGATCAGCTTGATACCATCTATCATAATGGTGTGGCTGGTTGGAAAACTAAAATCAAAGCTATTAAAGACAAGTATCCTAAACCATGACAGCAAAGATAAAACTTAATTCAGCATCAGGTGGTGGGTCAGTAAGCATCCAAGCACCCTCATCAATGAGTAATAACAGAGTTATAACTTTACCTGATCTTGCAGATGGAGACCTTGTTACGAGTCAAAGTACACTTGATGCAACAAAACTTTCTGGTAATTTACCAGCTTTGAATGGTTCAGCCTTAACAAATTTAAGTGCTGGAAAAATTCTTCAAGTTATAAGTCAAGAATCAACAACTGGATTTGCTACAACAAGTTCTAGTTTTGTTGATGTATTCGATTTCACAGCAAATATTACACCTTCAGCAACTTCAAGTAAAGTTTTGGTAATAGCTTCCTCTAATATGGAATGTGATGGTAGTGGCAATAGGTCTTTTGCAACGATTAGAAGAGATAGTACTAATTTAGGTCATTCAACAGGCGGTCTTACTATGATGCACGAATATTATTATCCAGGAGCACAAGATCAAGAAATGCCTTGTACTATGGTTTATTTAGATTCTCCAAATACAACATCACAAGTTACTTATAAAGTACAAATAAGACTTGATGGTGGTACTAGGGCTGGCTGGAACGGCGCACAACACGTTACAAAAGGTTCTTTTATCGTAATGGAAGTGAGTGCATAATGATTTATAACAGAATTACAGCATTAACAATTCTTAAGCCAGGAAAACAATGGAGTTGGGGTGGAACGGATTATTCTGGTTTAACTTGGCATGAAAGCGATACACCCCCAACTGAAGCTGAAATAGATGCTGAAGTTACAAGGCTAAATAATGCAGAACCTATGAGACTATTAAGATTAGAAAGAGATAGATTACTAACAGCTTGTGATTGGAGAGCTAGTTCTGATTTGACACTTTCAGATAACTGGAAAACATATAGACAAGCATTAAGAGATTTACCAGCTAGTGCATCGCCTAAATTAGACACAGATGGTAATTTAGATATGTCATCTGTCACCTTCCCCACTGAGCCTAGTTAATTATGTCAGAGATCAAGGTAAATTCGATAAAAGGGGTAGCAGCAAGCTCGGCTGCTATTACTGTCAACAATACTGATGGAACGTGTACTGCCAATATTACTAACAACCTAAGTAATAGACGGCTTACGATTAATGGAGCAATGCAAGTTTGTCAAAGAGGTAATCAGACAGGCATAAATACGGCTGCAAATAATTACACAACAGATAGGTTTGCTATTTACGAAAATGGAGGTGCTGTATATTCTGGATTACATCAAGACAGTGGAAGTTCTTTACCAGAATTTCCAAAATGTCTTAGAGCCGATTGCACAACAGCATCTACATATACTGGAACTCACGAATCAAAAATTTCTTATTATTTTGAAGGCCAAGATTTACAGCTTTTACAGTATGGCTCTTCAAGTAATAAAAAACTTACATTATCCTTTTATGTCAAATCAAATCAAGCTGCAACTTATGCTGTTTGGTTTTACAGAAGCACTGGGAGTAGACAGAATGGAAAAACTTATACAATAAGTAGTGCTAATACTTGGGAAAAAAAGACAATAACGATAGATGGAGATGCCACAAGCACTATAAATAACGATAATTTGGAGTCATTGAGAGTAGAATGGATTTTAATGGCAGGAGCAGATTTTAAATCTGGTACAAATCCAAATGGAACTTGGGAAGGTCTTACCAATGCCAATAGATATGTAGGGCATACCGCTACTATTGGTGCGAGTACAGATGATTATTTTGATCTTACAGGAGTTCAATTAGAAGTAGGCAGCGTGGCAACAGATTTTGAGCATAGGTCATTTCAAGAAGAACAGCAATTATGTTATAGATATTTTCAACACCATTTAAAAACTACTGATGAAGGTTATACAATGTGCTGGAGAACTGCATCAGATGTGCAAGGTGGTTTTCAGTTTTTCAGAGAAATGCGATCAACACCTACTGCAACTATAAAAGGATTAAATGCTCATATTATGGGTTCTGGTGGAAACGTATCTATGAACACAATGACACTTGGACTTGGTTATAGTCAACCAAAATTGACGGCTGCAACTGTTCAGTTTGCTGCTGCGAGTGCCTCTGGAACTGCTGGTGATGGTTGTCCTTTACATGGCCTAAATGGAGCAACCATAAAAGGCTTTTATTTAGATGCGGAGCTTTAACTATGTCTTTCACTTATAAAAAATGTGCTAAAAGCTATATCACAAA
>FUFK010049258.1_pt1 | contig 14038 bp, 9 predicted proteins | sample 1021851 | NCBI WGS metagenome assembly FUFK01 (sample SAMEA51879418, study PRJEB19060) | metagenome | reverse complement strand
GATCAACGCCGATTGTGGTAACTTGCATGGGGTGGCTCCTCTCATAAGCAGATTTTGACAACTGCACTATGGCGCATTGCGACGCCGGTTGANGCAGGAGCCATCCACCCCATCAGCTTTGGTAAGGGATGCGCAGCGGCGTGAGGCGGTTTGAGCGAAATGGTACAGCGCGGGCGGGGCGCGCGGCGGCGCAGGTTCATGACAAAACCGATGTTGGGAATTTTCATCCTCTGAGCCGATCAGGCCAGCATTGGGTTTTACCCAGCATCCAATTGCGGTAAATAGCGCCTGTCCGCCGAAGCTTAGGCTTTGGCGGCTTACAGGGTCGGGCGTTGCATGGAGCCGGAACATTGAGTTTTACAGCGCCTGATCCAGACCAATTGCCCTGCACATTGAACGATTATTACAGCCGTGCACGCGCAGGGATGAGCCCGCGCAACCGCGCATATTTCTTGGCCGGTGCCGGGGATGGGCAGACCGCTACAGCCAATGAAACCGCTTTTCAGCAGGCTGAGGTCACGCCACGGATGTTGCGCGATCTGCGGGGCGGGTCGACAGAGGTGTCGCTGCTGGGACAAAAGCTTGTTGCGCCCTTTCTGATTGCGCCCTTTGCCTATCACCAACTGCTGCATGACGCAGGCGAGAGCGCAACCGCCCGCGCGGCCGAGGCCCAGTCGATCAAGATGGTGCTGAGCGCGCAGAGCAGCGAACCGCTCGACAGGGTGCGCAGCAGCGGCCCCGGCAGTGACTGGTTTCAGCTGCACTGGCTGGGGAGCAGAGAGGCCACGCAAGCGCTTGCGCAGATGGCACTGGACGCGGGTTTCACCAGATTGATCCTGACCATTGATGCGCCCGTCCAAGGGGTGCGGGACCGCGAAATCGAGGCGCAGTTTCAGCTGCCGCCCGATGTCAGCGCGGTCAATCTCGCGCGGTTCACGCCGCCTGCCTTCACGCCGCGTGAAGACGCGCAGTCGATCATCTTTGACCACATCGCCGAGACCCTGCCCACATGGGCTGATATCGCTCGGCTGATCGAGACGGTAGAGGCTCCGCTGCTGCTGAAAGGCATCCTGCATCCAGAGGATGCAGCGCAGGCGCAGAGGATCGGCGCGGCGGGCGTCATCGTGTCAAACCATGGTGGCCGGGTGCTGGACCGGGCGCCCTCAACGCTAAGCGCCCTGCCCGCCATAGTTGCCAAGGTCGGACCGGATTACCCAGTGTTGATGGACGGAGGCATCCGGCGCGGGGTCGACATCCTGATCGCGCTGGCCCTCGGGGCAAAGGCCGTTTTGATCGGGCGGCCCATCGCCTGCGGATTGGCGGTGGCTGGCGATCTGGGCGTCAGCCATGTGTTGCGCTTGCTGCGTGACGAGTTGGAAATCGCTATGTTGCTAAGCGGCTGCGCGGCGGTGCAAGACATAGAACGCGATATAGTTCACCTGAAACTATAACGCAGCGGGATGATCAGCGTGAATTCGTCGCCTTTCAGATAGCTGGGCGGCGTGGGCATCTTTTCCAGCGTCTTGACCGTCTGCACGGCAGCCATGTCGAGGATTTCTGAACCCGAGGATTGCGCCACCTCAGCCGCGATCAGCGCGCCGTAGCGGTCCAGCGTAAAACGCACCTGTACCTCGCCTTCGATCCGGTCGCTGCGCGCCTTGGCCGGATAGGTTTTGCCACCGCTGATCAACAACACGATGCTTTTCTGCCAGTCGCGGATCTCTTCCGTCTGTTCGGCGGTCAGCCCTTCACTTTCAGCCTTGGCGGTTTCCGTTTCGGTGTCTGCCTCAACCCCGGCGACAGACTGCTCAGAAGCCTGCCGCGCTTCGGCGCCGATCTGGCTTTCCGCGTCGATTTGCTCGGGGTCCTGCTCGGCGGCGATCTCTTCGGCCACCTCCTCCGTCTCGGCTTCGGGCTCGGGGGCGGCCACGCCGAATTTCAAGCTCTCGTCCTCAACGTCATAGGGTATCTGACTTAAAATTGGCTGTTCGGCGGCCTTGGCGGCCTCCAAGACTTCAGGACTTTCGGTTACCGTCGGCGCATCCTGGGCCTCGATTTGCGCCACGCTGTCTTCTTGCAAGGCCGAGGGGGCCGCGATGATATCCGACAGATCGAACATCACCGCGCCGGTGATCCCCTCTGTCTTGGGCTCGGCGGGTTCTGCGGCGGGGGGCTGATCCAGCAGCAAGACGGGAAGCCCTGCATGCAGCGCACCGCTTAGGGCGATCGCGACGCCCCAGAAAACGGGCCTGACGCTGCGCGAGGCGTAGGTCAGGCTCACTGCGCCGCCTCCGGCTGTGGTGTGGCTGCCTCTTCTACATTTTCATCCAGTCCGACCAGCCCGACTTTCAGAAACCCGTCTGCGCGCAGGATGTTCATCACCCGCATGAANTCACCATAGGGCACCGATTTATCTGCGCGGATGAAGATCCGCGTGTCGCGTTTTTGCAAGGTAGCGATGCCGACGTCGATATAAAGCCTGTCGTGCGTCGTGGCCGTCTCGCCCACTGAAAGGGCGAGGTCTTCAGTGATGGTGATGAAAACCGGCTCGGCGGGGCGCTCCGGGGCTTCGGCGACCGCTACGGGCAGTTCCACCGGGATGTCGACCGTCGACAGCGGGGCCGCGATCATGAAGATGATCAGCAGAACCAACATGACATCGATAAAGGGGGTGACGTTGATCTCGCTGTTTTCGCTGAGATCGCCATCGTCGTCACCGCGCAGCAGCGCACCCACGCCGCCTACTCCGCCGCCGGGGCTGAAACGGACCCCAGATGGTAGGCGGGTCGTGCCCCTGCCATCTCATCATCGGCAAGGTCCAGATCGCGCGACAAGGTCCGCTCGACCAGCGCGCCCGCATCGGCCAGCATCACCTTATAGCCCCCCAAGCCCCGCGCGAGGATGTTGTAGAAAATCACCGCAGGGATCGCCGCGACAAGGCCGATGGCCGTGGCCAACAACGCCTCGGCAATGCCCGGCGCCACGATGGCCAGATTGGTGGTGTTGCTTTCCGAGATCGAGATGAAGCTGTTCATGATCCCCCAAACGGTGCCGAACAGCCCAACAAAGGGTGCAACCGAGCCAACATTGGCCAAGACCCCTGCCCCCAGCCCCATGCGCCGGGCGGCCCCGGCCTCAATCCGCGCGATTTCCGACCCCGCGCGTTCCTTGATCCCAGCTTTGATCCCGGACTTCATCCCGGCACTGGCGCCCGAGGCTGCGCGCTCACGCTCGGCTGCGCGCACCATCTGCCCCATGACGCCTTTGCGTTTGGCGAAACGCGCACGCGCCGCAACCAGCGAGCCTGCCTTGTCCAGATCGCGATACCGGCGGCGCAGCACGCCGCGTTCCCATCGCTGGATCATCACCCGTGCGACAAAGATCACCCAGACCAGAGCTGAGGCAAAGAGCAGCGACAGCATGACGCCTTTGACAACCCAATCGGCCGCCATGAACATGCCAAGGGGCGACATCTCGTCATGCTCGGCCTGCTCAAGGAGCGTGGTCACCGTCTCAAGATCGAAAGCGGCGGCGGGGGCTGCGGCGATACAAAGGGCAGCAGCGGGAAAAACCAGAGAAAGCTTCATCGTTTAAGTCTCGGCCCATGTGCGAATAAGGTTGTGATAGATGCCAGTCAGACGCACCGTTTCTGAATCATTTGCCCCGATGCTGTCGCTGAGCGCCTGAATGGATTGATCCAGATCGAACAGGATGCGGCGGTTCGCGTCAGAGCGGATCATGCTTTGCAGCCAGAAAAACGACGACACACGCACCCCTCGGGTCACGGGGGTGACCTCATGCAGGCTGGTGGCCGGATAGAGGATCATATCCCCCGCAGGCAGTTTCACGGTCTGGCGGCCATAGTGATCCTCGATCACCAATTCGCCGCCGTCGTAGTCTTCTGGCTCGCTGAGAAATAGCGTCATCGACAGATCGGTGCGCAGCCGTTCCTGTGTCAGCGGGTTGACCCGAATGGCATTGTCGATATGCGCCCCAAAGGTTTCGGCCTGCGCGTATTTGTTGAACATCGGCGGCAGGATTNTTGCGGGCAGCGCGGCAGACAGAAACAGCGGATCACTGGTCAGCTTTTGCAAGATGAACTTGCCCAATGTCTGCGCCGTGTCCGAGGTTGACGGCAATTGTTGATTGCGTTTGACCTCCCGTGATTGCGCGCCTGCGGTTTTGGCCCCGTCCTCCCAATCTGCTGCATCAAGATGCGCGCGGACCTGTTTGACGTCGTCTTTGCTCAGGATCGAAGGGATCGTGATCAGCATATCATACCTCTTGCTGTCAGCGGGCAACCCCAGAAGGGCTGCCCGCCTTGATGGCTGCGGTTTAGAACTTCATTTCCAGAGAGAAGGAAACTTCACGGCCCGGCGCGACATAGGTGAATGGCGTGCCCGAACGGTAGGCAGCGTCATAGACCGTTTCATCCGCGACATTGGTGACGGCCATCTTCAACATGGTGTTGTCGGCGACTTCGTATTCACCCAGCAAGTCAAAGGTAAATGCGTCGGGAATGGACCGGCCATTGGCGGCCACGCTGCCCAGATCAATCGCACCTTGATAGTTCACACGCCCGCCCAGCATCAAACGATCCGTCACCTGATAGGTGGCCAACAAGTTCAACTGCTCATGTGCGACATTTGCCACCGACAGACCGATGTTGTCGCTGTCGGCACTGCGCAAGACNTNGCTGTCCNTGAAGTTGGCGCCGCCGAAAAGGCTCAGCCGTTCGGTCACCTTGCCCGCAACGCCGAGTTCAAGACCCCGCATGCGGTACTTCAGCGTGTCGGAGGTGACGGTCGCACCGCGTGGCCCAATATCCTCACGCGCTTGGTCCTTAGTGGTTTGATAGAGCGCCGCGGTGAACAGAAGGTTCGGCGTGAAGCTGTATTTCGCACCGATTTCCAGCGAAGTATTCTCTTCGGGTGCAAGCCCTGACCCGTTATCATCCAGCCCGCCGTAAAAACCGCCGCCCGCTTCCAGTTCCTGCCCCGCAGGGTTGGTCGAAGTAGCCGCCGCTGCATAGATGTTCAGACGGTCGGTGAAGGCATAGGTCGCCCCCAAGTTCCAGTTCAGCATGACATCATCGCGCGACAGCTCATAGGCATCCTCGCCGGTGCCGCCACTACGAGAGATGTCATACATGTCCACCCGCAGCCCGCCGTTGACCTTCAGGCGGTTCGACAGGGTCACGGTATCCAGCGCATAGAGGGAGGTGGTCTTGACAGTCGTTTCCGTAAGGTCCGTTCCCAATACGGGTTCTTCGCCGCTCCAGCAGCCTTCCCCGATGGGATCGGGATTGACGGCGCTGACGGTGCAGCCGCGTTGGCCAGCCGGTGGCTCATAATCCTCGCTGGAGAGGTTCGAGTAGCTCAACTTCTCAATCTCTTCGCGCGAGGTGGCAAGACCAAGCACATAAGAATGCGACGCGCCGGCGAATTGGGCGGCCCCGCTCAGTTCCAGAACGTTGGCAAGCACATCGGTTTGCTGGTTCCAGCTTTTGAAGCTGAGCCCGACTTCCCAATCCTCGGGATTGGTGGAATCATTGTCGATCAGGCTGCTTGGTGCTGTCAAAACATAGTCGTTGGTCGACCTTGCCGCACGGAATGTGTTGGTCAGCGTCATGCCGTTGTCAAAGGCATAGGTTGCCTTGGCCGTGGCCACCGTCTCTTCGACAGTCTGGAAATCGCGGCCCGGCACCCCGTAAAAAGTATCCCGGTCGATGCCGTATTCCGTGACCGGACCGACCAGGCCCAGGTCTTCGTTATTGACGTAGGGCACCCCCCAATCGGGCGTCTGCTCGATCTTGGTGTGGCTCAGGTTGCCTTCCAAGGTCAGCGCATCGGTCGCCGCGAATTTCAGCGCCAGTGCAGCACCCCGGCGGTCATCGGTGATCTCATCGCGTCCGGCCACTTCGCCATCTTGCAGCATTCCGTTGAAACGCAGTTGCAGACGGTCGTTGATGACCTTGTTGGTGTCGATGGTCTGGCGCAGGGTGGTCGCGTCGGTGACAGTGGTCACCGTTTTGGTGAAATCAACATCCTGCGGGCTTTTGGAGATCACATCGATCGCGCCGCCCGTGGTCCCGCGCCCGCCGACTGTGCCCGCCGGGCCCTTGGTGACTTCGACCTGCTCGGTGCTGAACGTCTCGGCGACACCGGTGCCGGGGCTGCGGATGCCATCGGTATAGGTGTCGTTATTGGCTTTGAACCCGCGGATATAGATGTTGTCCCCAAAGGAGTTCCCGCCCTCGCCGAAGCCAAGCGAAATGCCCGGTGTCGACCGCGCCAACTCACGCACGCTGGTTGTGCCGGTGGTTTCCAAGACCTCTTGGGTGATCGCTGTCACCGTGCGCGGATTGTCTTTCAGCGGGCCGGGCATCCGACTGTTGGCAAGCGTATTGGCTTTGAATGGGGCGTCTTGATCAACGTAAGAGCTGCCACCTGCCGCCGCTTTTGCGGCCGCGCGGGCCTGCGCATCGGCCAGTTCCTGCGCTTGACGCTCTGCGGCCTCTTCGGCGGCGCAGACGGGGGTGCCCGCCAATGCAGCTGTGCAGACCGTGGGTTCCGCGGCACGCGGCTGGGCCGCGCGGCGTGGCNCTGGCTGGGTGGCGCGCGGCGCAGGCTTCACCGCCGGCTGAGGGGTCGGTTCTTCGGTCGTCTCGACCTCGACTGTCGGCAGGATGATCAGATCACTGTCCTGCGCGGCGCCGGGTGTGGCCATGCAGGCCATGGCCAAGGAGGCTCCGAAGCCCCCGAACACCAGCTGAGAATGCCGGTGAATTTTGTCTGTGCAGTTTTGGGTGTCGTTGGTACGGCGCATAAGTCCCTCGCGGAGAAGATTTTTTCTTGCTGACCGCGCTTCCAACGGCTGGCTATTTGAATGGGTCACCGCTTAATCTGAGTATTTTAGTAAGTAAAGATATTAATCCTATTAAAATAGTCAAGTATAGCGCCCTGTTGTGAAGCTACACCACTTGGGGAGCGGCGTTTGCGCCCGGGCGCGGGCAGTGAAAGATTTCATGACTGAGGCTGGATGGGCGGTGAAAGCGGCTGGGCTCTTGCGTGGTGGCAGCCTGCGTCTTCGCTATTCGGGCGGGGGCGCATCGAACCGGTGCCCCCAAGAACAAGCGGAAGTCTGGTTCACAGAGGGTGTTTTCGGCGTCGCGCAGCGCNTCTGCAGACCGCGATCAGTGAGACCGCCACGTGATTTCGTATCTTCGACATCGGAAAGCGCAAAACGTCTGAACCAGTGGGTACAGCACCCCGACATAAATAAAGCTCCAGACCCAANGGACCTGAAGCTTTGACTTTTTAAATTGCGAGCACTTAGGCNCCCTCGGGCTTCAAAACCCTCGCAAATNAGCGCCACAACCCCGTTTAGCTACAGCCGCTCGTGCCGCCGCAGGTGTTGCACTTCATGCAGGTGCCNTTGCGAACCAGCGTGTAGTTGCCGCATTCGCCGCAGGCTTCGCCTTCGTAGCCCTGCATCTTGGCCTTGGCCCGCGCATCAAGGCTGACCCCGCCGGAACTGACAGCAGTGGAGGATTTCACCGCCAAGGCTATGTCACCGCTGCCGCTGATCTGTGGCGTGAGGCCCTGCAGGCCCGCATCTGCGTCCGCGCTCTGCCCGCCTTGCAGCACCACAAGATCTTGCGGCAGGCGGTTGCGCAGATACCCGGACGAGCTGATTTGCTTGAGCACCTCAAGCGATTTATTCGCCGCGTTCTCACTCAGCTCGCTCACATTGCCAAGGTTCTCTTCCTCACCTCGACCCAGATCGTCAAAGGTCGCGCCTTCAGGCTTCACATGCGCCAGATCGGTCCGGTCGAGGTAGGACACGGCAAGTTCGCGGAACACATAGTCAAGGATCGAAGTCGCCTGTTTGATGCTGTCGTTGCCCTGCACCATGCCCGCGGGCTCGAATTTGGTGAAGGTGAAAGCATCGACGAACTCCTCCAGCGGCACGCCGTATTGCAGGCCCACGGAAACCGCGATGGCGAAGTTGTTCATCATCGCCCGGAAACCCGCGCCTTCCTTGTGCATGTCGATGAAGATTTCACCCAGCTTGCCATCTTCGTATTCGCCGGTGCGCAGATAGACCTTATGCCCGCCGACATTCGCCTTCTGGGTATAGCCCTTGCGGCGCTGCGGCATCTTCTCGCGGTGCGATTTGATGATCTCTTTGACGATCACCTTTTCGACGATCTTCTCGGCCAACACGGCGGCTTTCTCATGCGCGTTGCCGCTTTCCAGCGTTTCGGCGGCGTCGTCGTCGTCTTCGACCAGCGCGGCCGCCAGCGGCTGGCTCAGCTTTGAACCGTCGCGGTAAAGCGCATTGGCTTTGATCCCCAAGGACCAGCTTAGCTCATAGGCCTTTTGGCAGTCCTCGATGGTGGCGTCATTCGGCATGTTGATCGTCTTGGAGATCGCCCCCGAGATGAAGCTCTGAGCCGCCGCCATCATATGGATGTGGCTGTTGACCGACAGATAGCGTTTGCCCTTCTTGCCGCAGGGGTTGGCACAATCGAAGATGCCGTAATGCTCGGCCTTGAGGTGCGGCGCGCCTTCCAGCGTCATGGTGCCGCAGACGTGGTCATTGGCCGCTTCGATATCCGCCTTGCTGAAACCGAGGGAGCGGAGCAGATCGAAGGTCGGGTCGTTCAGTTTCTCGGTCGGGATGCCCAGCACCTGCGTGCAGAACGCCTCGCCCAGCGTCCATTGGTTGAACACGAAACGGATATCAAATGCCTGCTTCAGCGCGGCATCCACCTTGGCCAACTCATTCGGGCCAAAGCCGTGGCCCGCCAGCGTGGTATGGTTGATCGCAGGCGCGTTGCCGATGGTGCCATGGCCCACGGCGTAGCTGACGATCTCTTCAATCTGGGCCGACCCGTAGCCGAGTTTTTCAAGCGCTGCGGGCACGGATTGGTTGATGATCTTAAAGTACCCGCCCCCGGCGAGTTTCTTGAACTTCACCAGCGCGAAGTCGGGCTCGATCCCCGTGGTGTCACAATCCATCACCAGCCCGATGGTGCCGGTGGGCGCGATGACAGAGGTCTGGGCGTTGCGGTAGCCATGCACCTCACCCAGTTTCAGCGCCTCGTCCCAGCAGGATTTGGCGATGTCGACCAACCCAGCCTGTGGGCAATTGCCATGATCCAGCGGNACTGGCGTGACCGAAAGCTGCTCATAGCCATCCGCCTTGCCATAGGCGGCGGTGCGGTGGTTGCGGATGACGCGCAGCATATGCTCAGCNTTCTTGGCATAGCCCGGAAAGGCCCCCAGTTCGCCCGCCATTTCCGCCGACGTTGCATAGGCCACGCCGGTCATGATCGCGGTCAACGCCCCGCCAAGGGCACGGCCCTCGTCACTGTCGTAGGAATAGCCCATGTTCATCAGCAGCCCGCCGATGTTCGCATAGCCAAGCCCCAGCGTGCGGAAGTCATAAGACCGCTGCGCGATTTCTTTGGAGGGGAACTGCGCCATCATCACNCTGATCTCAAGCGTCACGGTCCACAGACGCGAGGCATGCATGTAATCCTCGACCTGAAAAACGCCGTCCTTGAGGAAGGTNAGCAGGTTCATCGACGCCAAGTTGCAGGCCGTGTCGTCAAGGAACATGTATTCCGAACAGGGGTTCGAGCCGCGGATCGCACCGTCTTCGGGGCAAGTGTGCCAGTCGTTCACCGTGTCGTGGTACTGGATCCCCGGATCGGCGCAGGCCCATGCGGCATGGCCGACCTGATCCCAAAGATCGCGGGCCCGGATGGTTTTCACCACACGGTTTTCGGTGCGGCTGATCAATTCCCAATCGGCGTCCTTTTCCACCGCCTTGAGGAAGGCGTTGGTGACCCGGATCGAGTTGTTGGAGTTCTGGCCCGAGACCGAGTTGTACGCTTCAGAGTCCCAATCAGTGTCATAGGTCGGGAATTCGATGCCGGTGTGGCCCTGTTTGGCATAATCCAGCACGCGCTTGACGTAGGTCTCGGGGATCGCGACCTTTTTGGCCTCGCGGATCGCGGCCTTCAGCTGGTCGTTCTTGGCCGGGTCGTAGGCATCCGCCTCGGCACCGTCCCATGCCTTGATCGCGTCGAACAACAGTTTCAGCTTCTGCTCATGCATTTTGGAGCCAGCGACGATGCTCGCCACCTTTTGTTCTTCGAGCACCTTCCAGTTGATGAAATCTTCGATATCGGGGTGGTCGGCGTCGACGATCACCATCTTCGCCGCGCGACGGGTGGTGCCGCCGGATTTGATGGCGCCAGCGGCGCGGTCCCCGATCTTGAGGAACCCCATCAAACCCGACGACTTACCGCCGCCCGACAGCTTCTCGCCCTCTCCGCGGAGCGATGAAAAGTTGGTGCCCGTGCCTGAACCGTATTTGAAAAGCCGCGCTTCTCGGACCCAGAGGTCCATGATACCGCCGTCGCCTACCAGATCGTCGGCAACCGACTGGATAAAGCAGGCATGGGGCTGCGGGTGCTCATAGGAAGACTTCGAACGGGTCAGTTTCCCGGTTTTAAAGTCGACGTAGTAATGCCCCTGCGCCGGGCCATCGATGCCGTAGGCCCAATGCAACCCGGTGTTAAACCATTGCGGGCTATTGGGGGCCGCGCGCTGGCTGGCCAACATGTGGCGCATTTCGTCGTAATAGGCGCGGGCGTCTTCTTCGGTCGAGAAATAACCGCCCTTCCAGCCCCAATAGGCCCAAGCGCCCGCCAGACGGTCAAAGACCTGCTTGGAAGAGGTCTCTCCTCCCATCTCGGCGCCCTCGGCGGGGACCGAGCGCCAGAGAAACTCCGGCACGCCCTTTTCTTTGACGCGGCGCGTGGCGCTTGGCACGCCCGCTTTGCGGAAATACTTCTGCGCGATCACGTCGCTTGCGACCTGGCTCCAGGATTTCGGGACTTCGACGTTGTCGAGCTTGAACACCACCGAACCGTCAGGGTTGCGGATCTCTGACACCGTGGTGACAAAGTCCAAATCCGCATAGGCGTCCTGCCCGGCTTTGGTGAAATTCCGTTCAATCTTCATCGTCGCTGCCCTTTTCNANACTTTTAAAATCCTAAGCCGACCCGCTCTAAGCAGACCGTCTCCCCCNGTTTGTTGNCAGNTTGGACAGAGCTTCGCCGTGCCACCTGCTGACGCGNGCGGCTGGATNCCCATTGAAACACTGGTNCTTGTATTCTGTCCCCACTGCCAAAGCGCCGGNNGCGTTACACACAACATCTTGTGGCGCTCTACTTGACCCCCACAAANTGACGTAGATAGACCTAATCGGTCAACGGTTTTTTTACGTTTTATTTCNGGCAAGNCAGTTGACCGATNNGCCNCTATTTGCNCCATCCGCNCGCGANGTGATTCAGCCTCAGGATATCCCCAAAGATACCCGCAAGCCCGNTGCAGCGNTGAATTCCAAATAATCCATTGCCCCGGCAGAGTTAGGGGCGGTGCTTGAGGGATTGGTCGAATTCATCCACAGGCCGAGACGCCCGAGAGAGCATCAGGCCCGCCGAAGCTGGCCACATATCGCCGCGGAAGGGGTCCAGCGCCCCTGCCCGTCAGCTCAATGCAAAACCGCGACAGAATCATCACGGTCTTCGCAGGCATTGGCGTAAATCTGCCAAAGCACAGGCGGCAGACACTATATCTTGTGCAGAATGGAAATATTCCAGCCGATACAGCCCCTAGATCGCTAAGGACTGAGATAATCTCAAGGCTGGAAGAAAGTGGTCGGAGCGAGAGGATTCGAACCTCCGACCCCCTGTACCCATTATTACCCCCAATAGTCGTATAACAGTGCTGCGCTAAAAGTTCAGCACGCACTGGGCCAAACGTCTTGGTCGAGCGAGAAAAATTAAAAGTAAGGATTGCTATTACCCCCAAATCATATACCATATCATACAGCCGCCGTCACCTTTAGTTTGAGCAATAACTCGATCACTGCGAGGATGCATGATAGCCATAGAGAACCTGAGACCGCTGCATCACACGACTTGTGACCACCCAATAACGGGCGCGCCGGGCTTGACCAGTATCCGTGTTGTGATGACCGATCGAGGAATACTGCAAAGTCTGGTCGACTACTTTCTTGCTCCACAGCACAGGGGTAAGTCACCCTCATGGCGGAGATCTGTGGCTCGGTCGGTCGGCTATTTCTACGACTTCAACATCCAGGCTCGGCACCTCTATGAAACGAAGGTAGCACCCATAACGCTGCTTTCAGATTTTTCTTATCATCTTGTAGCGGGCACGATCGACGCCGATGGTCACGATGATCTCGGCCTTTACTGGCCCAAACAGCCTTTCCGAACCGTAGACCAATATGTCAAAAACCTTTCCGCCTTCAGTGATTATTGCGTGAAAAAGCATGGGGCGAAGGCTGCAAATCCGTGGAGAAAGAGCCTATCATTCAGCGAACAATTGGCGCGGTTCAGAGCGTGGGATAAGGCCAACGATCAATCCCTGCTGCACCACACTGGCAGCAGAAAGCAGGCTTGGGACGAAGCATCGCAGGTTCGGAGCTTTTCTCTCCGGGGCACACCTAAGATTGACCAAGGCGATATCATCGCGTTCCCCGATGAGCGCTTCGACGAGTTAATTTACAAAGGGTTCGCCAGACCAGGCCGCTCAGGTCGTAATTCACTCGCTCAGACTATTCAGATCCGCGATGCCATGATCGCAGTCTTGCAGCGTGGTGCCGGCTTCCGAGAGAGTGAACCGTTTCACCTTTATGTCGATGATGTTTGGGAGAACCCGACCAGCCCGGGATCAGCTCTCGTGCGTATCCACCATCCGACCGATGGCAAAGTTGAAACGTTCGATCCGATTTCCGGCCGAAACGTTCTCATGAGTCGAGGCAACTACCTGAATACAATTGGCTATGCTCCAAGAAACCTACTTCGGGGTAAAGAACGAGCCGGCTGGAAAGACCCTCTTCTCATTAAAGATCGGCCGACAAAGACCGTCTATATGGAAGCGTATTGGTTTCCGCAGGCCTATGGCGAGATTTTTTGGCAGCTTTACAAAACCTACATGACGGTCAGACCCAAAACAGCTCATCCCTTTCTATTAGTCACCGACCGTGGAGAGAACGCAGGGGAACCCTACAACATCTCTCAATACAACAAAAAGCTTAAACGCGCGGTCGAGCGGATCGGCCTCAGTTTCGGAAAAGAGTTTGGGACCACCTCTCACGGTTTACGACACCGATATGGTGAGGATATTCGCTTAAAGGCCGGCTTCGCCTTGCCTGTGCGACAAAAGCTCATGCACCACAAAAACCCTCGCAGCACTGAGCGATATGGCGAACCGCTCGGAAGAGAAATTCACGACCAACTCTCTGCGGCGCAAGAAAAGTTAACTACAGGAAATTTCCTGACTTTGGAAGGATATCAATGACCAGTTCGATCTTCGCCGCGTCACCAGCTATTAGAGTTTCTGACGGCATTTATCGATCACCCGATCAGAACCTTTTCGGCGTTATGGAAGAAATCGATTGGGGTGCAGTTTCCTTCGAATGTCGCGAGTTCGTCCGTAGACATGGCGACGCAACAAGAAAATACCCAAGATGGTTGTTCGAGCGCATCGATCTTATCGGTAGTTCCCGCAGTGTTAGCGACTTCCGGGCGAGCGTTGATGGGTTAGTTGATTCTATCGAGCCAAACTCCCACGCCGCCAACTGCGCATTGGCATTCTTGATTGCCCTATGGAAAGCGGGTGCAATTGTCTTTCCGTCCGCATCCATTGCTAAGAATAGCACCCAATTATCAAAGCTTACTAAAAATTTCAAGCTGTCCAGCTACTTAGACGAAATCCAAGGGCGAAACGGGCGGGTAGATGAACTTCTGTCCGCCTTAAAGAAGAAGCTGGGTCTTTCAGAGTTGACGATGAGTCGAATTCAACGCAGGAGTTTAAAGGGACTGCTAACGATTGCTCCCATCAGGGAAATCAGCAGTGTCCCAACAGTTGGTGTAACTCCCACTGGTAGCGCGGGCTGAGCGGAGCCTTCGCATAGCGAAGCGAGGCCC
>FUFK010043103.1_pt1 | contig 14041 bp, 23 predicted proteins | sample 1021851 | NCBI WGS metagenome assembly FUFK01 (sample SAMEA51879418, study PRJEB19060) | metagenome | reverse complement strand
AACCTAGACTATGATCAATTGATATTGGAGTTCTACACTCCTGGTGAGCCAAACAGTGGCTGGATACATTGCAGCTATACCCCCGATCAACCAAGAAAACAATTCTTGCATGCTTATAAATCTGATGGTAAAACTAAATACAAACCTATTATAGGAAAAGCAAAGGATTTAGTTTAATGGCAATAACAAGATCACAGATGACAAAGCAAGTTGAGGGTCAATTAAGAGGCGCTAAAGATAAGAAAAAAGACAAAAAGAAATTATACGCAAAAAAAAATAAAAAAAATCCATTAAGCAAAACTTTTACAGCTTAAATGGATTTAATATGCTTCAAGTAATTGACAATTTCATAGAAAGATCTAAGTGGAATCAGTTTAGAAACATTCTAACGAGCAGTGATATAAATTGGTTTTATCAAAAACACATGGTACAGACTGGTAAAAATCCTGATAATTTTTATTTTGCTCATATTTTTTTTCACAAAAATACAATTAACTCTCCATTTTATGATCCTTTCATAGTGGAGTGTTTAGAAAGATTAAAAGTTGCAGCGACTATTAGTGTGAGAGCTAACATGTATTTAAGAACTGGTGAAAGATATTATTCTAATTGGCATACTGATAATAAATTAAAGGGTGCAACCACTGCAGTTCTTTATGTAAATTCTAATGATGGTGGAACAGAATTTAAAGATACTAATGAATTTGTTCAATCAGAAGAAAATAGAATAGTTATATTTCCAAGTGAGACACAACATAGAGTTAAAACTCAGCTTTCTACACCAAACAGGATAGTCATAAATTTTAATTATTTTTAATGTCTAACATAGTTTGCATAAATGATTGGTTAGATGATGATTATATAAAATATTTACATTATAAAATACTCTATAATTACCCTCATTATTATGGTGAAAAATCTATAATATCAGATCCAAAACACAAACAATTTTATAGATCAGACTTGAAAAAAGAAGATCTTGAATTTTTACATTTTAAGTTAATTAAAACTTTTAAGAAAAATATAAAAGTAATTGAAGCTTATGCAAATATTCAACACTCCGACATGAGTGGTTCATGGCATCAAGATAATGGAACAACGACATACTTACTTATGGTTTCAGATACATTACAAAAAGGAGAAGGATGTTTAGAAATAAAAGATAAAAAGATAAATTTTATTCAAAATCAACTAATAGCTTTTCCATCAGAATTATCACATAGAGGATTAGCTTCAAATTCAAGTTTACCAAGAATATCAATAGCCTTTAAAACTCATGAATGAAGTAATAAACATTTTTAGCACTCCTATTTATATTAAAAAATTAAATCTAAATTTAGATACATTAAAATTGTATATTGAAAATTTAGAAAGACAGAATAACAAAAGAGTAATATCTAATGAAGGTGGTTTTCAATCGAACGACTTAGATAACAAACAAGAAGAAGTTCAAGAATTAATTAAAGAGTTAAATAAGAATGTAGAAATATTTAAAAAAGTTTTTAATATTGAAAATACAAAACTTGACAATTTATGGGCTAACATAAATTACTTTGGAAATTATAATATACTTCATTGTCATATAAATTCTCTTATATCTGGTGTGTTTTATGTACAAACAAAAAAAGATTCTGGTGCAATTGAATTTGTAAATGATTTTGAAACCATTGAATATCATTTACAAAAAATTAAACATAAAGAATATAATATATATAATTCCTCAAAGTATTTTGTTGTTCCTGAAGATAACCTATTGATTTTGTTTCCAAGTTGGTTAAAACATAGAGTAAAACCAAATTTAACAGAGGATAAAAGAATGTCTTTTTCTTTTAATTATAATTAATGTCTTTCACCTATTGGTATTGGAATAAAATAATATCACCACAAGATATAATAAAACTTAATCAAAAAATTAATCATTATGTTGAGGATTGTGAGGATAGACGCGCTGCTAATACGACTAAAATTACAAATGTTAAAACAATTCAATTAGGTCACATTTGGGAAGAAATAAAACCTTGTATTAATGCAGCAGTAACTGTTAACTCTTTTAACTTTGGAATGGATATATTTGAAATTACACCTAACGAATTTGCAACTCTTAATGATTATGATGGTTCTGAAAAAGGAGAATATGATTGGCATGTGGATGGTGAAAGAGATAAACCGTTTGATTTAAAACTTACCTTTATTATCAATCTTTCTGAAACAAATTACGAGGGAGGAGAGTTTCAACTAATACATCAAAAGAATAAAATATCTGAATTTTCACAGGGCGGTGACGCAATTTTATTTAAATCTTATCATCCTCACAAAGTATTACCTGTCACTTACGGATCGAGAAGAACTCTGGTAATATTTTTTAAAGGACCAAGATTAAGATGAAAAATAAAGAAAAAAAGAGAAATCCTATTGCTAAATTGCTTAGAGTGGGAAGTTTACTGTTCAAACAAAAAGTGGTACAATCAAAGAAGTTGTACAACCGAAAAAGGCTAAGACACTATGACAAAACTATGTGCTAGAGGCAAAGCNGCNGCNAAAAGAAAATTTAAGGTNTANCCNAGTGCATANGCNAANGCNTATGCNNNNAANATTTGTGCNGGCAAAATNAAAGATCCANNNGGTNNAAANAGAAAAGATTGGGGACCGAAGAAAGCAAAAACAGGTATTCTAATAGAAACAAATTCAGATTTGAAAGATTTAAGAAAAGAAAAAAGAAAAAAGGATGTTAAAAAATATGGTCCAAGAAAAAGAAATTTTCCTAAATCAGATGGTGACGGTTTATTTGATATTCTTATAAAAGGTGCAGAAATACTTAATAAACCTCCAGCTAAAAAAATAGGTGGAGAGGCTAAGATTAAAGAAGTTGCAAAAGGATTACATAAAGCATCTGCAACCCACAAAAAACAAGCAAATAAATTAGATTCTATTTCAGCTTATCAAGGAAAATTTATTAAACATGACTCAGCTGATATTAATTTATCAAATCCAAGTTCAATTGAGTACTATGGCGACTTATTAAAATGAGTGAACGAGGTACATGTTGGCAAGGATATGTCCAAAAAGGTATGAAGAAAAAAGGGAACAAAATGGTTCCAAACTGTGTCCCAGCAGGTATGAAAAAAGGTGGACTTAAAAAATGGTTTTCAGAAAAATGGGTAGATATAGGATCACCAAAAAAAGGTGGAGGATATAAAGAATGTGGAAGAAAATCTGCAGATGGATCAAAAAGAAAATACCCCAAATGCGTGCCTGCTGCAAAAGCCGCCCGAATGACAGAATCGCAAAGGCGTTCTGCGGTTGCGAGAAAAAGAAGTAAAGCACAAGGAGTAGGTGGTAAACCTACAAATGTTAAGACATTTGCATCGAAAGGCGAGTTTACTAAACTATATTATGGTGGTATGATAGATCTATAATGGAGCAAGCAACAGAATATAAAAAATATCTTGAGGCATTGAGAAAAGCAACTCAAGCAGCTAAAGATAAGAAAAAAACAAAACCAATTAAACCAAAACAACTTTCTTGTGGTGGCATGGGTATAGCCATTAAAGGAGGAAACTTCAAAGGAGTAATGTAATGAAAAATGGAAGAATAAAAGTACAAGGTAAAATGGGTGGTGGAATGAATAAATACATGGGCGGTGGCTCAGTAAAAAAGAAACCAACAAATGCTAAAACAGGAAAGCTAATTGGTAAACAAAAAAATCTACCAAAACATTTACAAGAAAAAATATTAGCGTAAGGATGAAATGGCTACATCAGGAACAACAAGTTTTAATATCACAATTGATGAAGTTATCGAAGAAGCTTACGAAAGATGTGGCGTAAGAACTAATTCTGGTAATGACATCAAGTCAGCTAGAAGAAGTTTAAATTTACTTTTTTCTGAATGGGGTAACAGAGGTATAAATCTTTGGAAAGTTAAATCGCAAACAGAAACTTTAGTTAACGGACAAATAACTTATAATACTCCAAGCGATTGTAATGATGTTTTAGAAGCTGTTGTAACTACAACGGGTGGAACGCAACAAAGTTTAACTAAAATTTCAAGATCAGAATACATTGCTATTCCAAATAAATCTGATACAGGCACCCCCTCTCAATATTATGTTGATAGACAACTTACACCTACAATTAGTTTATATTTAGCTCCAAGCACAGGTTCTGTAACTAATATTTTTTATTACTATTTAGCTAGAATTGAAGATGTAGGAGCATATACTAATACCTCCGATATGCCTTTTAGATTCTTTCCATGTATGGTATCAGGTTTAGCTTTCTATTTAGCTCAAAAAATAGCACCAGAAAGAATTCAAGCATTAAAATTATTATACGAAGATGAATTGAAAAGAGCATTAGATGAAGACGGACAAAGAACATCTGTATATATAACACCTAATGTTTATTACCCACAAGGATCCTAATGGCTTATTCGAAGGGTAAATTTGCACAATCAATATCAGATAGATCAGGTCAAGCTTTTCCTTATAGAGAAATGGTAAAAGAATGGAATGGTTCTTTTGTACATACGTCTGAATTTGAAGCAAAACATCCTCAGTTAGATCCTAAACCAAAGAAAGCTGATCCTGTTGCATTGTCTAATGCAAGACCACAAAGAGCTGCTCCTGTCACAGTGTATTTGGATCCTCAATATTGGGATGGTCAATTTTTATCAAATGGAATGCAGCCTCAAACTTCTCCAACAGAAGAAAATAACAAAAGAGAGTTACGAGGTTCATTAGGGAGTGTTACAATAACTATATCATGACGTTTGCAGAATTAATTCAAAAGATTAGAGATTACACAGAGGTTGATAGTTCAGTATTAACTGATTCTATACTTGACTCTATGATTAAAGATGCAGAGTTAAGAATCTCAAGAGAAGTAGATGCAGATTACGAAAGACAGTATGTTACAAGTAATTTTAAACCTTCAAACAGATATTTAGAACTTCCTAATAATGCTGTTTTTCAAGGTAATACATCTAGATTTAGTTTGTCTGTAAGAGCGGTGAAAGTTTTTAACACAAATAATTCTCCAACTACAACTGAAACTTTGGTCAAAAGAGATGTATCTTTTATAGATGAGTATAATTCAACTGAAGCTACAGGAGTGCCAAAATACTATTCTAATTGGAAAGAAACCTATTTAATAGTGGCTCCTACGCCTAACAGTGCGTATAAAGTTGAAGTAGACTATGTAATGAACCCTGATCATTTGTCATCAACTAACACTACGACATATCTGTCTAATAACTATCAAGATCTATTATTTGTAGCTACGATGATGAACGCCTATGAGTTTTTGAAAGGGCCCATGGATATGTACAAACTCTATTCAGACAAGTATAATATAGCTATACAAAGTTTTGCGTTGGAGCAAATGGGAGCTAGACGTAGAGACGAGTATACCGATGGTGTGCCAAGGGTTAAAATTCCTTCACCATCACCAAATAATTAATTATTAAGGAGAAATTTTATGGCAATAACACAAGCAGTTTGTAATTCTTTCAAAAAAGAATTATTAGACGGTGTCCATGATCTGGATACAGGCGGGGACAATTTTAATTTAGCATTATATACATCACAAGCATCTCTAGGTGCAGCAACAACTTCATACACTACAGGTAACGAAGTTTCTGCTTCTGGTACGTATGTTGCTAAGGGTAAACAATTACAATCGCAACAAACATCATTATCATCTACAACAGCTATTGTAGATTTCGCAGACTTATCTTTTACTGGAGTAACTTTAACTGCAAGAGGTGCTTTAATTTATAACTCAACTGACTCTAAAAAAGCAGTTTGTGTTTTAGATTTTGGCGCAGATAAAACTGCAACATCAGGAACGTTTACAATTCAATTTCCTAACTTTACCTCTACTGCTGCTATTTTAAGAATCGCATAATTTAGGAGCCCGTTGCTATGGCAGAACTTACTTACACAGTTACCGTAGCATCGGGTAACCTTTATGGCGGAGGAACGGGCAACGTCTTTTATTTAGACGGTGCTAGAAATTCTACAGGTCCAGGAACTGTAAGTTGGGTTTCAGGTGCAACTTTACGTTTTGATCAAAGTGATGCATCAAATAACAACCACCCATTAATTTTTTCTACAAACACTAGTACGTCTGGCATTATTTCTTCGGGGATAACTTATTATCTTGACGGAGCTAGCAACCAAACAAACTACACAAATACAACCACATTCAATGCTGCTACTACAAGATACATTGAAGTAACACCGTCTTCTGAAACAGATTTTTATTATTTGTGTTACATCCATGGAATTGGCATGGGAGGTGTTTTTGATATTACTCAAAATACATGGGGAGCAAAAACATGGGGATTTGGTACTTGGAATTTATTAGGAGATCAATCTGCTTCTGCAACTGGTGTAAACGTTACATCAGCAGTAAGTTCAGTTACGTATTTTCCATCTGTTGGATGGGGTGCATTAACTTGGGGATCTCAAGAATGGGGCGAATTTGAAAGTCCTGAAGCAGCTGTTACAGGTATTAGTATTGGTACATTTGCTATTGGAACTGAAAGCGTAACAGCAAACGCAAACATTATACCAACAGGCGCATCCATGACATCAGCTGTAGGAGATGAAGTTGCTGGAACAAGTGCCGAAGCTCCAGTCACAGGTCAAAGCATGACTTCGAGCAGAGGTACAGTATTTGCTGGAGAGCTTGTAACTGTTGAAGTTACATCTCCTTCAAATGATCCATGGGGTAATGAAACATGGGGTAATGGATTATGGGGTATTGGTGACGGAATTTCATTAGTAAGTGGTGTCGAAGTTGGTATTGGAGAAGCAAATGTTTCTTTGACAGGACAAGGAATGTCTTCATCACTTGGAACTATTGGTCAAGCTTCTATTTATTCTTTATCAGGAACAAACGCAACAACTTCTCAAGGAANTGCTTTTGGTGGAGAACTTACAATTGTTGAAGTTACATCTCCTTCCAATGACCCTTGGGGAAATGACACATGGGGAAATAGTCTTTGGGGTAATGGTGACGGAAATACTTTATTAACAGGTGTTGAAATAATAATCCCATCAGTAGACGTAATTTCTACAGGACAAAGCTTAACTACAAATGTAAGTTCAGTAAGCGTAACCGCGGACGCAAATACAGGTGCTTTAACAGGACTATCAACAACTTTCTCTTTAGGAACAGCCGTATTAGACGCAAATACTATAGCTTCTCCTTCAGGAATATCTCTAACACCATCTCTTGCGAGTGCGGTAGCTGGAGCAAGTGCTGAAGCACCAGTAACAGGATTGCAAATCAACGGTTCTGTTGGTACAATTAACATAAATGCCTGGGCAGTAGTAGATCCAGATATAACTAACACTTGGACGGTTATTGACGAGGCAGCATAGATAAACTATACTTTTTAAAACAAGGATTAATATATGGCATCAAGTTATTCTACAGATTTGAAACTCGAATTAATGGTAACAGGGGAAAACTCTGGTACTTGGGGTGATAAAACTAATACAAATTTAAACTTAGTTCAACAAGCGATTGCAGGTTATGAAGCAGTTTCTATTGCAGGTGGCGCACAAACGACAGCGTTAGCAATGACAAATGCAACTCTTTCAAATGCAAGAAACGCAGTAGTTGAATTAACAGGAACTATTACAGGTAACCAAATTGTAACAATTCCTGACAGCATTGAAAAAGTATACATAGTCAAAAACACAACTTCAGGCGCGTACACTGTTCAATTTAAAACAGTAAGTGGCACAGGACCAACTTTTGCTACCACTGATAAAGGTACAAAAATTCTTTACGCTGATGGTACTAATGTTACAGATTTATTTTCAGAATTATCACAATTAAATTTGACTAATCAAAATGAAGTAAGATTCGAAGATTCTACTGGAGGAGAGTATGTAGGTTTGAAAGCACCTGCTACTGTGGGTTCTAGTTTTTCTTTAACCTTACCGACAGCAGATGGCTCAAGTGGTAATGGGTTAACAACAAATGGCGCAGGAGCGTTATCTTTTTCTGATGTAGCTTCAACAGGAAAAGCTATTGCAATGGCACTAGTTTTCGGATAAATTATAATTAAGGAGATATAAAAAATGGCAGCACCAAATCTAGTTAACGTTTCAACGATTACAGCTAAGTCAGTTCAAGCTACTTTGACCACTACTGTAACAACAGAAATTTTAGCGAACGCATCATCATCAAACAAAGTTTTTAAAATTAACAGTATTATTATAGCTAACATAGACGGCAGTAGCTCTGCTGATGCGACTGTGGCTATTACAAAAAGTGGTGGTTCACCAATTAAAATTGCAAGCACAATTGCTGTAGCAGCAGACTCAACTTTAATATTAATTGATAAAAATTCTTCTCTGTATTTAGAAGAGGGAGATAATATCGAAGCAGGAGCTAGTGCAGCTAGTGACTTGACTATCACTATAAATTACGAAGAACTAAGTTAATAGGAGGTCTTAATAATGGCACAAGGACAAGGTGGTATTATTGGAGCTTCAAACAATCCAATCTTCTCAGAAGCTGGATCACCTGCAGTTAATTCATTTACTTCAGGCGGAACTTATACTGCATCACCAGGCACTAAATTTGTAGAATATCTTATTGTCGGTGGTGGCGGTGGCGCGGCTCGAATTGGGGGCGGAGGAGCAGGAGGATATAGAACAAACTATCCATCTCCTGTAGCAGATGCTCAACCTGTATCAGGTGGATCAAGCTACCCTGTCTCAGTTGGAGGCGGAGGCGGAGGTTTCTGCGGTGACTATCAACAAGCAAACAATGGTGGTTCTTCAAGTGTATTTGGAATTACATCTGCTGGAGGCGGAGGAGGTGGCTCATGGAATGGCCAATCTGGACGACCTGGCGGATCAGGAGGCGGAGGTTCTCAATCTGGAAACGGAGGACAAGGAAACCAACCACCTGTAAGTCCACCTCAAGGAAATCCTGGAGGAAATAGCAATGACCGTGGAGGTGGCGGAGGTGCTAGCCAACCTGGAGGTTCTGCTGGAGGACAAGGTTCAGAAAACGCAATTTCATCACCTGGAAATTATTACGCTGGAGGCGGAGGCGGCTCTGACGGAAATTATGCTGGAGGTACAGGAGGCGGAGGTGAAGGTTCACCTGGAGGCCAAAATGGAGGCGATGGCCGAGGTGGTGGAGCAGGAGCGAATCACGGTGGCGGCACAAGAAGTGGCGGAGACGGTATTGTAATCGTAAGAGAACTTGATGCTTTTTCAGCTTCTGGTGTATGGCCAACTAAACAAGTCTTTGAAGCAATTAAAGATGGAAATTGGAAATCAGGATAATGGCACATTTTGCACAAATTAATTCAGACGATAATATTGTAATTAAAGTAGTCATAATGGACGATGCACAATGCGCTGCTAATGGAGGAGTTGATTCTGATCAGTGCGCAACTTGGGTAAATTCTACTATACCTGATGATGCATGGACTGCAGACACATATTACGATGGAAACTATCCGCAAAACACATACGTTAAAAGATGTGATAAAAAAACTCAAAACAATGAACATGTTGATGGAGGTACTCCATTAAGAGGAAATTATCCTGCACAAGGATATACTTACGATTCTGCAACAGATAAATTCATACCACCAAAACCTTATTCTAGTTGGGTGTTTAACACTAGTAGATGTGATTGGGAACCAAGCTTCGGTTTTCCAACAAGAAACCATGGTGAAAAAACACTAAATTGGACTTGGGATGATGAGAATACAAGATGGATTGGTCAAGATTTTGAAAACACTACATCTTTAGTTTGGAGTTCTACTTCAACTTCTTGGGAAGTACCAAGTTAATTTGCCTTTTAATTAAAGTAAGTGTATAAACTTACTCATGTCGATTGAAGTCATAGAANATTTTTTACCACAAGACGCTTTTACAAATTTACAAAAATTTGTAATGAATAATAGTTTTCCGTGGTTTTATCAAGACTTCGTAATTGATGAAAAAGATCCTCTAGATAATATTTTCTTAGCACATTTATTTTATAAAGATAATAGACCCAATAGCGAATTTTATGACATGGTTTGTCGGCCTTTNTTGGATAGATTAAAACCTAAAGCAATAATAAGAATAAAAGCAAATTTATATTTGAATCAACAAAAAATAATTAAACATAGAATGCACACTGATTTTGAATATCCACATAAAGGTGCACTTTTCTTTTTTAATACAAATAATGGAAAAACCATAATTGAAGATCAAGAAATAGAGAGTAAACAAAATAATATAGTTTTATTTGATTCTTCAAAACCTCATGCTAGTACAACATGCACAGACAAGAAAGCAAGAGTTACTTTGGTTTTTAATTATTTATGATCTTAAAAAATTATTATTGGGTTTTTGAAAAAGTTTTGTCTGAAGAGTTTTGTAACAAACTTATTACACACGGAAACAATTTAAGAGAACGCAAGGGCACGACAGGAGATGCCGATAAATACATTGAAGAACAGCTTGTAAATAGATTTGACGTTACAAAAAACCAGTTATTAAAAGAGTTTGAAGAAAAAACTAAAAAAAAGCGAGATTCAGATGTTGCTTGGATAGACGAGGAATGGCTTTATAAAGAGCTTTGGCCTTATGTACATACAGCTAATAAAAATGCAGAATGGAACTTTGAAGTAAATCATTCTGAATCAGTACAATTTACTAAATACAAAATTAATCAATTTTATAATTGGCATCCAGACTCTTTCGATGGAGCTTATGAAAATCCTAAACAGGAAAACTTTTATAAAAAAATAAGAAAATTATCTATGTGTGTTAATTTAAGTGACCCATGTGACTATCAAGGAGGTGAACTAGAATTTCAATTTAGAAATAAAGATGATGCACTCATAGTTACAAAAGAGGATAGATTTAAACCAAAAGGGAGCGTAATTGTCTTTCCATCTTTTGTTTGGCATAGAATAACACCAGTGACTCAAGGAACTCGATATTCTCTTGTCTCTTGGTTTTTAGGATACCCTTTCAAATGATGTATAGTCTTTTTCCAACGCCTGTGTTTCATGAGAATCATAAACATTTATGTGAAAGATTTAACAGTTCGCAAAATGATTTTAAAATTGTGTCAGACACTTTATTGGACAAAGGCTTTGAACTAATAAAAAGAATGGGTTTAAAAACAAATTATAATAATCTTAAAATAAAAGACATATGGTTAGAAACATTTAAAGAATATTCGAATCAAGAATATCATGTTCATTATAATAGTTTAGTAAGTGGTTTTTTATTTTTGGAGGTAGGCAAAGATACATCTTTTCCTATTTTTTGTGATCCAAGATCTAATACACTTTTATACAAAGATATAAATGAATTAGAAAATAAAGATGAGGTATCTGCTATGTCAGAGAGAGTAAATATAAAACCGCAACAAGGTGATTTAATAATATTTCCATCATACTTACCACACATGTTTACTGTACAAAAAAATAATAATATTTTAAGATTTATACATTTTAACTTACATGACAAATTATAATTTTCATAACGATGGTTTTACAATAATTAAGAGCGCTGTCTCTAAGGAGATAGCAGATTTTGCTCTTAGATGTTTATTGTTAAGAAGAAAGGTTACTGACCATATGTTTAAAACAAATTATTTGAAAAAAGATAGTATAGATTTTGGAACATGGAATGATGCTCAAGTGCCTGGTACGTTCTCAATTTATGCATCAATAGAAAATGAAGTTTTTTTGATAGAGCTTAAAAATATAATGGAAAAAATTACAAATAAAAAATTATATCCAACATACTCATACTCAAGAGTTTATGAAAAAGGAGATGAATTAAAAAAACACACTGATAGGTTTAGTTGTGAAATATCAACTACACTTTATTTAGGGGGCGACCCTTGGCCTATATATATCAAGAATGAGAATACAGATGTTGAAGTCAATCTAGAAGAAGGAGATATGTTAGTTTACAAAGGTAACATCCTAGAACATTGGAGAAATAAATTTGAAGGAGAATTATGTGGTCAAGTGTTTTTGCATTATAATTCTGTAGATACTGAAAACGCAGAGTATAATAAATTTGACACAAGACCTTTTATAGGTTTACCTGTTTCTTTTAAAAATGAAAAATAACCTTACAATTTATAGCAACATAATACCCATAGAAATATTAAAGAATAATTTTTTAAGCTTTCCACAAAATCTACCAAAATATTACAAAAATATACCAAGGCTTTTTAACCGTTCAGAGACGAGCACTACAATTAAAACTTGTCCTGGATTTGTAAACTATTTTAGAAAAGTATTAGTTTTTACATCTCCTTTTGATATGGAGTTTTTAATATCTAATAATAGGTTAGAGCAGTGGGCAATGGGTAATGGCGATTTTAATAATCTTATGAGTGTGACAACTCATAGTAACTCACAGCTGTTAAATTATGTACAAAACGATAATTATAAATTTGTGATAAAGATATGCATGTTTAATTATATTCAATCAGATGCACCTTTATATTTTCATAATGCTTCATGGGAATTTAGAAATTGGGAATGTCTTCCTGGTGTAATACATCCTAAAGATATACCAACTGATTTAAATATGTTTTTACCTGTTAGGAAAGAGACTGATAAAATAGTTATCAAAAAGGACGAACCATTATTTTATATGTCTTTTGAAACACAAGATGATATTGAACTACATTTTTCTAATAAAAAGTTTGATCTAACAAGCCATACCAATACTTTAAGCTATAAGTTTTCTATACTGAAAGATAGAATACTTGGTAAAAAAATAGTATAATAAGCCATATGCCATTAGCTAAAGTACCATTCGCAGCAGGTTTTAACAAACAAATCACAGCAACCCAGGCTCAAAATGTTTGGATTGATGGTGATAACGTGCGTTTTAGATACGGCATGCCTGAAAAAATAGGAGGATGGAATCAATTAAATGCAAATGATTTAGTAGGTGTTGCTAGGCAAATGCACAATTGGTTTGATTTAGATGGTAGAAGGTACTCTGCAATTGGAACAAATAGAATTTTAGCTATTTATTATGATGAAATATTTTATGATATAACTCCGTTAGATTCAGTTAGAACACAAGCGAACTGTGACATCACCACTACTAATGGTAGTAACATAGTGACTATCACTACACCAGCTGATCATAATTTACAAATTACAGAACTTGTAGCATTTTCTGCTGCTACAGGATTATCAGGAACTAGTTTTACATCTGCTAATTTTACCGATAATCTCTTTGAGGTTTTGACGGTTCCGTCACCAACTACTTTTACTATTCAAATGCCATCAAACGAATCGACAGGATCCGTTACAAATAATGGATCTTTAACACTTACACCATACATTGATATAGGTAACTACATTCAACAGCCTGCTTATGGTTTTGGTACTGGTACTTGGGGTCTATCTACATGGGGCACATCAAGAACATCTTCTAACTTAATTCTTGATCCAGGCCTGTGGTCATTAGATAATTATGGTCAAACACTAATAGCCACTGTTCATAACGGCCCAAGTTTTTCTTGGAATCCTGTTGCAGCAGATACAAATGCTCTTGTTACAAGAGCGGTAGCTTTATCTGGTAACCCTACAAAAAGTGTGGCTACCATTGTTTCTGACAGAGATAGGCACCTAGTTCATTTAGGAACAGAAACTACAATTGGAACAACTTCGACACAAGATAAAATGTTTATAAGATTCTCTGACCAAGAAGATTTAAACACTTACGCACCTACTTCTACTAACACTGCTGGAACTTTTAGATTAGATAGTGGAAGTGAAATTATTGCAGCGGTAAAAGGTAAAGATTACATTTTTATTCTTACAGATACAGCCGCCTATATTATGCAATTTGTAGGGCCGCCTTTTACATTTAGTATAAAACAAGTTGGGACTAACTGTGGTTGTTTGGGTCCGAATGCTGCAGTGTACGTCAACGGAGCTGTATATTGGATAAGTGATGAGGGTGGCTTTTTTGTTTTTGATGGTACTGTAAAAGCTTTACCATGTTTAGTAGAAGATT